>Ga0116231_10003031_pt1 | contig 35105 bp, 25 predicted proteins | sample S1TSphgellanicum_2_FD_89695 | JGI IMG/M metagenome (GOLD analysis project Ga0116231, IMG submission 89695) | Host-associated microbial communities from peat moss isolated from Minnesota, USA - S1T2_Fd - Sphagnum magellanicum MG | ecosystem: Host-associated > Plants > Peat moss > Unclassified...
AAAAAAAAAGATTATGAGCTGTCCAAGGCCTAAATTTTTTTTTCTGGTCTACCAAATCTTTTGCCTCAAAAAATTACATCTGGGGAAGCTCCTCAAAAAATCAGACTGCCCCTGATTTTTTTTTTCTCTGGAGTCAATTACATCTGGGAAAGTTATGACTGCAAAAAATTTCCAAGCACTGCCCGGACAGACAGACACTGTAACTTTAATATATAAAATGGTGGTAGCTAGAATTTTGTGCCTCTATTCACATTGACAATGGCAAATTTAGGTGTAGGCTAAACTATGCACTTAACATCTTAGCATGATTCACCCATGAGTCATGGGTGTTAGAAGAAAGTTTTCAAAATTATTGTTTGGTCTTTCATCTAGCATCATTCATTTATTCTCATGTTGAGCTTTAGGCATTTTGTGATTTCTCTTTGTGTTCATTTTCCCTTTCTACATGTACAATTTGTTCTCCCTCATTCATTCTATATCTTCCTAGATATTATCTACCCACACAAAATTATGTACAAAATGAGTCTCAAAAACATATGGTTTGAAAAAAATCAAGCAAGAATCTTCACACATTTACCTTAATGTCTAAATTTTATGGAATTTTTTCTCTTCCCTCCCTTCTGGGTGCTTTCTTCTCAATGCAAGAAAGCCAATGTTTGTTGTAACATGAATTTCAAGATCTGAAGTAGTTTTTATTACTTTTCATTCTGTAACATAATCTAAAAATATCACAAGCCTTTTTCCATCGAGGCCCAAAAACTAAATATGCAATATTCTTGATTCTACCTTTGCAAATCATAGCTAACCAATAAGAGAGAAACCTAAGCATTTCAAAAAAAATCAATTGAAGGTGCAACAACAAACTAAGTCCAACAAGAAAGAAAATCATCAAAAAAAAATAATAATAATTAATTGCATGAGAATGCGCTTTGCATTCCACAAGCTTAAGAAGGTCCTCCTTAACAAAACCAACAATACCAGAGGAAGTTGTTGTCAAAAGTTAAAGGATTTTAAAATTTTAAACAAAATTGTGCAAGAATTTCACAAAAGGTCCACAACTCCAATAATAATCTTCTTCACATCTTAATGGTATTTTATAACAGACTTAAAACACCTTTTTTGGGGTTACTATATAAGACTAGTGTTTTACAAAGAAATCTATGTTTTTGTAAAATTTTGTGTTAGTGTACCATTATCTTAGAGTATCTCCAACAATGCTCAGTATGTGACTCCAGATAGTAAAATTTATTGGGAAAAAGTCAAAACGTGCCGATTTAGTTCGGGAAATTATTTTTTCTGCACCAAATTTGTGCAGCTTGTCGTGGCTAGTAAAAGGCGCAACACAATTGTGCACCTCCAAAAAAGAGTGTAATAAATTGGACCTTACTGGAGCTCAGTATTTCTGATTGGTCGATCATAATGATTGGTCCAGGTAGTTTGCTATTAGTAATCCCCACATATGTGCAATTCCAGTTACAGTTTTATTGGTGAGGTTGCCAAAAACAAAAAACAGTTAAACCTAGACATTTAATTTTATTATCCAGAGTGACATACTGAACACAGTGAAAATGCTCTTAACATGGCCCTAGCATTGAGTCAACACCTTATGCAATACGGGCAACAATGTCACTTTTGATGAGTTATCATCTTAGGTCTAAAATGGTTTATTTTTAAATCTTTTAACATTAACTTAATATAATATTGTGATCACATGTGATTGGACTTAATGAACGTTACCTAGCATAGTACCTTGGCAAATTTAGCATTAATTAATTTTTTCAATTTTTTGAATTAATAAAATCATTATTCATTGTGTCATTTTTTTCAAAAACCCAATCAAAGCAAAATAATAGCTATTGAATTTGCACTAAAACCTAGTCTCCACCATCTAAATGTGCATTGTGCATTTCCAAATACATAACATTAGAACGTCTTTTAATTATAAAATTTCTTACATGTCAAAATTTTCAAAATCAAAAAAACCATTTGTCGAAGCTAACATTTTAAAATATATTAAGTATTTTGCACAAAATTCTTAAATCAGGGATTACATTATGCGTCACAACTCTAACTTCGGGTTTGTGACCAATTATGAGTAAGTCAAATCTAATCAAGTTGAGAACAAATCTTAATGCTTTAGAGCAAGTACACCCATAGCCTTATTTTTATCACATCTAACATAGTGTTTTGATTGAACATTTCCCAACCCCCACCCATAAACATGACAAATGGGACAAATTAAAGTGAAAGATTATTTAAACAGAAATTTTCAAGTTAATAATTATAGTTGGCCAATCAAAAACAACCATTTTGATGTTTCATATGCTCATTTATTGGTGTTATTGGCTTTTTTTATCATAAAACAATTGTACTTCATCCAAAATATACAATGCAAGCCATTTTATTATTGATGGAATTATTGTTATAAGGAAAAATTTGGGAATGTGAAATCCACCCAAACAAAATGATAAAGTGTGTGAAAAAAAGTAGTATTCCAAAAACTCACTCACAAAATGTATTCCTTAATTCGAATTTTGGCATTATCAAGAAGTTTTGTATGACCTAAGGTCTATTGCCCAAGGCCCTTGGTAATTTGACATATTTAAGGCACTATAAATTTAATTAATTATTTTTTCATCAAATTTCGGTAGCTTATATTTATTTAAAACTACAATCTTAGTACATGCTTAAAAAGAAGGAACACATTTAATGAACCCCATTTTTTGAACATTTGAAAGATGTACTAAAAACAACACAACAATTTATTTCCTTGATTGACAAATTATAGTTCTTACCAAACAAGTAGCATACATATAATATAATGTTTTGAACCATTGGCCATTCCACTTCATTCAAACAAAGAAGGATAGAAAACAAATGATGAATGTATGACCTATTTTTGAGAAAATAAGTCATCCTTGCATTTGTTGCAATCAAGATTTCCACCCCTAACAACTCATGTGAGAAATAGAATAAATCAATTTGAAATAGAAAATCATTGTAATTTAGCCTCAAATTTCAAAGATTCTAAAAATTATTTCAAAATGAACACGGAAGCACCACATGAAAGAAAATTAAAAAGTGAAATGGTAACACAAATATTAGTCAAATCACAAGGAAACCACTTCCATTTTATTCCAAATGGTGTGCAAAAAAAAAATGGTGCAACTTATTGAATTTTTAAATTTTTATTTAAATATAAATAAGGTGTTTATAATTCATTATGAAAATATATTTAAACTATACCTAGTATATTATAAAATATACCTAGAATATATTCAAAATATGTTATTATTTCATAACAAATTTAAAAAATACCTTTTTATTTCAAATTTTTCATAAAATATATAAAAAGTGATGTCCCCATGAGTCAAATTTGGCATATTATTGTAGTTCTTATGGTCAATCTTAGTCTTCAATGAAAGGGTCATTGGCATGTGTTGAAAAATGAACATTACCACTAGCTTTTTAAGGGTGGATGGAAATGCAACAAAGAACTTCAATGACACTTGTAAATCATTTGTAGTCTCTTGAATTATGGTGTTTACAACAACAATTATTTGTATTCTTTGATATATTACCATTACTATTTCATTTACTAACTTATTAGTTTAACCTATTAACAACCGATACCTAAATTTAAATACATATGTTACGTATTTTTTATTTTTCCTAATATTGGGGTTTAACACATATCCTATATTAATTATAATTTTTTTAGAATAAACATTTAACCATATTATAAAACTAATTAAATTATATGTTTCTCCCAACAACTAATATATGACACTCTCTATTATTTTTACTTACATATTTTCTAAATTCAAAGAAAAGTGTACCCCAAAGAAGCATATTAAAGGAAATCATGTTTTATTTGAAGAGATTTCAAAAAGTTTCTAATAATATTGGGCTCGAATGCCCAAAATGAATTCTCCTTTTGTTTGAAAGGAGTTTTGAACTTTTAGAATACAACTTAAAAGGTTGATTTGTGCTTAAATTGGGTCATCTTTACAAAGTTGCAAATTTTTGAATGAGGGACTTTACAAACTGGGAAGGCAACCCTAATTATTTATAACTTTGTAAGATATTTCATAACTTTTTGAGATTCCAAATGTCCCAACTTGGAGAAAAAATTCACAAAAATTACTAATCAATATAATGGTGTACAAAGCACTAATGAAATCTAATGATGTGATGAGTGATGGAATTATTATGAGAGTGAAAAAGATGAACTTAAATAGAAATGGTGTGAAAATTGATGACAAATGTTTGTGAATTGATTATTAACACCTAGACAATGAGATGTGTTGGGAAGTTAAGATAGAATTTTGAAATATGAATATGAATGAATTCAAATGTGGTGCCATGGCCTATAGTTGCTTTTAGAGCCATGAGTAGGTAATCTTGAAAATGATTAAAATTACTACAAACAAATATCACATGCATTAGTATTAACTTAATTTACCATTTACAACATCTAAACTAAATAATGGTTACACTTGTAGTGAACTACATTATATTGTGATTACATCCAAATGTGGCATTCGCTTTTGAAACATGATAGAAGTTTCGTAATCCAATCAAAGAAAATATATGAAACATATGTGTTTATTATAAAACATGTAAGTTATAAATCTATAATTAATATTCAAACATGTAATGAAGTTTGATAGGAAATGTCTACCTTGATGATTGAACATGATAATATATGATATGATCATCATGTATGTCCATGATTACTTTTATTATAAGATATGAATAGAAAGAATATTTTGACCTTTTCCACTTAGTTGTTTAAACGGATGAATTTTAAAAAAATATTGTTAAGGCTTTTAACCTACACTTCTTGATATGTGTTTATTGTGAACCATGTAAAGGAAAAATTTTATTATTTAAAACATATTTGCATGTTCTTTAAACCATTCTAAATCAAGTAAATGCAAATTTGAACAATGTGTGTTGCATTGTTATCACTTAGTGTGGAACATTACAATTCTAACATGCACGATCATGTCCCAACTAAAAGGACATGGAGGAAATTAATTATACTTTACTTGTTTAATAGTGATGTTACATTAGTAAAAAATTCTTCAAATATATGACTAAGTTTATAACTAGTATTCCAATCATGAAGGACAAAATTGACTAATAGTCCTAAAGTCATTATGGACGAGTTCTTTAGAACAATAGTCATTTAGGACATGATGTGGTATATGTCATCCATTAATCATAAAGGACATATGTGAAATCATTAATGATAGTTTAATCATTGTTTAATTGTTGTTTATTATTACAAATTGGACCCAAAAACTTGGGAAACATTATTTTTTAAATTTTTAATATTTATTGTTACAGATTTTGTTATATGTAATGTAAATAATAAAGTTTATTTTTATTTTTATTTTTAATCTCATTATTTTTCATCCTATCAATTGTTAATATATGTTACCACCTAAAATAGGTAAAAAAATTAATTTAAATGACTAAGTATACCACTTAATTTACCTACTTAGGTTCACCTAAATAGCTACCTAACTTACTAAAGTAGTCAAGGTAAATATGGAATATTCGATCAATATTCCAATGTAGACTAAAATGAATGTCGTTAGTAAAGTTTGATGTTTGCACCCCAAGGATGGAATTCAACTTCTTTACGACTAAGCCATCGCACTTGTTGTATAAATAATCTAATGTTTATTTTATTTAGACCATATCGCATTTAAACATTACACAAAACTTCAAATTTGATCATTCATATCTTATTGATAATTTCTCCAAATGAAAAAAAAGAAAATTTATTCATAAATTTCTTTCAATAATGCACAAAATTATATAATTTATTTTTAAAATTTAAATTCAATTCAAAAGAAAATAATTGAATTTTTTTTTATTGAATAACATTTAAATGACCATTCTTTGGAAAAATTAAATCAAACACGTGATTTGTAAATGGAGAAACCTTTATGGCTAATACAAGAAAAATATATTTCTCATACCTTAAATATTCATTTGATATAGGAATATATATTTTACAAATTTTTCCCAATATATCATAATTTTATTAATAACTTTTAATTGATACAGATGATTCCATATAATGTATCCACATTAAATAGTTATAAAAGGATCATCAATCAGTTTTATTTATATTATTCATATTAAATATGAGGTATAAATTTACTCTAAATATTTTACTTTAATTTGAATACTAATAATTAATATTAAAATATTAAACAAATTTCTGAATTTAGAAACTTTATTCAGTTTTACACATGTAATATAATATAATTGTGTAATAATATATTTTTTACACATGTAAAATAAATTTATTCATTTTTATGCATATATTATTTAAATTTTATTTAAATTTATGATAAATTTTTAATTTAAAAATAAATTATATATTTCCCACATCTTACATTTTTATTTTATTTTAGATTCAAAACATAAAAAATTATTTATACTATATCATACTTTAACCATTAGAATTTATTTCAATGTATAATATCTAATTTATTCACATTGAATATTTGGAATGGATTAAGTATACTTAAGAAAAATGTAATAAAAGTTCTTGTGTTACCTATATGTGTAATATTAATCAAAAGCAGTTATTTACATCTTGTAGTTCATCATGTCCGTTTATATTCATATTAAATTATTGATAGTCATTTTTGAATCATTGTAAAACAATTGTACAACACATTGTCTATGTAATGACACATCTTTTTTTCCATGTCATTTGCATAGTTATTCTTTAATCATATTTTAAACGATTTTATTTTAATCACGTTTTCAAATGATATCTTGGACATCCATATCACTTTGTCATCAATCATGGATATCATATGGATGAAAATTTGCAATGAAAAGATGATGTCATCTTTCCTTTTGCCACATTGTCATTTACTAATTAAATGCATCATTAATATATCATTACAACTTTTTTCACATAAGATTTGAAATAATATCCTATGACTATAATCAATTATGTAGTCATTTAAAACATCTAGTCATTGATTTATTGGTTGCAAAGGAAAGAGTTCCTTCTAGTGTTAATTGTTCTATTAGTACAAATAGGATAGTAAAATAGGCCTATTGGTAGGTGGGGAAAAGACTTTTGATGGTCAAGGTGGTATATATCATTGCATTCTTAAACATTATCATTACGAAGCTACATACAATTACATATTATCTAATTTGGTTCCTCATCAAGGTGCCTATAAATAATAATTAAAATATATATTTAGCAATTAAATTTACAATATGTTGCAAATTTCCATTTTATTTTTTAAGAAATTAATGTTTAAGCAATAATGATAACTTGATTATAAGTGAAATAAGGATAGCCATAAATGATATCTATTAACTAATTAAAATACTATTTGTCAAGTAATTTTTTTTTTCTTAGTTTATTAGTTAATCCATTTTTAATTAGTCGTTGAATTGAAAATGAAACCTATGGCATTAAGTCTCTGCATAATCACAAAGTTAACACCTACTAAATAGTATGCATAAATGATGTCCAATTTGGCTAACTAATAAAGGACTTGTTTTGTCTTCCTATGACATCTAAAAATGTAGGAGGTTGTGGTTCAAAGTTTAGCACTTCCTTATATCATCTTCCAAACTTTTGGCCCATGGTAAACATGTTTTTGTTAAAAATTTTGACAATTTCAAAAAACAATAATTAGTGTTTAACCAAGCTGTCTATTAGTATGTTAATCATTATTGAAAACAACATCTCAAAACCACACACTAGGTCAAAAACAATATCATACCAATAAATAGAACAAAGAAAGAACCAATTGGGTAAAGGCATTGGGTTACCATTTACTTAAAGTTGAAGGTGGCTTCATGTAAAATCTACACTTTTGAACATTGGAGTTGATGGAAGGGAGCTTGGATTGAGATGTGATGGAGGAAATTTTTGGACAATATAGCATGGAAAATGGCAATAGAAAATTGATGGAACATTATTGGAAGCATTTTAAGAAGCATAGAGCACAAAATATGGGGTTGTGAAAAATATAGTTTTGAGAGATTAATTTCAACCCTTTTGGATACTAGACTAGACAAATCCATGGAGGAGGCAAGGAGGAAGAGGCCACATTAAGAGGGGTAAATAACTTGTGGAAGATATGGGAATGAAGGGATCACTTTGCTCTTGCCTTGGAAAAGGAAATAAATATGTTAAATTTTATGGTGTATTCTCAAGTTTGTATGATGAAATTTGAAGGTTGGTATAAAACATGGCTTAGAGAAGGTTATGGATATGTGGTGTTAATATGTTGTTAGAATTTGTGTTTGTTCATAACATTTTGGTTCAAGTCTTCTTCCATGTCTAAACTTTTAATTAGGTGGCAAGAAAAGCGAAGGGAATTTAATATTAGTATGTAAGGTTGAATATAGTTTTCCATTGATTTGTAGATTGTGCTTGGGGTTTTGCAACATTATGGTTGTAGTTTATAATTGTGTAGTTTACAATTGTGAAATTGAACTTGAAAAAATTAAAGGAAAAAATGCAATAGGGTGGATAGAAAATGTTGGATTAAAGTCCCTTTTGAAAGTCCCTTTCCTTTTTTATTTTAAGCTTAATAAATTGGTTAAAGTGATGTTAAAATAAACAATTTTCCCAACTCTAAATTCATATTGAACCTTATTTTGAACCTTTTTAATGCATTTATTAAAGAAAAATATTTAAAAACATCAATTTCAATATCAAAATGGATTTTCACATGGATATTTTATGGCAAAGTTCATTTTGATATTTACATTTAAATGTTTCAAAACCAATTTTTAATAAAAATGTTAAAAAAGTTTTAAATATGTTCATGTGAACTCAAACATGTAATTGTACAAATGCGTTGTCAAATAGAAATATCAATAATCATTATTCTTCAATTTATGATTATGGTTTGTAAAGTCCATTGTTAACTCCATTTTAAATTGACCATTCATTACATTGTATTTTTTTTTCATTATTGAACGAATTCATGTGTTGGCTTCACATAAATGAATGTTCTTTTGTTTTATCCAATAAAGTTTAAAGATCTATGCAAAAATCACTAAAAAAAATTTAGAAATAAATGACTATAATTTAAATTGTAATTGACACATGCAATTACAAACTTTGTGGTTGTTTTGGACAAGTTACAAAAAACAACCAATTACAAAAAACCCCACGTAACATGTATAGTCACACTAGTAGTCACATATCACTTGTGACTACAAGGATTTTTCATCCATGGACTAGTTGTAGGACTATGCGATTACACATATGACTACAATATTGGGCATCATTAAAAAAATCAATTAATCTAAATGATTTATAATATTTTTAAAATCACATATATTTAATTGATTATTTACATTTATAAAAATAATGCAATATAATAATTCATATTGTTGGTAATTTCATAATTTTTCATCCTGTGAATTATTGACACATGTCATTACCTAAGCTAAAAACCTAATATAAGTAGCGAGGTAGGCAACCTACTCTAGGTACCTAGGTGGGCCTAGCTAAGCACTTAGGTTAAATAACCTAGCTATGTGAAGTATATGTAATCAACATATGATCATTGACCACAACCATGTGACTTGTGAGGTTTCATCATTACACCCCAAGGATGGATATCAACTTCTTTGCCATGTCAAACCACCCAATTGTGAAAATATAGTACAATGCATTCTATTTAGCCCATACTTGATTTTAAACATTGCACAAACATCAAATTCAATATTTCATATCTTTTTGATTTTTTCCCAAATAGAAAAATTAAAATTTTATTCGTAAGGTACTTTGATGTACATGATTAAATATACTTTTCTTCTAAAATTTTACATTAATTTGAATTTATTTTAAAAAAATTTCTTAAATTAAATTACGTTTTGATGACAATTCAGTGGGGAGAAAATTCAAAAACATGATTTAGACATGGAAAATATTTTACGGCTAATTTTGAATAATAATTTTATGAATATTTTTATCTCCCACATTTTAATCCTTCATTTCATTAAAAAAAAGTTACACAATGTGATTATAATATATCAAAATTTCAATTAATTCACTTATGATTATTATAAATGGATAATATATCAATCACATTTTAAAAAATTATTCTAAATTTTTTATATCAATTATATTATTTATGATGTATAACATTTTTTATATCATATATTTTAATATATTTTTAGTAATGCTAAAAAATTAATGAATTTGATGGACTTTTAAATTTAAATTTTTTACAAATATAACATATAAATCTTACTTAAAATTATGATCAAATTTTTATGATCAAATAAATGATATTTTTCTTAAACTTCTTAAACCTATATTTGAATAAAAAATAATCATACTTGATTCTGAATATAATATCTTGTAATTTTACCAATAAAATTTAAATTAAATGTATAATATATAATTAAATAATCATATATATTATTTATAAATGATAAATCAAATATATTTAATAAAATATAATAATTTGTATTGTTAACATCAATAAACATTACAAAATACTAATAAATAATTAGACACAACTTGATTATCAAAAAAATATTATAATTCAAAAGATGCCAATTATAATTTAATTATCAAGGTATTGTAAATTATGAAAAAATTATTGGGCCCAAATTGCCATGACTAGTTGCAAAAGCAACTAGGTTTTCATCCATCCTAGGATCCATTCAATTTTGGATGAAAAATGTGCATTTGCAATTTTATTTGGTTATATCAACATTGTAGTTGCATATTTGATTACAATAATTGCATATAAGACTACACACATTTACTAGTAAAATTACATGTCGAACTAACCTCATTATACTCATAAAAGTAGTTGATTCAAACATTAATTCCATCTATATGGTTGGAATGGACAAGATTTCTTCTAATAAATGATTGAAAAATTGGCACAATGACTTTCATAAAATTTCAATGTAATTTATAACTACCCTTGGGTCATGGTACCATTTCATGGTAAGGATATTTCTTTATCAATTACCATCCTTGACTAACAAGAGAAAATGTGATGAACATACTAGAAAAAAGTTTGGGAAGTCATTTAAACTTCAAAGTAAGGAATGAATGAAATAAAACAACTTTCAAAACCATTTTTCAAACACTTAGGGTCACATTCAAAAGTTCAAGGTTTTAGAAATTTAAAGATTTAAGGAAAAAAAAAGAAATATAATGTGTCCAAGTCTTAAAATGCAGGAACATGATGAATTGTGTCAAATAACTAACATGCAATTAGTGAATATAAAAATTATAATATGGATTGACTTAAGGCAACAAGTGTTGCCCATAATGATAGTTTTAAGACAATAACCCAAAACACCTTTTAATTAGGGAATTATGCAATCAATTTATGCTTGTCAAATTTATTACCAAATTGCAACTCCTTTGTGTAATGTAAACCACATGAAATGCAAAATATAATGAGGTTTATTGATAATACAAAATTGAGTTCACATATAAGTTTGTTTCTCTTAATCATAATGGATTTGTTTTTCTTGTGGTATGACAATGTTGTTGTGGTTGTCCATCTTTTAAAAGCCATGTTATCAAGGCTTGTTTGTGGGAGGGGAATTTGGACTTAATATCAACATAAATGAACTTTTGAACTTTTGTTTCATGAAATTTTGGTCATTTTTATTCAATGACCTTTAGTTGTATACATCTAGTTCTAAAAAATGAATATGATTAGTTTACAATGATATTTCTTAAATTAAAATAATTTAAATAAATTCTCCCCTTTTTTTCAATTATCCCCACCCATTTCCTTTTCAACATTTTGTTTAATTATTGAGGTTATAAGATTCTAACACAATTTGCAATTGCATGGCATTTTTGCCATTTCTTATTTTTCATTTAGTTATTAAACTTTTCACATGAATCCTAGTTTGGACATGCTTATCACATTTGGCTAGATTGTCAATCCTACTAGGATAAGGTCTATTTCAAAATATAAATAAGTAATTACAAATATTGCACCTTGTTTTCAAAATAAGGATGAAACAAAATATGGTGGGACATAATCACATAATGTAAACATGAAGTTATGATGTGAATTTAAATTAAATAACAAGGAAAAAGGTTCATACTTTCACCTTTAGTGTTTAAATTTAAAATAGTTTATCACTAATAGGAGGATGGATCATAAATAATTTCTTAAACCTTTGATAAGGTTCATTATCTATTGAACAATCATAAGAGTTTATTAAATATCCATTTTAGACAAAAAACAATGTTCATGGGTCAACTTCACAATTTATTGGGATCCATTACAAGTTAGGTTTTGTAAATTAATATCATGAAATACCTTGTTACAAGTTATGCAATATGATGGGTCAATCTATAAAATTGATTATTTTTTGATATATTCAATTATCTTAACCTTAGACCTAACAAAGTGTAAAAACAAGTTTCATTGAACCTTGTTGTGCGCTACTAAATCACACACACAAAAGCATGCACACAAATTAAAAAATGAAACCCACTTGCAAGTATATGAATCCATAAGATAAAAAATGTAATTTAAAATCATTCCTTGGAGACAAACCCTCCTTGAACGTTAAAAGAGTAGAACTTAGTTTCATATTCAATTGGGCTCCAATAACACATAACTACAAAAAAACTAATATTTTGCAATAAATATTCAAGAACATGTTTCACATGGAAGAATGCCCTAAACCAATAGACTATCTGTTTCATTGTTGACAATAACCCTAGGATGACAAAAAAGATGCTAAACATTTTCACTTTCATCCATTTGTTCCCCACCCATTTTAGTTTCCAACTAAATGCAAATTCAATGTGTTGATTTCTACCAAAAAATTTTCAATTTTGACTATCATATTGTACTCATTGAATTTTATTTAACTTGAACTTTAATTTGATTTAAAATTTATGCTCATGACTGTAAAAAGACCAAGGACCCATTGTTGTTCGATAATACATGTAATATAATCAATAAAAATTCATTTGAATAACCTCTATCACAAATAGAAGCATAGTTAAAAACTTTTGTATGACTAATTTTTTGTCACATGCCAAAATAAAAGTATTTAATACATGAACTAGCACTCTATTTTTTTCAACAAGTCATGGGGCATGGAACTCTACATCCATGTGTCAAGAATAAAACAATGAGTTCACATTGGAGATCAAAACTTGTCAACTGAAGTGTAAGGTAAGGCCCCGAAGGTGGGGGGCATTCTTGAGACAAGGGGCCTAGGAGGAGCCTTTTGTAGGCACAAGTTAGGTATATGTGGCCAGTTGTAGGTGCATTTTGGCTCTTGGAGGTATTTACTAATGTGCATAAAGTGCTCTCCAAATAAACTAGGAAATACATTATGAAATATATAGAAAATGAGAAACAGGGAATTTTTGAATAATTTAAAAAGTGGGTAGGTTCCCTACCAATAGGCCTTGCCAATACCATAGTACCTTGGCAGCTTCAACACATGTATGTCAAATAATTATTTAATTTTGAAAATTACAATTTCAACAAACAGGACATTTCTTGAAGAATCAATGCTTTTAAATTTTTTTTAAAAAAAAATTATATATATATATATAATTTATTTATTTAAATTTTTAAAAAAAGCATTGATTCTTCAAGAAATGTCATATATATATATGAGAAGAATTATTTTGAAATATTTCAATATTTTTGAAAATGATATAATTGGTGTCAAAGCCTCATCCACACTCATTTTCATTCATTTAACTAGGTACCTATTCTCCCTTTTTTCTCCTTTAAAAAAAACAAAGAGCTAACAGGTATTGAAAACTGACAAGTATTTAGGCGGTAAAACTCACACACTAGTGGCAGGCAAGGCCACTTTCAGTTAAGTTAACACACCTACTACCATTCCAGTCCAGTTAACAGTTAAGTAGCCACAAACGGAATCATGTACTTTTATGTGGCCACAGTGAACAAGCACCCACCAGCGCACCATCCGCTGGATGCCCGTTATTACTCAGTTGTGGATGAACCTCAAACTGGGTTAATGTTTGGTTTCACCTCAGTAACCAATTCTGTTGGAAATAGGTCTCATACATAGGTAGGTAGGTAGGAAAATAGGTAATTACTAGGTAAGTAGATGGTTTATACATAGTTAAGGGCTGTTTTTTCTACCTACCTAATAACAACCTGCTTGTGGGTTGTTAGTAGGTAGGTAGGAAAAAAAGAAAAAAGCAACTGAGCTAACTACTATGGTTAGCGAAGGAACTGGAACCCAACAGAAAACTGTTTCTTGAACACTTACCATTCATCCGTCATGGTGCATTGGTAGGTGCTGGTTCACTGTGGCCCCTTTATGTACCTTACTATCTTACTACTTACACCCCAGCGAAAGTTACTAAAGGGAGTACTAACTTAACCAGGACTTTTGACGGGTGCCGGTTAGCCGGGGATGAGGAGAGGCGGGAAACTTGAAACCCGTTAACTTCCCCCGGCCGCGGCCGCGCCCTCGCGCGCGCGGTCCATTTCTGGGCGCATTGACCGATGGACCTGCTTTGTCAGACCGGTATGGCAGCAATTTGTCGCCATTTGGGCCCACCACACAGGAGCTGACACGTCGTTATTTGGCCTCTCGAATTAGCCATTTGTAGCGTACCTTTTTAGTTGTACGCTCAATTTACCGCCCAATGAGAACGCGCCAAGACATTGTGCGCCTCCGGATCGAGGAATCCACCAGACTGGCACAAATGAGAAGTCGGCACCTGGGTTTCTACAAATGGGCATTTTTTAGGCCGTTGTCGGCTTGTATCTCCCTCTCTGTTGAAGTCACGGCGTGTGAAAAGGGATTCAAATAGTTTCGCATTCAATTCGGGTAGGTAAGTGCCCTGAAATGGGCACACAATTAACTCAACGGAAAAGTGCATGGTATTAGGGATTTAATTGCCTAGGGGAAAAAATCATTTTTAGGTGTGAGAGCCAATCAACCTGCGCCAAATCAGCAAAGAAGACCCCCCTTTGGCGCCATCCTAGACGGGAGGTTGCCTATTTGAAAAGGGTAAAAGGGTGAAAAATCAAAGGCCCGGTGAAAAAGTGAAGTAAACAAATACTTACGAGTTCACACATAGGGAAGACTGAGATGATGAGGGTAAATTTTTTTGAACTTATGGACTGGGGTTAATTATGAACTGCCACTTTAGTTAGTTTTATTGGCACCACTTTTGGCCATCCCCCATTATTTGGCCCCATTTTGACGCCATTGCCTTTGTTACACTTGCCAGTTCTTGAGTAGTGCCATTTTATGGGAAGTTAATGTGAAACGTGTTAAAATTTGGCATCTAGCAACGCCTAGGGGCTTGGGGGTTGGTAATCAAGCATTTGCTTCTTGTCCAATCTGGGTAGTTTAAAATGGGCTTTTGGCCAGCTCCTTGTAAGGCCAAATTTGGGCCTTGACCAGATTTGAGAAGTGGAAAAACCAAATAGGTAGCTCAAATGCAAGGGAAAATGTTCCCTCCCCCTTGTTTGGCGCCTTTGAGCTATGACCATTTGTCCCTTTCCTCTTTCTTTTCACTCCCATCCTCTTTTGTTGTGTTTTGTTGTCATAAAGTTTGGTGGGTTTACATCATTTGTCTATGGACATGGAAACCCGTCCTATCAACTTTGATGGACGTGTTCATGTTAGGAATTCACTCTTTAATGGTGATTGTCATTGAAGTTTGCCTATAATGGATACATTGTCAATGTCAGTAGTGAGAGAGATATTTAGATGTGAATACTACTTTTAAGGTAAGTTTTCATGTATGTGATACTTTTAAGGTAAGTTTTCATACACATAGCCCTTCAACATTTATTCTACATGCAAAAGGATATGCTTTGCATTTCAGGTCATGCTAGCAAAATTCAGGAATTCATTGAATTTACTCTTGATTTTAAGGACCATTTTTTGGATTTCTACTTCAAGAGAGACACCTAACCACAATAAAAGCATGTAGAGAGGGCTGTTTGAACCTAAGATGGATTTGAACCTAAGGTGGATTTGCATGCCCATTAGGTCTGTAGGAACTTCTCCATCAGGCTTGCCATTGGCGATTCTCAATTTAAGGGACCTTCATCATCCAAATAAGAACCTTTTGTACTTTACCCTATGCAAGGCTTGCTTCCACAAGCCTCCCCTACTTTGAACGTCCTATACTTCCCCTTAATGTTTGGGCCTATTCCCTTGGGCTTATTGTGATTGAGACCATGGCCCTCAAATTAGGGGAGGCCTTCACGAGTAGGTCTTCCCTAAAATGTAAGTTGTTTCTATGAGGGCTTTAAAATACCAACAAAGGTCGTCATACTAGAAAAACTTTTAAATCAACAAATTGGAAAACCATCATATATAGGCAAATAGATAAGGAATTAAAAATTTTCATGTTGAATTTCTCACTTTGAACAAAACTTGCAAATTTTGAGCCTCACCAAGTCCATGAAGAATGCAAGTTGTCCAAATCATGAAGTGTTTAAAAATAAATGAAAATGCTCCATACTTACTTTTAAACCCCATATCTTTTTCATTTCTCGTTTGTTTTGACTGATATAAAGAGTTTGGTGCACCCATTGAAGCTATACAAAGCTTTTTGAACTCCAAATTTAACAATGTAATGTCCAACAATTTTAAATTTCAAGTCAAAAATTGTTTTAACACACCCATTGTTGAATACTAACCCTTCTTACTTTGAAACCATGGAGCTTCCTATTTTTTGCCTTTTTTTTTAGTGATCTTCACACCAATGTGTGTGTGAAGTGAAGATTTACAATACTTTTTGAAATCTAAAAACAACTGAGGAATGTGCAAAGCTTTTAAGCTTTCCAATACACTATTTACCTATTTTAATATTTCAATTAAGGCAATGGATTTCTAGGAACATGATTTACACTAATACACGTAAGAATATTTTGTAATTTGAAATCTTGCTTGTAACCAAGGTAGTTAATTTGTAATGGATTCAAAATTATTTGGGCATTGATTTGAGTAATTTCGATTTTCTTTTATTTTTTTCTTAGTTTCTAAAATAAGTTGTTCATAAGGTTTTTAGCTCACATTGGTCAATGCACCCTCATACTCATACCAAATACAACTACAGAGCAACTTTAGCCACATTTGAGCCTTGTCCATAAATAAACGAAATAACTTATCAAAATTTTAAAAATTTAAACATCTTTCAATATTATTTGCTCCCTACTATAACTTAATATCAAATTAGTTATTTTCACTTTTTTTATTATAAAAATTAAAAAAGGAAAAAAACACATTGTTTTGAAATTTCAACACAATAAACAACAACATATGCGTTTTTTAATTTGAAAGTGTGGCAAGTAAGGAATATGCCATAATTAAGGCACCTTGTCAAAAGCCAATATTCAATTATAAAAGTTAAAAAAGTGCAAAGCAAATAATTTTAGATAGTTTTGGTTGGATGACACATGCAACTTAAATTATATGTATTTGAAAAAAATAAAATTTGAAAATTCTCATTTTAACATCTAACATTACTTTATATCTACATGTTTCATACGTGTTTCACAACATATTAAGTAATCTTCATTTACTAGTCCTTATGCTTTTTGTTCAAAAATGTTTTGGATTTTCATTTTAAAAATGTTATATTGAAAAATTTGAAAAATATTTATGATATAAATTTCATGGCATTTGATATTTAACCAAAAATAATAATTTATGGTTCAAATTTGGTGCAATTTGACATAACTTTAAATTATTCTTAATTGATTCATTTACTATATTACAATTTTTTTCACTAATTTTTTTATTTTCCCCAAGAGTCTTAAAGACATTAATTTGTATGCCAAATTTAAAAATTGAATAGTCCTTGTGTTTATTACAACTTATAAAATTCATTGGTCATTAGAAACTTAAAACATAATATAAAGGAAGAATGTGGTTCGTAGTTGAATTTTGTGAATTGGAATCCTTTGTAGTGACATTCCTTTTGAAGTATCTTGATTACAATTGATAACATTAAAACACAATAATTTTTGTAAGTTTCTTGTTGGATCCTTGTCATTAGATGGTATCTTGTATCGCATTTTAAAAATTTGCAACATGTAAGGTTGATTTGTTTTCAGAAATTCAACAAAATAAAAAATAATCAAAACTATTTTGAAATTGCCCAGGTAATATGGTAACTAGTTGTACAAATCATGAGGTGTCTTTTTATTGAAATTCAATTTCATGTAGGTAAATTTGTAGAGACTTTGTTGGAAGAAACCAAATAAGAACATAAGAAGAAATGGACATTAAGTGGACATTAAGGAAGAAAGGACATAAGTTTTAAAAGCTAAATATGCTTAACATATTCAAAAAAATTTGGGTTGTGTAGAAAAGCTTCTAAAAACTTCCTTTTGTATGTCTACATTAGACCTATCACTTAAGAATTGTGTTCAATAAACTTCAAAGAGGTGCGCTAAAAAATGAAAATTAAACATTGTCCAAATTAAGAACTCAAGAAACTAAACTCTCAACCTTATGGTATATCGAGCAAATAAGGAATGTGTTTGGTTATTATGTAGGTAGATACATACGACATTTGGTTCTTTTTAGTGTTGGTCAGGTTTGAGTTTTCATTTAGACTTGGTTTTAAAAACTTGGCTTGGTGGATTTTAAAGGTTTGGGACTTGGTAGAAAATTCAACCCAAGGCAAATGGAACTTTTTAGGATGCAGACTTAGTTTCAACTTAACAAAACTTAAGGGGGTTAAATCCAAGCTTGGACCTAACCCAACAAGTCTTAACATGATAACTAAACAAACATGAAAAGAAAAACTTGTTTTTATTTTTGTCTTCCATCTTCTCTAAATTGACATACTTACCTTAAATATCCCCATTGTTCCATACTTTGCATCCCACCAAATATAGCACAACACATACACTACCCAAAACCTCCAAACATCAAAAGCCAGAAACATAAAGAAATGCTGAGCACCATTGAAACAAAATTCACCATAACAACGTTGTCTCCAATAACCTGCAAGAAACTAAAACACCAACCAAATGCACAACAAAAAGACCACCTGACTTCTCATCCCCATAACCCTCAACTTAAAAAAGTTTGTCGCTTTCTAGTTTTCAATAGTTGTCAATTCAGCAGCTTCATCCAAATATGGCTTCATCCACAACCCTAATTTTGGGTCACAATACAACATAGAAATTAAAAGTTCCACCCAAGACAACCATTTTCACTTTCCAATTTTAAAATTTTTTTGAGAACAAAGTTTATTCTTTAAAATTATTTAAAAGTGAACTAAGGCTGCTTAATAATGAAAAACTTATTTAAAAAACTTTTAGCCTTTGGGATCATCCCAATTATGATGTAAAGAAGTTCTAATTCTAAATAAGGAATGTTTTAAACCTATTTGGTCTTAAAAGTCATAGAGTCATTTGTTTCTATGCATATTCTCTTTTCTTTCCATGCTCCCTTGTCTTCTTGTCTTTCTTTTGAACTTCCCATTGCTTGAATTATGAAATGAGATGGTAAGTAGGAGATTCATTCACTTGAATATTGTCTATTAACAAAGCAATCAACCACATACATTTATGATAATTAGTAATTACCTTGGACCCTCTAATAAAAAAGGGCCAAACCTTTCATCTTCACATTGTGCTCTAGGTAGACTCATGAATACACTTAGGGTTAGGACCTGGACTAACCCTGGATCTGATGAGTCTCATCCATGTAAGAAACCTTCAGATTGGAGAATTAACAATAAGAAGTTTTGACCCTGACCTGAAACTGATGGGAGTTAATTCCTTAAACCTGGAACCATTGGGTCTATTGTTTATGAAAAATTTAAATCTCAAACCGAACTCAATGGTTCTTATAAAAACAAGGGGTGTGGCCTTGCCATTTACATTAAAAAGTATCTTAAGGCAAAAGAAGAATTATGGAAACTCAAATATTTCACCATGCAAAAATATAATCTTAAAAAAAACACCTCTACAAGAAACCAAAATCATTCAAGATATTATAGCTCTATAACTAATCTCAAGTTTCAACACAAGCCAAAAATATCAACTATCAAAAATCCTCATATAAAAATAGACCTATTATTATTACCTAGGGGCCAAAAACCCTCAAGCTACTATAACTCTATAATGAATCTAACCACAATATCCTTGCCTTCCAAGGCAAGGCCAATAAAGATCCAGCCAACACTAGTTGGGTATTTGCATTGGGGTAGTTAATGTTATGGGACATGAAGTCATAACCATTGGAGAATCCTGATGCTTTGATTGGCTATTAGAACACAAGTTACAAGCCACATAACCTTAGACCTTCATTTCATTAGGGATCTAGTAGTTAATACGAGGTCCCACCTTGGGCCCTCGTTAGCCCAGTGATTCTGTAATCCTTTGGTGCATGGATGAAAATGTCATATTCGCTCTCTATGTCACACTTATTGAAGGCTACACTCTGAATAATTTCACTACTCATATCACAATATAATAATAGTACATGATGGAAAATTATGTAATTTTAAAATTAATAAACGAATCCATTCATTTTTTATTAAATAATAATTATTCGTTTTCTCAATGTGAAAACTGACCCTAGGCTACAGTAGTTACCTTGCCCAATGAAAAACGCCTATTCCCATTAACCAGTGGCCCATCTTGCAATGAGTGCTGGTGGATGCTTTTGTTCACTGGGGCCCTTTTGTTGGTGGGGATGAACCAGCACATCCCCACTTGTTCCCTTACCTTGCTGAGTGAGGCTTGTCACACCGGAGACAAAATGTCACAAAGTTTCTTCAGAAGAAGGCTACTGCCTCGAGCCTCTATTCTAAGGTACATAAGCTCTATTCTTAGTGGCTACATTCAACCTGGGAAATGTTATAAATTTGGGCTGGTCTCCACTGGAGACCATAATTTGGCCTTTGAAGGATATATACTAACTACTTCATACTTAGAAGCAACCCAAAAAAAACAAAATTATACATTTGCTTATCCAAGACATGAAAATCAAAATTTCACTAAATTGAGTCTCTCTTTAGGTTCCCTTGAAAAAGGGAAAAGGAGGAGGTAAAGTGAAGGGTTTAAGATAAAACTCATTGTAAAAATTAACATTCTGTAAAGATTTACTCCTAATTTTTTTAGTATGATTGGAGGGCATGTAACTCATTTTTTTTCCCCCTTCCTTCCCTACTTGAAGGGTGTTTCAAAAAAATGAAAGGTCTGCTCTCTGTCTTTTGAAATGCCCCTCATTTTTCTCCCCTTTTTTGCTTGGAATATCTGGTGAATATCACCTGAAAAAAATAAAATAAAAATCGGAGCAGGTCTTTTTTACTCTCTTAACCCATGATACAACAACCCTCAGCTATGAGCTTCAGCAAAATGGGGGCCATGGCTAGACTTCACCACCTCATACAGGCCCTTATTCAAGCAGAGCATGTGACCGTGGGCCTTACCTTTCAATTTTCCCATCTAATTTTACATGTCTAGAGTAATTACCTACATAGTTGTTATGCAGCACTCACTTGTTGTTTGGGGGCCATTTCAAAAAATGGAAATTCTCACTTTGTTTTTCAAAACACCCCCTCATTTTTGCCTTTAATTTTCTTGTAATATCTGGCAGGTATGGAGGGAAAAAAGAAAGAAAATAAAATCAGAGTAGGTCTTTACTTACGTCTTTACACTCAATAAAGCCCTCCACTACAAAGCTTTCCCGGAATCAGGCCCAGTTCCGCCTTGCACAGGCCCTTATTATTCTGGTTAAGCCCTTAACATGGGGCTTTACCCTACACGTTTTCATTTTACCCGTCAAGTTTTATTGTCTCTAGGGTACTTCACTACATAGCTGTTACGCAACACACGCTTCTGCCACGTGTGCCTACTCATAACTCGAGCGCTTTTCCGCTGTGGAAGCGCGGCTACCAATCACAGCGCTGCATTTCAAACGTGGCGGGCCAAGCCTCGTGGCACTGAAGCCCCGCCCATCGCTCTCTTTTTGTATTTGCGCGCGCGCGCGCGCTCGCTCGCGCTCAGTTTGATACTTACCGCCATCGCTTGCTACTTCAAGCTTCATCTTTCTCGATTCCACGCACTCCTGTACTGGTCTGTGAAGCTGATTTTCAGGTCTCCAGTAGTGCACCTAACGATCCATTAAAGCTTTTGTTGGGAAGTTTTTTGGCGCAGTCTTCAGTTCAGATTGTATCGAGCGCCTTGCATTTCTTCTTTTATTGTCTTGTCTCGTCTTGTTGTGTGTTCTCCACGGTGAATGTTTCTTTTTTTCTGTCGGGAATCAAAAGTCTTTGGTAGTAGAAATTTGATACAAGCTTTTCCTGTTCATATGTCTTTCTTTTTTTGGAGAGTTTGTTTGCCTAGTTTCAAGTGTTCTTCTCCGTTTTAGTGGTTTCGACAAAGATGTTTTTGTGGGTGTTGGAGAGTTTGTAGGTTTACTTGCACTCGAGAATTCTTTGGTCAATGTTTTACCTTTGATGCAGAGGTGATGCTCTTCTGCGTTGATTGTTTACATCGACAATGCGGGGTTCTTTCAGGGGAGAGTCGTGTGGTGAAGTTTTAACTCCAATGGACTGCCGCGGACTTCACATTGCAATTGATGCAAAAAACCTCGCTTTTTAGTGTTCCACGTTTGGCGTAAGCATTTCGATGGACGCCTTCTATTGATGAAGCATTGGAGTCTTTCGAAGGGGACGGAGGAAAGATTGGAGTTCCAGTTTCGGAACAGAAGCATTGTGATTACCGATGCAATGTATTGAAGCAATATCTTCCTTCCACTGCCGGCAATGGACGCATCTGTCGTGTGTAGGGATCGAGAGGATTTGCACTGATTGAGTTCAGGGAGATATCTCCCCAATATCACCTTCGGAATCTTCTGGTCATTCTTAACAGAATCCGTGTGAGGGCAAGGCGCCCGTGCATGTTCGTCGAGAATGTCAGGATCACTTGAGAGCGGGAGGCGATTGCGTCCGCGTCCTGCAGCAGCTAACGCAACTGTGGCCGCTGAACAGAGTACTGCGAATGAAGGCGTTCAAGACAACGTGAGACGAACGAGAGCGGCAGCCAAGCGAGCAGCAATGGATGAGTCCGCGAAACCTGCAGGTGTTCTCTCACACTCGAAGAAACGTGCCGTTCAGCCAGCGAAGAAGCGACCCGCTCTTACAAACATCTCGAACCAATCCAACGTTACAACTGCTGCTCCCTCTCGTGTTTCCAAGGAAAGCGCCAAGTCAGCGCCTGTATTTGCAACGGCGGACGAGAATGCGGCTCCCGACAGGCCGGATGTCGCTGCACGGGTCAAAGCCGAGAAAGTTCCGTCAGACTCAGCTCTGCAGGCAAGCTCTGCAGCCATTTCTTCTCTCAACCGACGAACAATGCAAAACTTGTACATCTCTGCTGAAGAAGCCGATCAAGCGCGATCAGGTACTATGCCGCAGTTTCTTTCACTTTCTCTCACATCTATGGTTTCGGAGATGTTCTTGCTGCTGAATGCGAAGGTTTGGGCTTGCCAATGAGATGTTGCACTTTTTCAATGGGAGAACAGGAAATTTTTCCCTTGCAAAACAATCTGATCCCTCACAGAAGCAACTTGTTGTGGGGAATTCGATGGGAGGCGCTTATGGGATGTACAAGAAATGTCAGCATTTGGGAAGTTTTTAGTTCTCATGTTGGATGTGGTTGGTTGCAGATTGCCTTGCAGAGGATCCAGTCTCTTCAGAGGCGTCAGGATGGTCGAACAAGCTGAGCTTCCAAGATATTGATAATGATCACTCTGACCCGCAGATGTGCAGCACTTACGCAACAGACATTTACGAGCACCTGCGAATGGCAGAGGTTTGACTAAGATCTTTCTTGGTGCTTCCAAAAAATGGGCTTTTGTGCTTACATGCAGTTGATAAGTGCTCTGACATGTGGAGACTGAGTAATATCATTGTGAGTTAAAGCTTGAGCCTCTTATGGTGTTATGCAGATCAAAAGAAGGCCTGCACCTAATTTCATGGAGTCACAGCAAGATATCAGCACAAGCATGCGGGGGATTCTTGTCGACTGGCTTGTTGAGGTGAGTTCTTTAGGACATTGAAGTTTCTCCCAGTGGCAATGTATGGAAATGATCTTGCAATCTGAAGGCTGTTGCAAATCCCTATTGATGATTTGCTAGTGCTACTAAGATGACTGGTGCATAACTTGTACTGATTTGCAATCTGCTTCCTCTCAATGTAGGTAGCAGAGGAGTACAAGCTCGTACCTGACACTCTCTACTTCACCATTTCATACATAGATCGCTACCTCTCTGGCAATGTGGTTGCTAGGCAGCGCTTGCAGCTTCTTGGAGTTTCTTGCATGTTAATTGCTGCGTGAGTTCATGCTCATTAATTCACCCTGATCACTGGTATTCCAATAAGAGGTTTTGCCACAATGTGCACTATAGGAGTTTTTATTTATTGTGGTGCAGTTCTTATTCTTTCATAATGTGCAATTGTCTATTCTCTAAAGTTTTTTTTGGCTTGTAGTATTGATGCTGCATGTTATGTTTTTGCAGGAAATATGAAGAGATCTGTGCACCTCAAGTTGAGGAGTTTTGTTACATCACTGATAATACCTACCGCAGGGAAGAGGTAAGTTAAAGGGTCCTCCAGTCCTGTAAATTGCTCAATTCCATTGTTCTTGCTGTCTAGTTTCTCTTCAATTTTTGTAGTGGAAAATTGACCTCACAGTGTTAATGGCATGTTAGGCAATGACTATTCACAACTTGGCTGAACGTAATGAAGCCTGTTGGATGGTGGTTGAAGATTTCTTCGTGCTGTATCAGGTTTCTGAGGTCATTTGAATGTCTTGTACAGGTTTTGGAAATGGAAAGGCTTGTTCTGAATCACCTAAAATTTGAGCTTACTACCCCTACTACTAAGAGCTTTCTCAGGTGGGACACTGTCCTGTTCTTGATCCTAGTGAATCTATTGATTACAAGCTCTCTATAAGCATTGTTAATCGAATGTTCTAACCTTTGCCTTCTTTGCATCTGCAGGCGATTTATCAGAGCTGCTCAGACTGGATACAAGGTATTACCACCTCCAATCTCAATGATCTCCTTAAAATTGCTTTGAATTGTGAAAAGTTGTCTGAGAACTTACATGATTTCTGCTGAATCCTTCTGCAGGTGCCCACACTCAATCTGGAATTTCTTGGAAACTTTTTGGCAGAGCTCACCCTTGTGGTGTATAGCTTTTTGCAATACCTGCCATCATTAATTGCAGCTTCAGCAGTGTTCCTTGCAAAACTCACACTTGACCCAACCGTGCATCCATGGGTGAGCATGAATATTTTTATATTCTTTATCACATTCTTATCTTGTCTTAGGACTTTTCCCTGTTACATCAGGATGGTTTCTGAACTCAATTCTTTGTATCGTTGTGGAGCAGGATTCTACCTTGCAGCACTACACTGGATACAAAGCATCTGAGCTGAAAGAGTGTGTGACAGCTCTCCATGAGCTCCAGTGCAACACAAAAAAGTGCACTCTTCCTGCGATTCGAGAGAAATACTGTCAGCACAAGGTAAATTTGCATTGTACTTTTTGCGAAATGCATGACTGAGTCTGGAATTTCCATTTAAGAAATGGCTGTTCTGATATTGACTTCTGTTTTGCAGTTCAAATGCGTATCCAAGCTTCTGCCTCCAACTGTTCTGCCTCCTGAGTACTTCTGTGATATCAAGTTGGATTCCTTCCCTGGCAGGACAGAGTCATGACACTTAAACAACCTTCTGGTTCCTCAGCAAGAAGCTGACCGAAAGCGACTACTAGCAAAGAGGAAAGGGGATTTGTTTGAAGCTAATGCCTTGACAAACTGATGAAACTCTGGCATGACTAAGCAACTTGTGCTTAAAACAGATGCTTTCATGCTTATTTTCTGAATTCTCTCATTGCTTTACAACCCTAAAAGGAAGTTGAAGGTATTGGGAGTGTAAATTCAGCAATTGCAAATGTTGTGCAAACCTGCGGCTGTTGAATATCTGTGAACAAGAATCTGCAGAAAAACTGTAATTGAAACTTCTGAAGTTTTTTTCTGTGACTGTCACCTATTTCTTATATGGAGACTTTGAAATTATATAATTATGAATGATATAGCAAGGTATTCTATTATTGAAAAAGAATTTTTTGAGACTTGATTAGCTACTCTGAAGATCATGGTTCAAGTAGTTATCTTTACTCAAGTGGTTATTTAACTAATAAAATTTTCAGAGTAAATAATAATTGTCAGATAATAGTTAAACAATTGCTAACTTTCATATAATGTTCACAAATCTGCAGTAATTTGCAAGTGTAATTCATACTTCATATGAATTTAAGTGAAATCATACTTCATACTTCAAGTGAAATCCTTTAAATCAATCCTAACATCATATGAAAGTCATGGCAAAATCTATGTAAAGAATTTCTTTTGGTATGTTGTAACCAAGGCTACATAATCTTATGCTGTATAGTAATTTATTCAAGTCTTTTGGTAATGAGAAATAGTTGAACAAATCCACAACTTACCTCCGCGGATTGATTAAATTGATGTGAGCTAGTTTTTCATTTGAAGTAAACTTTGACCCTCGCTTTTAAAGTCGATGAATCTTCTATTGTAATTGAAGATTGATCCAATTTGGTGTGGATACACCTTCATGACTCACTAAATTCACAAATGGCATGTGTGGACATTACATGGTGTTGGATATAATATAATGACTGATATAAATCATTCTACATGCAATGTGACTTGTGACATGTCACATTTGTTAGACTTACACCATTTAAAATTTATTTAGGGGAGTTTATGTGCCTAGGCATGTAAGCTCCCTCAAGTCAACCTCATTATCATGTATGCAATTAATATGAAATTAATGATGTATGTAAGCAATGACATGGATGATTTTTCATATTTTTCATCCAAGTAAAGCCTTCAAAACCCCATCAATCACATGGGTTAATTAGGTAGGTATGTAGGTTGTAATTAGGGAGGGAGGTAAAGAGGTTGTAAGTAGGTTGGTAGTTGTATCAACATATTGATCATCTACTTAATTATAATTTATTTACCTAGCTACCTCCCTATCTACTTATTTAAACATAGTGTAAACAGAATATGTTCATAATAATATGTTGACACTCGTTAACACCTTTATGAATGTGTGTTGTATCAGGGTGTGGATGAATACAAATGAGCTTAAATTCCCATCAATAGGTCAACTTTTCTATAATTTTTTTAATATATGTGATGGCACTTTAATGGCATGTTAATGATGGAAAGTTGTGCTTCTTGGGCATAAGCATGGTAAAGTGCACAACTAAATCTCCTTGACAATCTACTTGACATGTATAAAGAAAATAACAACAAAATTCATCATAAATCATTTATATGTAGAATGTTTTTACTTGAATGGTAAAAAACAAGATAGCTTTTCACTATTGTGCATTAACTTTCAAACTTCACATTGTAAAAGTAAGTTGAAAGTAGATTTCTAAAAATAAAAGTAGATTTTGTAATCTACTTTTCATCTACTTTTTTGTAGTGAGGACTTTTGTAAAGTATGTGGTAAGTAGGTTTTAATAAATAGATTTTCTATTTTCTATTATAACCACCCCTCAAAACTATAATGATAACTTTATCCCCAAAAGTAATAGAACAACTAGGTTTTAAAAGTAGACTAAAAATATCCCCATTTACAAATTTACCACTTGGCAAATGGGGATACTTTTGGTCTATTTTTAAAATTCGTTTGGTCTTAATTATTTTAAAAGTGAGTTCTTATACTAATAAGAGAGGTGTGGGATGATTTATAATTATATTTCCACCAATTTTTATGCTACTTGTTTGGTTTTATATGCATGGTGTAAGGTAAATCTAGAGACATTCACTTTTTTGGTATACTTTACCATGTTTTTCCCTTGTTGAATAATATGAATATTGAAAAATATAAATTAGTAATGAAAATTTCCAATATCAAAGTTTGGCTTGGATAAATGACGTTTAACAACTTCATTCAATAACATTATTTTGATAAAGGGCCCCTTAATTTCATAATCAAATTTATTTAATCCTCAAAAAAATTATAATAATAAGGAATTATTAAACATATCTAAAAAACACTCAAATTTTCATATCTTTTTAATTTTTTGTTTATCAAAATTTAAGGTTGGTTTAAAGTTCATGAATAAATGAGACATGTAAATGTGATGCAATATATATGTTGTTTAAAAAAATGTTGTAACTTATAATACAGGAAACTAAACTTGAAAATGTTAACATGTAATTTTTCAAAATGAAATAGAAAATTTGGCAAAATTTGTACATTTAAAAAATCATATTTATTTTAAATTGATTGAAAAAACATGCGACATATTGGGGCAACTATAAATACAATAAATAAAAAAATTTCAAAATTCCTCTTTATGAATTTTGTTTAAGAAAAGGACCCCATAAAAAAAAATTAAATGAAAAATAAACAAATTGGCTCATTACATGTCATTTGAACCCATTAGTTAAGGACTAGTTTTTTCTCATGAAGTTAAGGGGTTAGGTTAAATATTCTTATTTGCTTACTATTTTTAATAAATTAAAAAATTTAATAATTGACTTTGAAAAAAATCTTGATTTACTTTAGTGAAAATGCAAAGTCATGTCAACTAGCACTTGTTAACTTTTAGTCAAAACAAACAACATGCCTAGTTTGTCAATCAAAATAAACATTCAATCATGTTGAAATGATTGAATTACTAATACAGATTTCCATTTTAAATTCCATCAATGATTGATTTACTAATACAAATTTCCATTTAAAATTCCATCAATGATTGATTTACTAATACAAATTTCCATTTTAAATTCCATCAATGATTGGTTGTTTTTTATTGTGGAGTTAATTTGTTTAACAATTTGATTTGTCGTGAGACCTAGCTATAACATGTTGGTGTAATACTACATGTTTATGAAATCAAATCATGCAAAAAATGGATGGTTTTCCTAAGGAAACCAACCCATATCCCTAAGAAATCTTAAGGAACCCAGTGCATCCCCAAGAGCTTTTAGGGAAACCAATCCATCTCCTTAAAGAAGAGAGGTAAATGTTTTCCTTGACCTTTTCACCAAACAATCCAAACCTTAAAAAACTTACAATAGAATAAAATTAATTATATTTGGTTGGAGAAGGGAAGGAGATTTCAATTATGGCTAATGAAATCACCAACAATTTGTATGGGGAACAATTGGTCCAAAATCTTCCTCTTTTCAATTGCGGGCCACAAATGTTGTTGCATTTGTGTGTGGTTGAACATTTGAATATCAAATCTATTAACCTATCCTCACTATTGACACTTTAATAAGGCCCCATTTTCTATGTTAGTTTAAGATCTTCAACATATTTCTTTGATATAATCCCAATTGACAAAAGGAAATAAAAGCTTCCCATCTTTCAAGCTTTAGAAGCCTTGAAATACAACTTGACAAAAATTTGAATACAAGATTGAAAACTCTCTTTTTGAAAAATAACATAGAATAAGAAAAAAACCACTATAGCACCACGTTAAACACCAATTTTTCTTGGACAAGAAATTCCTTCAAAAATATTAATATAGAAATTAGAACAATAGTTCCATGTTCCAATTTCACTATAAAGAATTACAATTCTATGCTTACCCTAATAAAATTTAACTTTAAAAAAAAACCCCTTAGGGAAACAAAAAATTGGCCCAATTCCAGAACCCAATGTGATTGAAAAAATGGGATGTTTTTAGGCTTTGAGGTTATGATAGAATCAAAAGTTGGATTGACCACAATAGCAAATCTAAAAGTTTAGAAGAATAAGAGGATTTTAAAGTTAGGATGAGGTTATAGGGTAATTTAAAAATACAATTACAACCACAACTATAGAAAAAACAAACACATATTTTTGGAAGCAACAACACATCTAACTAGGTTTGGGCAAAGCCAACTTTTGGAACAAATTGAATTGGCAATACATGTAGAATTCAAATAATGTAAGAACATGGACTAGAGCAAAAATGAACATGTCGCCTTTTGGTGTTGTAAAATGTTACAAATCTAGGAATCCTAGAGAATGCATCTAGTAATGTGAAAACTAAACTTATAACAAGACATTGCAATAACCGAAACTACAAAATAATAACAAAGAATTGAATTTGCATGTACTTGGATTTTTGGAAGTGCATGTTCTTTTTGTTTATGCCAAGGGCTAGATATTTTCTTCTCATCAATCCTATCGTTTCAGTGATCTACAGACAAGACAAGGTGCAACAAATGTAACAAATTTCAACTTTGAATAACAATTGACAAGCATATTCAAATCACAAAATGTAGCATGATTTAATTTGAAATACTCCTCATTCATTTCAATTCTAACACTTGACATTAGATATAAACCTCCCCTTGTTACATTTTAAGAATTCGTGAACTCATTTTAAAGTCCATAACTCATCTTATTAACTTATTCTTGCACATTTGTTCTATTTTTTATTGGGGCGACAAGTATTTCGTTGCTTCCATAACAAAAGGTGATGGAAAAAGTTGGTTAATTATGGAAGCATGACACAACATTGTGCATGGTAGGGTTACAACAACAAATGTTGTAGATTGTTCATTTGCATTGATAACTATTGCAAACCAATCATATTTGAGATGGGTACCCAACATATTTAGGAGCCTTGTTGATTTTTGGCAACAAGATGCCATCTTGATGGTTTGATTTCCTTAGGGGATTTGTTAGCCATTTTCTTTTGTCACAAGATTGTGAAATTTCACCACTAAATAAACATGATCTAATCCATTAAATTATTATTATATTTAGATACACAAAGTAAAGTGTATTTTATTTACTTGTTTTTTACTAATGAGATTATGAAATATTCAAATAGGGGTTACCAAACCCCTTTTTTGAGAGCAATTCAATTGATTTGATAAATATTCATGGTTGTCAATGGCAACTACAATATTTATCATAAATTTTTTTTGAATTCCTTTTTTTTACAATATTAGTTGAACATATCCATTTAAATTTTTCCACCATTGTCAAATCTTTAAATTTAAATTTTCTTAATTTGATTTTTTATTAGATTCTCGTATTGAATAACTTTATCAAAAAGTTCAAATTTATTTTTTTATAATACACTATGATATAAAATGACTTATCATCAATGAATGTGAGGAAACAACAATATTAAAATGTGTAATTGTCTACAATGAACAACATAGATCCAATTGAATTAGTCCAACAATTCATTTTTTCCAATAATTCATACATTGCACTATTGTACATAAAGTTAGCTTACCCTTATCAAAATTAGTTAAACCTATAATTGTCATACATTTTGATTCATATAAATTCTTTTATTGTGGGACATGTGTTGTCTTACACTCATGTCCATGTATTAAATATGATTATTGCCACTATTGACATTTGACTACTTATGTTATAGAACATACAATTTGTTGTTTTTGGTGACTAATATGTTTGATTATCATTTTGGAGTTGCCTTTACGGTCTTCAAGTTTGTAATTTTTTATAATAAATATATTTTAATTTCATTAAAAAAAAAGCTAAATTCAATGCTATCAAACATTAACAATTACTAACCCATTATAGATTAGATGTGGATTAGTACTATAAACTTATTAAAAAAGTTATTGGTCACATATTTACTAGTTAGTTATTAGTCATATATTTAATTTGAATTAATTTTACAAGACATCATTGTCTACCATTGATTAGCATTAAATTATTAATACAAATAGATTTTTCATGTATCATTTTCTACATTCAATGGACTTACATCAAGAATATGTACATTAAATGTGAATGTTTCATTTAGTTAGATTGTTGTCTAATTTTGAGGGGTAAAGGTGTGTGTCCCATTTGGTTAACATCTAGCCAAAAATATTGTAAAGAAGCATATAGTGAGCATGGTATAGTCACATTTGAAGACAAGGTCTTCAACATAAGCAAAATCTTTAACTAAAAATAAGATTTACTTGCAATAAATAAGTACCACTAGGAGAAAATGTGTTTTTGAATGCAAGAGTTTTCAATTGCATGTTTTCAACTATGTTAGAAATCCATTATTTTTAATATTTACATAAATTCCATGTGATTACCAAGTAAGTTAATCCACTTACTAATTTGGTAGATAATTCAAAATGACTCTTAATTTAACAGCCACCTTTGAAATATTCTTGACATCAACAAACTTCCTAGTTGACCTATATAGTCAAATATATGTAAATTAGAGATATGATGTTATGAAGCATCATGCAACTACTAGGTCAAGTGATTACATCACAAGTCATTTTTTTTGTATAATCTTGTTTTAAGGATGGGTGAAATGTTGTGCACATTTGCAACTTTGAATATAAGTTAAACCTTTTTAGGCTACCTATATGTACTTAGATTAAGGTACTTATTACATAGGGTGGGTGCAAGCTAAGGAGGACCGTGTTTTGCGTCGCATTGCAGGTTTTTGCAAAGTGTCATGCATTAACATATCATTAACATGCTATAAAATCATCATTATGCCAAATTTTCCAATAAATTAAGATTCTCAACTTGAAGAAGAAGAGATCTACATAAAAAAATATAACATGTATTCTCCAAATATAGAATATTGGACTTTTGAAGTCGAAAAATATGGATTGGTCTTTTGTTTGTGGCTTGATACAAATACGTTTTTGTTTATGAAATTTTGTTTATGTTATTTTATGAGACTCAATATACGATATATTGAAGAAAAAGTGAATAGATGCAAAAAAATTGTTAAAAAAACTTCAACCCAAAAGAAAATATGGACTTTTAAATGTCATAAAATGAATCTTATTTTCAAAAGTCCATATCATGTTCATTTATTGATGGATTTTATTTTTTTTCCTCTTTAACATGCATGTTAAAAAGTTATGTAGTTGAGTTTCTATTCACATAATCTTTATTATCTCATTAACCACATTTATCCCCCACTTACACAATGATATCATAATAGACTACAATTTTAACAATACCAAATGGACCTTTCATGGACTATTTATCCGCTAGAATTGGTTCACTTTACCTTGCAACCACCCCATAAGTAAATATACATAGGTATAAATAGGTTCATACTAGGGTATTTAAAATATTTAATTTACATACTTAAGGTACCTACTTATGTATATTTAAGTATGTAAGTGGTTTAAGTTTAGTTAAATTACTTAAGTAGAAAATGTAATTTAAGATGTATAAAAATAACTTAGCCACATGGCCTAGGTCTAAGCCTAACCTAATTGCCATGTGGCCTAAATCAAGTTCTAATTTTAAGTAACATGTGGCATGATTTAGGTTTAAGTCTAGATGCCATGTGGCTCAAGCTTAACTTAGGTGCCACATAGGTTGCTTAGGTTTAAACTTAGAATAGATGGCCTAAGTTTAAGTTTAACTTATGTGCCACATGGTATGGCCTAGGTTAAGGTTTAGCCCAATTGCCATTTAGCTAGGGCTAGGCTTAACCTAGGTTTATGTCTAACATATGCGTCATGTGGTTCAAGTTTAAGCTTAGCCTATGTGCCACATGGTCTATGTTTAGGCTTAACCTAAATGCCACATGGTGTGGTCTAGGTCTAGAAGTAACCTAAGTGCCACATGGCATGGTCAAGGTTGAAGTCTAGACCTAGTTGCCACATGGCATGTAACTTAGGTGCCACATGGCTTAGGTTTAAACCTTGTTTAAGTGTCAAATGACCTAGGTCTAGACTTAGCCTATGAAGCATGTGGCATGGGTGCAAACATAATCAAGTAAACTAGTTAGTCTACTTTTTTGGGTTGAATTGTACTTTAAAGTATATCATAAAATCATCAAACATGTAATTTGGTTGGGTAGAAAGATTAAAGTTAACATGGTTCTTGATTTTATGTGAAAAATAATGATAAAAACATATTGAATCAATAGTTAAGTAAGATTATTGTGAATGAAAGTAAGTGCAAGTAAATGTCCTATTTCATAAAAATAGGTGAAAGTAGATTAAAACAATCTCCAAATCAAAAAAAATTTTGGTAGCCTTAAAGTATACCATATATTTTGTGAAAACATGTAATTTAGAAATGTTATATTTGGTTTTTGGAAATGAAATAAGTTTAAGACATTTAACTTTTTTATTTTCAAACGCATTATTTACACATTTTTATGATGTACTTGCTTTTCATTTTTATGAATTTTACATTCTTATGATGTTAGTTGAAGCTCCATAGTTTTGCATTACGATAAGAGGAGTTCTTGAGTTATTTTCATGTTTAGATGTGAAAATCACCATTTTCGAATTTGAGAAGACTAATTTTGTGGTTTACTTAATTGTGTTTTCACTTGCATGGTTTAGGTTTAAACTTAAGTGCCATGGGGCATGTGTGGTTTAAGCATAAGTGCCACATGGTTTGAATGATATGGGTTTAGGTGCCATTTAGCCTAGCTTTAGGCCTAAATGTCATATGGCATATATGGTTTAGGCATATGTGCCATGTGGCTTAGGTGGTTTAGGCCTAGGTGCCACCTTGCCTTGCCCTAAGTGCCATGTGGCATATATGGTCTAGGCATAGGTGCCACATGAACTATGTGGTTTATGCTATGTTGGTTAATAAATTAAATTGATTAGTAGCTTGTCGCAACCCCATTTTGGGACATAGTTATGACATTCTTAGTGTGGGAATGTTATGGAAGCCCAAAGAAGCAAGAATTTTAAAGAATTTTATAGATCAACCGGTGAACATTCGGTAAACATTCGGTAAACCCTAAAACCCTAAACCCTAAACCCTAAAGCAGCCACCCCTTTCTCAAAACTTGTTCCTCCTGGTGCTGTGATTGTGTTGTAAAATGGGTACGGATTAACCACCACCATGTCGATCAATCCTGCCAACCAAGAAGCAACATTCTTAAATGTAAACTTGCTGATAACTACTTCAGTACTCAGAACCACTGAGGTCATCTTGTGTTGCTCCCATTGTCCCCACCCACCACACATTGAAGAGTGATTTTGAAGACTGATCTGGAAATGCACATGACAAGTTTGATAATTTGCCAACTAATACTTCAGGACAAGATGTGAAGCAAGAAGA
>Ga0116231_10003034_pt1 | contig 35085 bp, 26 predicted proteins | sample S1TSphgellanicum_2_FD_89695 | JGI IMG/M metagenome (GOLD analysis project Ga0116231, IMG submission 89695) | Host-associated microbial communities from peat moss isolated from Minnesota, USA - S1T2_Fd - Sphagnum magellanicum MG | ecosystem: Host-associated > Plants > Peat moss > Unclassified...
AAAATTATACAAAAACACTACTTAGAATGTATCATAAAAATCTAGTGATATGGGGATTTTTTTTTTCAAAATCTGGAAATTTTGGATTTTCTTTTCATGCAAAACTTCTTTGTTTGGGTGGAAATCATATATTTCAGGTCAAAATTCGCCAATAAAAAAATTACTGACTCTGCATGCCAAACTTGGACTAGAAACTTTTATTTGGCGACTAAAATACCCCAAAAAAGACTTTTATTATTATTGGGTATTTTAAGAAAAAATTCACTGCCAGGCAATATTCTGCCAGGAAAAACAAAGAGCTGGTTTCAATACCTTCAATAAGACACTTGTCTCTTTTTTCTCTGGGAGAATATCACCAAATTCCAACCTCAAAAAATAAGAAGGAATATTCAGCTAAAAATCCCCTTATTTTTTAAACAAATGTTCACCAAATTTCTGTAAACAAAGGGTGGCACACAAGCCTCGCCATTTACATTGAAAAGTATCTTAAGGCAAAAGAAGAATTATGGAAACTCAAATATTTCACCATTGAAAAACATAATTTAAAAAAAAATCCTCTAAAACAAACCAAAATCCTTCAAGATATTATAACTCTATAACTAAATCTCACATTTCATCACAACCAAAATCTCATTTTTCAGAAATCCTCATATGTATAAAATTTGACCTATTATTATTACCTAGGGGCCAAAATGCCTTAAGATACTAAAATCTATAATGAATCTAAACACAATATCCTTGCCTTGGTAAGCAAGGCCAACAAAAATACTTTTTACTGAAATGTTTGCAACATCTGGACAGATTTTGTTCAAGCCTATTCAGACCCAATTGATGCTAAATCTTGTTTGGGATGATTGGTAATGATGTTACATCAGAAAACTGGGAAGAAAAAAACAAAACAAAAACAGCTTCAATACCTGACATTATTGTGTTTTCATGACTGCCATCATTATGAGTAGCATAGCTTTAAGAGGGTTTCAAAACAAAAATGTCTTTAAAATTTAATATAGGGGTTTGTTTGTTTTTTTTTAAATATATATTTTTTAAAAACTTGTTTTCAAGGTTCTTCTCTATACTAATCCAGCTTTTTAATTCCAAAAGCCATTTCATTGTGCTTATGAAAACACCCTTTACGTACCCGTGTCAAAAAACCCATGATATCAAATTTCAAAGGCATAGTGTCATACAAGCAAGTTACATTTGTAATTATGCAAATATCATAATACATTTTCAGGTTTGGCACTTGGGTGTTGAATTTTTATTTTTTAAATTTAAATCCTTTTCAGCAGTAAAAATTATAATTTATGAAAGTCCGGTACTATAACAAAATATAGGCAACTTTTTTGGTAGGTTTTATGGACCCTGAACCTCTAACATAATAGGACTTTTTACAACATTTTTGCAAAAATGGGAAAACATAATGTTCCACAAATATGATAGAGAAATGTCATAAATTTTTGGATACCTGCCCCACAATGCTGGACTGGCCTACAACAAGAAGCTCCTGGGTTTCCACCAATTTTTGTATTTTTCCATCTCTTATCATTTCCTTAAATTTCAGCATTAATTCAAAAAAATCATTTATAGAAAATTCAGCACACCTAAAAATAATTTAATTACTCCCGAACACGAAAAGGTACAATGTTAAGTAAAGTATGTCTCCATGAGTAGTTATTTTCAAATTATGTGCATGCATGAATACAAGTAATGGTTATACAAGTTTGTGTGGATTTGGCTGAATGACATTTAGTCATTTTGTTCAACTTAAAAGATTGAGCAACATATAGATCACCAAGATAGGATCTCCTTTACACTAACCTTGAGTGTCATGCCCTTTGCACTATTGAGTCAAAAATAATAATTAGTACAAAGCTACCTAGTCATCACATTCATACAAATTTACACGGAAACACACTGTGTAATATTATGTCTAATACCCATAATAGCTATTGTACAAAAGAAGAACCTTGTTGATATTTTTTGCATTGTTGTTGTGCGGATGGTAAGAAGATAGTGTGTTCTATTGATGTAAACCAAAGTTTATAGTCTCAAGCAAATTGAAGGTAGGTACATGAGAATGGGCTTGATGGTGTGATAATGAACATAATTTTGAAAGACAAAACCTTACAATCAGTGATTTTTTTGGACAACTTTTGTTGTGTTTCAACCAAAAAAAAAATTGGGAATTTTTTTTTCCTGCTTTAAATTCAACCTTTTTCCTAGTTTTGACGAAAATTCACCAATTTTTTTGTATCACTAATTTGAGGGGGAGGGAGGGGGAGAGGTGGTCTCTTTCACAATTAAAAAATAATGTGAAAATAATTTGCATTCCCCAAATGTGAGGCTTCCATGAACAAGCTAAAAATGAAAACCAAACATGAACGGATGAATCAAATTGGGAATTTTCTGTTTTCCTAGTGTGAACTCAACTAATCTAGCCATTCTTGGGGATTTGTCAAAAAAATAATATCACAAAGTGGGGGGAGAGGGGGGAAAAAAAACCCTGTTTGCAACTATAAGAGATGTTATGAAAAGAATTTGCATCCCTCCAATGTGAAATGTTTTTGGAGGCATCCATGAACAAGCTAAAAATGAAAGGCAATCGTGAATGAATGAACACTACAACCTCAGGAAAAAATCACGCAAACAACCCTTGAAGGGGCAATGTTATTCAAAAATGGAAAACAACATGAAAACATCCTTGACCCCTTCAAACGAGGAAATTACCAATGTTGGCAAGTTATATAGAAAAATGTGGTTACGCATCCAAATAATCATCGGGTGTGGATTCATCCATATCTTGACTTTTTTTAACTTTTCGAATCTGGCCCTATACACAACTATCAAATGTCTTTATATGTATGATGCTTATATGTAATTGTACTTGGCCATTATGTTATACACAAATTGATATCCAGCTCATTAGGGTTTTGAAAATGTCACATATGTATATTATTTAAGGTTTACATTATTTAGGGTGTAAGGAGAACCCATCGCAATCTCCTTTCAAGACTTTGCAATTTGCTTTGCACTTTTATGTTTTCTGCACTTTTGTTGAAATTATTTTTTATAAGTCAATTTTGTAAATGTAAGATTTGCTTTCAGCTTCTCATAATATTGGGTGGGGTGTTTCATACTTTTCTTTTGAACTCATTGGGTTCCTTTTTTTTTTGGTTGTTGTGAACTTCGCAAGAATCAAACATTTCATTTCCTATTCTAATGTTTCATTTTGTTGTGAACTTCACAAGAATTGAAGGTGTCATTATTATTTTAATGCTTCGTTGTATTGTGAACTTTGCAAGAACTAAATGTTTCATTTTGTGTTCTAATGCTTAATTTTGTTGTGAATTTCGCAAAAACTAAACACGTCTTTTGCAATGCACTTTGTGTTTTTAATTTATTTGGTTTCTTCTTTGTTGTGTTTTGCATTTAAAAATTTTCTTTGTTGTTTCTAGTTTGTTGTTCAACAAATTGGGAGGGAAGGGCTTTGGTCTCGTGTTTTGTTGTTTGGCAAATCAACTTTGTGCACTACAAGAAAACGTGAGTTTTCAAAAGGTTCAACTTGACTAAAATGTTGACATTGACCAAGGAGGATGGTCATTTTGACTAAAGGCTTGTGACATGAAAAACATGAATTATTTTTGACTAAAACATTTGATTAAAGTGACATTTTTAATCATGTGACAAATTAGACGTGGGTGAAAGCATGATTAAGTATACAACAAAAATAGCTATGAATAGCTACAATCATATTCTTACACATAAATGCAAGAAAGTAGAGTCGAAACCTTTTCAATCATTGTTAAATCATCATGGTGCACAACATTGGGTTTATAGTATGTTGTATACAAAGTTTGGAAAACTTTAATGTATTAAAAATAGGTCAAAAGTATTTTTGAAATTGATTGGTGAAACTGTGTTAAAAAATATTTTTATCTTAAAAGATTGAGATATTATTATTTTTACTTTGGAAGTTGAAAATGCCTAAGTGAATTTTAGATGGCCATTAACCCAAAAAGTAAAAAAATTCAATATTTCATCTATTTGAAACCTACTTTGTTTCTTTGGGCAACTTAAAAAAAAAATTTTAATTCTTGCATTTTATACAAATCTACTTAAATCTACTTTAAACAAGTGATTTTTCAATATCATTTACATAAATTCAAATAATATGTTCATATTGATCATTAAATTAAATAATATTTTAAAATTTGATATGTTAAAGCTTGGTTTATGTCTACTTTACATTTTTCTTGACAAGGATCACAAAATGTATACTTGATCATGCTTTCACCCACATCTAGTAAAAAAGGCCAGAAGTCCATCAAGATGACCAAGGTTTAGTCAAATGGACCATATTCAATGACCATTATGATTTACAATTAATCAAATTTGCCATTCAAATTTAACATTTAATCAAATCAACCATAGTAATTTGGCTACTTAACCTACAAGTTTATTTTGCTTAAGGTATATACCAAACCTAAGTTCATAGTTAATAAGCCCTAGATTAGGCATATTACACCTAATAAATACTTATAAAGTTTAATAGGCTACCTACATGCCACCTTTAGGCACATGTAAGTACTTAAATTTAGTACATTAATTAGTTAATATTTAATAATTGATAATTCATATTCAATAATTATGATTGATATTTTATATAATCAATTAGTCGCCAAATAAATGTTAATTAATAACCAATAACTAATTTATCCATCAAGTTATTAATTGATAATTATTAATTCATAGTAGATAATCAATAATGACTATTTAATATTAAATAACCAATTATTAATCATTGATGTTATTTATTTATTTATTTATAATTGATAGTAACTAATCAATCATTGTTATTTATTTTTATTAATTGAGATAATAACATGTAGTAGCCTACTAGACATAGGTCCCTACATGTTATCTAGGTAAATACCTAGTACATGGTATAACCTCCTACTTAGATAAGTAATATTGAAGTTTGTTGATGAATGTTACAATATGTACATCAAAACAAAAAATTGAATCAAGTTTATTACAATATCATGACAAAAGTTTTCAACTTTTGAAATGGTAGTCCAATGGTAAGGACTTGACTCCCCAAAGTGGAGGTGAAGAGTTCAAATTTTCACACATACAACCTAGGCTACCTTAATTTTACGTGGCTTAAATAGTTAACCTAAGCCACCTAGGCAAGTAGGTCTAAAGTCAACCACCTAGCTTAAGCTACGTAGTTTAAGGGGCTTAGGTTAAATAACATAGGTATGTAGGTGAATTATTTTATTAATTAATAGATAAATAAATGTGGTTATAATATTGTATATATAATGTAGTATATATTTTATGTATTATTATTATTATTTAAAAATGAAATCACATATGTTGCTATCAAAATATTATTGACTAGAAAAAAAAAAAAATCCATTCAAAAGAACCAACCAAAAAGACCACGAAAAAGACCTAGTCAAAATTGTCAAGTCCAAAACAACTAGTCCAAGATGGCACCTTGGTCAAGTTGGACAGGGGCCATTTGGGGTAATTTTTTACCAATCTTCCTAATAAAAAAATCTTTTTTTTCTTAGAGTCGTGTTTTGTTGTTTGGTGAATTGAAAGGCATTGGCTTGGTTTTGTTGCAAGACGAATCAAAAAGCATTAACTACATTTTGTTGCTTGATGAATCAAGAGGCATCAAATTCATCTTGTTGCTAGATGAATTGGGAAATATTGGCATTGAAAATCATTGTTGCTTAAGGAATTAACAAGAAGTAAACTCTTTTATCACTTTGTACTTTTAATTTTTGGGAGCTTGAAAAGTTCTTTGAATGTTTCAATGTTTTAATGTTTTGTGTCTTTATTGTTCGTGTTTAGGTTTTTATGTGTTCAATGGTTGAAGAAGAGGAGTGTTGTTTTGTTGAAAATGTGGGTGGAATTGATGAAGATCCTCCATCAATTGCCCCCACCCAAATGCAATTCCCATAATTCTTAGATGTTGAAAATGTGCATCTACAATTTGGCAACATATTAAATGCTGATGTTTCACAACTTGTGCAGCTATAAAAGCACAAGTTGCAACTTAAATAACTCACAGTTGTATGTTTGTATGTCAAATGGGGATTTTTTGCCATCGACTACATGTGGATTTGATGAAAATGCAAGTGTTGTGATGCATAATTTGTAAATTTGAACAAACAAATGGTGATGTTTTGTTGCAAATATTTACTCTTTACAAAGGCTTAATTAAATATAACAAAGTTAATGGTATGATTCCCATTAATACTCATGTGCAAACTACACATTTAAAGTTGTTTGCTCCAAAGAAACAACTCATGGAAAAGGTGACAAAACCTACTATTCATAGGTAGTGACCAAACAAGAAAAGAATAGGTCCATCTAGTTGTCCAATTATTGCATTTTTTGGTGTCACAAATCCCAACAAAAAAAAATGATGATGCCCAACAATCATTTTTGGAAAATTTGGTGATTTATATTTGCAAGGGTTATAGGCCTTTGTCCAATTGCAAAAACATTTGGTTTCAGTGGTTAGTTTTACACCAATGCCTTCATGTTCAATTTCCTTCTTGGTCTTCTTTTATGGAAAAAGTGTTTCCTATCATGGTTAAGAAAACAATGGATCAACATGTTTTGCTAGATCTTGCACCTAAAACAATAATCTTTGCTAGTTTTGATTTCTAGATGTCTCATGGTGGCGTGGATACTTTTGTTATGGTTCTCAATTTTTTGAATGAAACATGGGCACCCATGCATATTACTATGGGGTTATTTGAAGTGAACAAAACAACTAAACAATCCATGGTTATACAACTCTAGTCTTTGTTGGAGAGGTTTGGTTTGTTAAACTAGGTAATTATATTTGTAAAGGATGAAGGCACCAATTTGACAACTCTAGCAACAACTTTGTATTTTATCATTGATTATGAACCTTTGAAAGTTTTTAAGGTTTTTGAGATTACACACTTTCAGCATGTAATGTTTTATAAGGCTTGTTAATATGCTAGAAATGACGACAAATTTTCCATTGGGTTGAAAAATGTTAGTGCAAAAAAAAAAAATTGTTTTACAAAAACCATTACCTAGACCAAAAAATCTAATAAAGGGAAGGAAGAGAATGAGCATTCTTAATTTGAAAGTGGGATGTGGCATTAAAAATAAAAAACTCATGTGAAAACCAAATTCAACAATAAGGTCATTATGTTTGAAAAAACTCTTGAATTTAAAAATGGCACAATTATTTGTTATGGCAAATAAAAATGAATGGATTTACAACAAATTACCTAAAGCTTGAATGTGGGCTATGCTAAGGTAGTCACATTTACCTGTTGTATTGACATGTGTGATGAATTAGTCTAAAGGCCATTAGTTGTTATTAGATGCCTTAACAACATCTATTACACTTACTATGAACATAAAAATTAAATTATTGCAACTTTCTAATGGGCATGAAATCTTTAACCCTTTTTATAAATGAAATCCTCTTTTGCATAGAAATATGCAACTAAAGGTTATAAAGGTGATCAAACCTTTTTTGTAGTTTTCAAGGTCTTTTGATGCATAGCAAGCTCCAACATGATGGCTATCATGTTAGATACACATTTGAAGGCTTTACATGTAATGGAAAACTTGGTGGGACATGAAAATGTAATCCAATTAGCATTGATTATGATGTCAAGGTTGTCATTCCTCTTTTGATGGTGTGTTTTGATCAACTAAACCCTACTATCAATGCATCTACTATAAGAGTAGTTGATGATGTGGGACTAGATTTTGAAGAAAATACATGTTTGGTATGGGGGGTTCAATTGAAGAATCTTTTCAAACTTTAGTCATTAAATAATTCTCTTTCTTTAAGAAGTTTTTTATTTCCGTCATCTACATGTGTAGATCCATTAGCTTAATGACACATAAATGAAGGTCATTTTTAAATGTGGGTTTCCTTGCAAAAAAAATTCTTGAAATCATGACTTCACAAATAAAAACTAAATGAATATTTAGTTTTGTTGGGGTGTTGACAACTTTAAGGCAATGTCACTTGCAAGTGGAAAACATGGATTGAATTATTACTTTGGTGAAGAATTGGCCTAATGACCCACATGTAAGCTAAATTCAAACTTGAAATGATACTTGAAAGCGAAAGAAATTTTTGGTAGTTCAAAGAACTATAACTTGATTGAAGAACATAATTTTTTTGAAGAATTGTAAGTTGATAGTGGAATTAGTTGTAATGGCATTGATGGCAAACAACCTTGTGTGGGGAAGGCATGGCTTGTCATGAAAACATTGGAATGGCATGTCTTATCATTACAAAATCAATCATTCACATTGCCATTGAGTTTTGCAAATGTGATTGAATAGTAATCTTACCATTGGTGGAGGATGCCAATGATAGACCTACATTATGCAAAAGCCCTTTTTAATCTATACAAGTACTGGGTGAAACCCACGTCCATGATGATGTAGATGATAAGGAAACACTCCATGTGTTATGAAAAAATTACACTAATAGCCCAACAACCTATCCCTAAGCTTTAAAAGACTTTGCACTATAAGAAATCTGCATTTTTTCAACTTTAGTTTGTGACTAACTTTTAGTTACAAATGGCATTTGCAACTAAAATGACTTGTCAAAAGTCAATTGTTCAAATGAATTGTTGAAAGTCAAAAGCCCTTTTTTAACACCCCCCAATCGACAACTTCAACTTGCTCCCACATGAATGGTGGAATTTGATTATAACTAGTGGATGCACACTTGCAACCATTGCATGTTGCATCTTGGCGCAAGTGTGTTCTACATCATTATGCAAGCAAAATTGGAATTCATACTCATTTTTCCATAGCAAAGTGTGAAACTGACTCACATTGAAACATGCTAAGGACTTAATGTACATTTACATTAATAACAAACTCCTATGAAAATGACCTGACATTAACCCCACTACTTAATATGAAAAGGATATGTTGTCTGAAAACTCTATCTGATGTCGATGAAAGTTCCAACAAAGGCGACACATTAAAGGATAACCTTTTATTGTCAAATGAAGATGAAAACTAGCATGACCCTTTCGAATTCCTAGATGATGACCCATCAAAAGACCTTATATTTTCAAAATAGTTGTTTAATTTTAACATTTGGGAACAATTACAATTTGATGATGGGAATATAAACATTGGCATGCCACCCAATGTTGTTTCATAGCAAGTGGAACTCCCCACCTTAAATACATCCATCAAACATCAAGTTGAAGCCCCTCATGCATCCACCATGGTTGTACATGTCCCAACAATCAATGATGAAATCATGCATGTGCAATTAAAAGGTTCCACTGATCCTATACTCCCACACATTGTGAACACACCATTAACAACAATGGACCCAATGGTGGACCTGGGGATCATTGTTGCAAATCTAATAGCCTAATAAACATTAATAAAAACATCAAATTTACAAGTTGACCTTTTAGTCAATCCTACAAATCTTATAGTCAAAGGGTAGTAATGACATCAAACCTACAAGTGGGCCTAGATGGGCCTAAATACCACCATTTACATAGTTGAACCCCAAGCTAGTCATCAAAGCATGCCCACTCTTAGAATTGAAACACAATTGGCACAATGTAATTCACATTCTAAGCATGCGCCAATTTTTGAATATTTGTAATGTCAAACATGTCCTCATCCCCAAGTGGGGTCAAGATTGGCCATTGTGGCTACTTCCATGAACTGTTTTCATTCATTTATTCAAAACTCGTCCACCCAATGGGTCATTCGAAAGAAGAGGCCAACTGTTAAAACAATGACAACTTTTGTAGGTAAACATGATTATAATTGGTTGCATATAAATGACATTATGAATATTGATGGATGGTGTCCCACCAAACAAATTGTGACAAAGTAAATGGAGCAAAATATCATCACAACCTTGCATGAGATAGACACTTCAAAGGTGGAGGAGAGGTGCAATGATGATGATGATGACAAGGACACCAACATTAATGATGATGGTAAAAGGAACATCAATTGATAATGACTATCACAAACCATGACCCCAAAAAAAAAGATTTGTAATTAGTCATTTGGGCATTGCAATCTCACATTGTTTAAAAGGGTTAACATTTAGGCAATACACACAAATTGGTTAATATTCCCATCACATGAAGGTTTATATATCTTGTTTAAATTATATTTTTTTGTGTAAATAAATTCACTACCATTTGATTTTGGACCTTATTTGGTGTTTATCATAAACTTTCCAATTTGTATTTGAGCTTTTCATTTTGCAAATGTAATTAGGATTTAGAATTTAATTCAACCCAAAGTCAAATGTTGAATAGATGCAAACATGTATATTGTAAAGATGTATTATACGTGCACTTGTGAGTTTTCTAATCATAATGTTATTCAAAAGTTCTAAGCATGTGAAAAATAATCACTTTTACTTTATTATGTATAAGCTATCACAACCATTACATGAGTGAAAACATGAATAGGTGGACAATTTGGATTGTCACATGTGTAATTTTTCTAGATTACATACAAATGTAAAATTTGAAGGCATATTCAAAATAAACATTTTCAATTTTTTAATTATTCATGTTGTCATAGACTTGAATGGGAATCATCATAAAAATTCTGGATGAATCCTAAGAAGATTATGGACTTGTAATGGATCTTTGACATGACAACACTACATTTGTCACACACACAAAAAAGAAAAAAGTGGATTGAAAAAATATGTCAAAATAGTGTCAAGATAAAAATTAAAAATAAAGCATCATCAAATGAAAAAATTATTAGTGAAGTGCATTGAAAATCTCATAATATATTTTTTTAATTTCTAAAAGTTTTAAATGACATGATTGTTGTAAATTTTATTCTTAAAAATCCATTTCACATTAAAATTCTTTTGCATGGATTTTTTTATCAATCACATGTTTAGGGATATTCATAGGTTGGTTTATTAACATTTATGATTAAAAGCATAGGGGATAATTATAGGATTTATGGTTTGATAATTTTTTTAATTGCAAAATCAATTGCTAGTGTTAAATTATGGACTTTCAAATGGCATTTTTGAGCCACCTAACCATGCTTTTGCACACATCAATTGGGGAAACAATTTGATACCCCTTGTGCACCATTCATAAATGACATGTACAAAATTTGTTCAAAAGGGTGTATAAGTTATGTACGCATGATGTGCCTCATACTTACCTTAATTCCTCTTCACTCTAAACCAAAGAATCTTCGAGTCTTTTACTACTACCTTCACCAAATAATGTTTGAATAATTGGATCAAATTATGGCATTGATGGACCTTGTTGCCCAATGTTTGCCCCATGCAAAATAACATTCAACCCCTAAATATTGTTTATCTTATCAACCATGACGACCATGTGCAACAATATTTCAACAAGGAGTGTAAATGCCACTTCATTTTTCAAGTGTTGGTAATCATTGGTCTCTTTAATTAAAATGTTGTAAGTGTGCAACTAAAGACACAAAACCCAAAGGGGAAAAAAGGAAATTAAAAAATGAAATGAAAATTCATTTTTTCAACTTCATATAGTCTTAAGGAGAAAGTCATGATTTGGTTGCCATCAAACAATCATAATAGTTTTCAATTGCCATCAAATGATTGCAACAATTTTTGGTCACCATTGGACAATCGCATATGCATTTGGTTACCAAGTCCAAATAACTAGTGACTACAATAACCAATCACCATTCAATGATGATTGACCAAGGGAAAGGTGTAGGAACCTAAATCTTGCCACATCCATTTGATGGTGACTAATGGTCATTGGTAGCCTTCTAATGGAGATCAAATTGAGATTTTCAGCTCCAATCATCATGTAGGCCTTAAATTCTTTCCCTTCTTCTTTTTCTTCCTTCTTTTTGAAAAGGGATGGGGGTATTATTTTTCAAATTTTGGAAAGTGGCCTAAGTTTGTGAAAATCACTTTGAATAATTTCCAAAGGTTCAAACAAAAGATATTTGAAAAAAAATCATGTGTAAGGTGTACGAATTTTTTATATCAACTTCTGGCGGAATACCATATCCTTTCTTTACAAAAATGTGCATTTTTACATTCTTAACAAAATTATGTACTTATATCATGAACATTATTCGTATCTATGGTCATATTGTGTTGAAGTAGTTTTATGTGTCATAAACATGAAGTTCCTTGGGAATGTCCTTGTATAACAAATCTTTTAATTTATTGATGACATCCAAAGCATATATTCCTTCAAACAAGCATGGGAGATATTTGACATTTGCACCCTTGTAATCCCATGTTATAAACATTTGTTCCCCCTGCGCAATTTACTTGTTGTTGACATACAAGGTCAATGGGATGTTCTTGTATAACAAGTCCTTTGGTAATTAAATGATATCCACATGAAATTTTCTCTCTTTTTGGCCTAAAAAATACATGATATATGCTCCCTTGTAATCCCATATATTAATGGTGTTGCCATCTTGAATGTGATGTCATCAAGTATGATGTTCAACTTGACCCAATCTCCTTTCATGTCTTCATTTTAATTACTTGACATGGTTGCCTATGCCTAAAACACAAGGAGAACCCAACTTTTTGAAAGGAGAAAACACTTTCTTCTAAGTGTGTTGCACAAATTGTTAAAGACATTCCAAGCTATACATGTCAAAGAAGAAAGTTCTCAAATTGTGTTTCCAAATTCCTTATATATGAAAGATGGTGACTAAAATCAATTTTGGTTGCAATTAGATGGTTAGAATGAAGTGGGGTCATTTCAACTACCCAATGGTGACCTTCGAATGAGTTTAAGGTTTAAGATGGCAACTAAAATAGGTTTGGCCACCATTAGGTTTGGTTAGGTTAACAACAAGTGAAAAAAATTAATGATTGAACTTATTTTGGTCACCATTTGATGGCCCATTGTGCCTTTGACATCTTGGATATTATATTGTGACATCTTGCCATGTGATTTCAGCTACTTGTTCATGGTCAAAGCCAAATTCCCCCCTTTGTGGCGACCAATGGCAATTGAAATTGGTTCAAGCCCATGCTTACATCGTTTCAAATGTGTGGATCCACTATAAAACCCACACTTGGTTCATTGTTAGTATTTTATTCTCTAAGATGTTAGGACTCTATTTGTTTATAACAATCGATGCCACACACTTAGAAGAACGTGTAGCCTTTTTGGAGGTTAGTGAAGTTTATGACATCACTTGTGAAAACAATTATGTTGAACTTCATTATTGAACCTTTAAGAAGACCCCAACCCTTATTACATTATTATTCACTCTTAATACTTTTAAGTGGACTTCAAAGATCCCAACCCCATTCAATTTAACATAGGTTTGGAAGATCCCAACATCCATTATATTAACACAAGTGGATTGTTAACAAGGTAACATGGTGGATAATGTGGACCACATGAAAGCAATAAAGGGGCATGGGGTGAAGGGAAAATCACACAATGTAAACCCTCAAAGACTCAAATGTGCTAACAAATGATGGATGGCATAACATACCCTAACCATGGACATACACATTGTGTTCCAACTATGTGGGGTGGTGTTACATTGACAAGAATTATGCCGCTCAATTTACAAGTTGTTTTGATGAATAAATGATGGCACACATGTTCAAGGTGAACAAAAACAAAAAGCCTAATATTTGCAAAAAAACCGAATGCCTTTGATTGAATTCATATTTATTCAACAATGATTAACATAAAACATGTGATCTATTGGGGCAACTATTTGTATTTTTAAGTTGCAAAAGATTTCATTCAGAAATTCTTTTGTATGAAAAAGTGAAAAGGATTAAAAATGATTCATAGTCCTCTTGTAAAGTAATCCCATTGGCTCCTATCTACGTACTTGTACCCTTCTATCAAACTCAAACATAAATGAGGCCATGGATGGATACTTAATGGCCTAGGAATAAATAGAGCTAAATTTTGAGGTTATGGTTGAAATGGCATCATATGATCTATTTGACATAAAAGCATGTGCTAAAAGGGGCATGTGGAGAGGGCAAACACATTCAACTAATATTAAACAACATGAAAATAACATGCATTTTGGGCACATTTCAAGCTATGTCAATGGAGGTAGAGATAATGTGCATCTAAGTGGAATATTATGATGATTGAAAATTTTGATCACACAGTTTAACATCATGGTCAAGGATATTCAAAATGTTTTTAAACAACTTACCGAAGATGAAAAATACCAAAAGCATAGTTTTGCCAATGGGTGCAATCACAATCAAATGAGCCAAAAACCATGTCGGACAACCAAAAAACTATCAATTTTGTCACACATATTTATGTAATGCCACTTTAATGTCATATTGATCAAGAAAATTTGCACTAAATGATTTATATGAATGTTGAAAAAATCCAAAAACAATCCTTTAATTTATTTTTGAGTTTTAGTTTTAGTAAAAGACTTTTGAACTTTAACACTAAAAAGTCAATTTTATAAAGCACTAGGCTAAGGAATCTTTTAATTAAAAAATTTTGATGCAAAAAAAATTAAAATGATGATAACGAACTATCCACATCCAAAAAACAATTCATAATTTTAGAATTGTGGTACTTGAAATTTTTAGAAATTCCAAACATAATTTCAAAATGTTCAAATTTCAAAAGTCATTTGCTGGATGTAAATGGGTCATAATGTGTATGACATTTGAACAAAATTGTGGCTTATGATGCAAAAAACTAAAGCTTAAAATAGTTAACATATTATTGCATGATTTGAAATTATGATCATTTGTCAAAACAAAATGTAGAATCTAACAAAATATGTACACTTTTAGACAATTCATATTTATTCAAAAAGAGTTAAACAAATCATGTAATTTATTGGGGGAATTTTAAATATTTTAAAAAAGACATTGCAAAAAAAATCTTTCAAAAATTCCTTTTTATAAAAAAGCCAAAATGGCCACAAAAGGCCCATTTGTGGTTGAGTCCTTTGTCACCATTGGCTCATTTGATTGGGATTGCACCCCAATGCATCTCAAATTAAATTAGGAATGTTTCATCACCACTTTCGAAAAAATGGGGGAATTCTTTTAGCCCTCACCTTAACCTTTTTCTAAAATTGGAGACTAATGCATTATTTGCTGCAACTCATATGGACTAGAAGGAACATGGTAGTTGGGCACTTGCCAATGCATGTACCATTTGCAATGGTTAATAATGTTGATGATGGAAAGGAATATATGTCCATAATGTAAGGCCATGTTCCATTGTCATTTTTATGAACAATTTAACCTTCAAGCTACCATACCGAAACATTGGGAATATAATTAGTATAACATACCTAATCAACTTCAAACATGGGGTGTAAACATGTGATGGATTTGGCAAGCATGCATGTCATTATTACATTTGGGAGTTGATAGAATGAATGGCAATTGGATGAATTTCATATTCAAAAGGCATGCAAGGTCCTATACCTTAGGCCTAGCAATGTAAAATGCAGATGGTTTTACCAAATATTCCAAAGGTGGTTTAACCCAAGGACCAACAAGTTTGAATTTGGTCCCCACCCATGTGGAATTTGGTATAACCCCATGGGTGATGAGGTCAGGTGGGTGTGTAATTTACATGATCTCTTGGAAGAAATAACATGTACAATCATGACATAGAATCTCAAGTGACTTGAAAATGTTGAAACCTTGGATACCTAGAGGGTTTTTGTTGGCTTTTTCACAAAAACTTGTGAAACCTTAAACCTTGACCCTTTCAAAACTATAATTGCTCCTAAAAATTAATGATTGGAAGGTTTTTGGGTTTTTTGGGCATTCAAGATTAAAGTGATGTCATCCAACCAACTTTCAAGGGGACAATATGACCTTAAACCCCTTAACCATTTATCTAAAACATTGGCAATCCGCATGGAAGGCCTTTTAAGGTGCCATCACAAACCATGTAAAAATGAAAGGTATAAAAAATGTTCGAAAGTGAAAACACTTCATTGACTCATTTTTGAAAATGACAAAGGCTTGTGGTAAATTACCTTAAATGGATTGCCACATGACACCTCCAGAAAATTGTCCTAAACTTTTTCAAGGAACATATGATGGTTTATCTTGATTTTGCTTTTGTGAACAATCAAGCATTTGGCCTAAACAAATGCAAACAAATCATGGAATCAAAGTTTTTAATGGAAATAAACAAAATATGAACTACAAAAATTCTCCAAGGTTTTTGGAATGGCTTGAATGCAAGGTTTTAAATGCAACATCAAATTTGACACAATGGTTTTAGGTATTTTATCCACCAGAGGACAAGACAAATTAGATTGTGGAGGTTGTGGAATTGGGAGATAAAGTGGCACAGTGGGAAAAATTTAACATGAATTTCTTGAAGAAAGCATGGTTGGCATCATGGATCAAAAAAGGGGCTCAAAATTTTCTTTCCCAAACAAGATGTCAAGGCGTCTTATGGATTCCAAGCACATCAAATGTGCTCCCTCTCTTGAGTCAAGACAATCAATGCGGTTATGGTGTGGTGCACCATGCATATAGTGCAAATTGAAAAGTTCAATCACATCCCAAACACCATTAAGTTGGCAAGGAAAACATCCAAAATAAATGATAAATTATAAGCTACCAAACAACATTTGGTAGAAGTGTTGGGTTGCCCATGTGAACATTAGGTGTCATCAAATTCCTCACTATCCATTTAAAAATTACCGTGGAGATTTACACATTTTAGTGGAATAAAGCACATTTCGAAAAATGTTGGATTACAACACAAAATATTCACCCATTATGGACAATTGAATGCTATTGCAATAAGGGGGCCTAATATGGAATGGCAAACACGACTTATTGCCTTTGGGCGAAATCATGTAAAATTGGCATGGGCATTCATGAACATCATGAATGCAGTACACCATTGTGAGATTTTTCACAATGACTTCTCAAAGGACATCATGTTGCATTTTCCGTGCAATAAATCAAATGTTGTGTATATTGGCATGTGCAATTGGGATGAAGTTGGATGCATGCACAAGGTGACTCCATCTTTGTATTTTTTGCCAAAGAACAAGATGCCATTAACATGAAGAAAACATGTTGGTGGGTGGCCCGAATTTTTTGTACATGGCGAATTCCCTTCAGCAAATGGTGAAATGACACCACATAGCTTTGAAGTCTGAATCATATTCAATCAGCAAGCTTGCAAGTGTCATATGGGGTGAAGACAAGGATGTAGAATATTTCCTAAACATCTCAACCAAATGTACAAGGTGAATCTAGAGGCATGAATAACTATTCAACATTTGTGCACAAATTGATGGGGCCTCCATACAATGTTATTGAAGGCAGCCATAGATTGTTTTTAGTTGGTGCATATGAAATTTGGTGTAATTCATATGAATTGCCAAAAGAACTAGTTAGTTGCAAAAGAAGGAAAAAAACAAGAAATGGCACTTTTGGTGTCACATGTGCCTACTTGTTTGGTTCATGGGCAAATTGAATAACATTCATATTGGTTTGTTCTTCAATGTACTTAATGAAAGTCTTGTATTAAATCTCAACATGTTTTTTCATGGTTGTTACACCATTGGATTTATAATAAGAAATGAAACCTTTCATTAATCTAGTGGCAATGTCAAAATTTTGAAACCTGCAACATCACTATGGCAAATTATGTATTGCATTATTTCTTTTGTGAAAGGTCAACTAATTGATTGTTGTTCACCTTAAAAAAACCCATGTTAATGAATTCCAATTGTGAGGCTTCCGAGCAATCACTTGTTTCCACAAATTTGTCAAGTGCAACTTTGATACATATGAATCATGAATTGTTGATGGAGTAGCCTCTACTAATGGAACAATGTTCCAAACCGATTTTGCATTTGATTGAATTTTCTATGTACATCAAAGAAGCAACAATGAGAGACCAACCGATTGCCATTAATCAGAGTAAACTTTGAGGATCCATCCCCTCATCGATACTACGTGTCATCTTTGAAGCACTCATTCCCCATGTAATAATATCCTCAATCATCTCAATGTTCAATGTGATCATGGCACCAACGGTGGTGTTCAACACCTTCATTCTGGGAGGTCTTTGTAAAGAATCAAAATCATAAAAGACAAGGATACCCAACTTAAGAGAATTAGTCAAATGGATGGAAGTTCCAAAGGTCCACTTGATGCAACAAAAAAAACATCAAAGCAAAATTGGACAATGGAAGTCCAAAGATCTAGTGCAATCAATTTAAACAGAATGTAAAATGACCCTGCAAATTACCACAGAACAAATGTCCAAACTACAATCCAAGTTTGGGAAAAGCAAAAATTAAAAATTAGAGTTATCCATAAAGCACCCCGAATTGGGGGTACTGGGCCCCAGTTTTGCCAAAAGTGGGGATGAAAAGAGTACACAAGGAAGAAAATCAAGAGGAGACCAAACTGGTTTTCTCACCCAAGTTGATCCTCGCAGGCATTTGATTTGCCTTACCTGCACCTGCACTGTTGCTCATATTCTTCATTAACTCAAGTCTTGTCAAAATAAAATGCTGCAAATCTCTTGAACTAGTACCCAGTTTCGCACACTTCAAGGCTCCACAAATTGGGAATGAAATAGGGGTTACAGGGTCAAACTAGGGACCAAAGACAGGGCGAGTTATTAGAGTTATCAACCAAGGGACTTCCAAAGTTAATAAATAGATAAAGCAATTAACAAGGTCACCACCTTTCAGCCACAAAGGATAGGACAAGGAAACCAAGCCTTACAAAAAGGAATTACATCTTGAACACCTCAAGAAGGTTTTAAACACTTGGCCCATGGATAGAGAAAATCTGTTGGATGTTACCTCCTAATCAAAGACAAAATTTCTAGAGCTACATGTTTATCTCTGGTCATTGATATCTACAATCACATCAGCATTGCTCAATAGGTATTCCAATTTCAGTTTCTAGTTTTGGTGCCCTTCATCCCTTAAGTACTAGCAATGGAACCAAATCAATGGTAACCCCAAAGTAGTGGGGTCATTCCTTCCACCATGGTTTTAAATCCTCACATAGAAGAACATGGCAAGCCAAGGTCAACCATTCATTCCAAATCCAAAGGGATTCAGAGACATGATGATAGAAACCCAAACAAGGCTTCATAGCATCTGAGAAGACTGGGATGAACACTGATCCAAACTTCCATTTGCAAAACTATTTGCAGTTGCACCTATCCACCAAATCAAAGTCACAAAGCACAAGAGCAAGGGAAAACAAAGGATGTCCTTGAACTTGCATTGAAGCACTAGCAATGAAAAACAATGAGGTGTGGCAACTAGCAGTTGATTCAACAATCAAGTTCCCACAAACATAACTCTGCAAAACTGTTTCAATAGAACAATTATCCCAACTAGATTACTTGATCTCCAGATTCCTTCAATTAGCCAGATTTCCAAACAGCAATGCTGAAGTCTGCTTCAATTGCAGTCATCAGAACTCTATTGAAAGAACAACCACTGAAGAGAAACATTGTCCTCACTAAACATGCAACTGCTCCACAGACTGCAGAGTGGGAGGAAACTCTAGCCCTCCATATATCTGTAGGACAGACCAATTGAGGATATGATAACAAAGATTGTTCACACCTTAGATATATAGGAACCAGGTCCACCCAATTGCAACCTGGCTCTTCTTTAAGAGCTATGAATGCCCTCAAAATATGGGGCCTTATCTGTTCAAATGTCCTGCTTCTACATAACCATGTTCAATTTGTTCCTGTGATGATCCTGCAGTTAGAGAAACTTGCACAAGCAGCCATACTTCCAATTTGGTCAAGCATAGCTGAAGTTCTCAGTAGACACGGGCTTTTGGGGGGAAAGGCTCAACCTCATCATCAAGTGTATTCATGTGCACAGGCCGGTAATCCAGTTTGACCCGCTTATTGTCCCAGAATCTGAAACCCACCAAAGAAAAGATTACCTTCTGTACCACAGTTTTTTTTGACATAAATTCAGCAGGAGTTGACCATCCCTGGTGTTACCCATATTGATCATTGCATAACAACGATCAATATGCAGTGTTGTTCCATAAGTTCTGAAAAGATCCAAACCTCACAATTACCACTTATCATGCTCTGTCCATCTATGATTCATTGATTGAAGGATAGAGGTGCCATTTTCATACCCAAGAGTGTGCTTCATCCAAGTGACATCATCCCGTTTCTGCATTCAACAAAGGGAATACCTATTGATCAGCTCTGTTTGCTGCATTGCTCACTCAGGTCACCAGAAACAACCCAGGCCACTAACATGCTAATAAGAGGGAATGTACTGCTACTTCTAGCTGTGGATTTCTCAATTCAGCAAATGATGGTGGGTTTGCTCCTGGAATCCTCACTGATGGTAAGGTGTAACATGAGCCACTTATGTTATGAAATCTGAGCAGTAATTTTGACCTATCCTCTCCTTCAAATAGTTGGTATTGAAGACACAAATGACCATTTCCACACAATACCCATCCTTTCTCCCTCAATATATTCTTTTTCAGTCCACCTCAATTAATTGAATAGTCACAGATGACCTAACCACATGACAATTTGCTTTCCACTATGTAAATCGGGCTAGATCACAAAATAATCACCAACACATTGGGTTCCATCCTAATGCTTTCTCCATTAGACTATCTTCAACAGTAAATCTCATTTCCCAGCATCAGAGACTGAAGATGAGGCATTCACTGATATCATAGCAGATGAGTTGTCATGAGGACTCTGCCTCCCAATGGCTGTTACAAGAAATAACTAGACTGAGGAAAGACCCACGAAGAAAGAAAAATTAACACACCGGAAAATCTTCACGGGCATGGGCTCCTCGACTCTCCTGGCGAGCCTCAGCTGAATGCATGGTGATGGATGCATTGATTAACAGATTCTCCAACTCAATTGTCTCTGTCAAGTCAGTGTTCCTGCTCAAAAAACACCATGAATTAATACCAACCACACAAACTAAACCTTTCACCAAATTCAAAACTATTCATGATAAAAAACTTGGCATCAAACCCTCTTCTTCTCCATCACACTTTCACTTCAGATTGCTACACGTGAATCTCCCAGCCCCTACATCCAATGACATAACCTGTGATTGCAAGTCTTGAAATGCCTTGCTCATAGCTTCAAAAGTTAATGAGATTTCAAATGATCAAAACGTCAACCTCTCACACCTACAATGGTTGCATCATCCATGACTATTGTCAAAGGTTAGGGTGGTGGACAAACCAAATTAGACTACGGTCATTTAACTTGACATGCTCGAAGCTGTCAACTATCTCATCGATCAACTTGGATCCTGTTCACAGTCAAGATGAGGCTGCTCAATGATCTTCCAAGAAATTTCAACTCTGAAGCATCTCACTACCATGTAACACATCAAATATGCATGCCATGTTTAAATGTAAAAATAGCTCAGTCCAAGAACACAAGTATGAAGTGTCCAACTCCGCCTACCTTCTTCCAGGGTCTCTGCAGTGCGAAACACAGCAGCATGATTCTGCATGGCACGCTGCATGTTGTTGCGAATGGTGGCAGTTGAAACATCACCATTGGAATACCGTAGCTTGTCTAACCAAGCTATAGTTTTTTCACCTGCATCCTTTGGCAGCTCAGGCTGGCTCTGACCTGTGTAAACACCACATGGCCCAGGCCATCAACACTGTTTACTAAAGAGTTGCAGCAAATTACTTGTCCTGCCCTATTCATGATTTCCCTGATTGGTCACTGCATCAACATGTACAGATACAAAACACGCAAGCAACTTCAACCTTTTGGGGCTGAAAGGTGCACACCTGGCTTGTAAAGCTCAGCCACCCGATTAGCACAAGCACGCCCAAAGACTACAATGTCAAGCAATGAATTTGCCCCTAGTCGGTTGGCCCCATGAACTGATGCACATGCTGCCTCACCAGCAGCCATCAGACCTGGGATGAGGTGATCAGGATTATCACCCTTCTTAGTCACCACCTGATCCATGAGGTAGAAAGAGTCAGCAATTAGGGAGCAACTATGCATGCACAGAGATCTCAAACTCAAAAGGTAGTCCTATCTTTGTGCCAGTACTTGCCAACTAATCCATGTCCAATTGCCAGTACTTGCCAACCAAGTGATTGCAGGATTGGAGGGCACACCCTATCGCTTATCGATGTTTAATGTATGGATGAAAGCTGGCAGAACCAAATTACATAATCAAAGCTGCTTACCTGTTCAGACTTCAAAGAAACTTTCAAAATGCTTTCAAGGCTTTGCAGATATATATACAGAAGACAAACAACTGCCAAAGCTAGGGGTGTGCATGTGCAGACTGCAGGTCATGTGCATGTCACTTGGAAAATTTTGTCCATGCATACCTCTCCATGGTAGGTGGTTGGGATCCCACCCATGTTGTAGTGCACTGTTGGTAACACTGGAATGGGCTCCTTGGTGACATCCACACCAGCAAAGATTGCAGCTGTCTCAGAAATTCCAGGCAACCGCTCCTTCAAGACTTCAGGTGGCAAGTGATTCAGATGCAGGTAAATGTGGTCTTTCATTGGCCCTGAAATTCCCAAAGACTGCCTCAGTAAATTGTTCACTCACTGTTACAGGCAATGTTGATGTGAGATCCACCACATACTTACAGATCTTGACTTGTGAAAGAATCTTACCAACTCCACGACCTTCACGAATCTCCATGGTCATGGATCGGGAAACAACATCACGCGAGGCCAGATCCTTGGCTGTTGGGGCATATCTCTCCATAAACCTCTCCCCCTCACTGTTACGCAATATTCCTCCTTCCCCTCTTGATCCTGAAGACAGAGCATTTAATTAGAACCCCATGGTAATGAATTTGCTCATTATGAACTCCAGCATTCTTCAAACATTATCCACCATGGAGCTACTAGAATGAAGCCAGAGTAGTGGAGGAATTTACCCTCTGTGATTAGGCATCCAGCCCCATAAATTCCAGTAGGATGAAACTGCACAAACTCCAGATCCTAACACTCCCATCCACACCAATTGCATTCAGAAGACAATAGAAGTACTAATTTATGAAGTCAGACAGATCAATAGAGCATTTAGCAAGGTACATATCACATGCTCCTCATAGAATGTTGAAAAAAAAGATAAGCACATAGCTTCCACAAAGAGATAGTGAGATTAAAGGGGCATATTCATTAGCACCAGTGTCATGAAAATTTCACAAACACAAATTATCATTTATGCATACCTGTAAAGGCAATCCAGCCCGGGCAACCATAGCATTGCCATCACCAGTGCAAGTGTGCGCTGAAGTTGCAGAAAAGTATGCTCTCCCATATCCCTGCCCCAACATTGTGTGTTTCAGCATTCTAGTCACTCCAACAATGTGATTTTTCATTATCACATGCATGCATAGTGATTTCTTTATTGAACCACCCAAATACCTGGGAGATCCATACACCCAAATTCAGGCTTAAGTAAGGCATGCAACTTCATAGCTTTATCAGGAGAGAAAGTACGAGGACATTAGTTTACCCCAGTTGCCAATATTGTAGAACATGCACGGAACCGATGAAGGGTGCCATCTTCCATATTTAGAGCAATCACTCCTCTGCATGCACCTGCAGTGAAGGCAAGCCATACTTCCAATGTGATACATACACTCTGACAAAGCTGACTTTCAGAGGTCATAGAAGCTTAAGACCCCCCAGTTAGCTTAAACTCCAGCAAAACAAAAGTTGAATGGTTTTTCTTTGACACTGAATTAGCATAATCATGTGGTTAAAATTCGAACAGGCAAGAAACAAATATAAGACACATTACCCTCATTATCCATGATAAGGTCAAGTGCTAAATACTCCACGAAAAACTGTGTGTTGTGCTTCATGGCTTGCCCATACAAAGTGTGAAGCATAGCATGTCCTGTTCTGTCTGCTGCACATGCACATCGATATGCTTGCCCTCCTGCACACCCATAGATAATTCCCTAGTTCATGTTGTAAGCAAGCTTCGGTCGGAACTCTCAGGCCAATCACTTGTATACAAAACTCACAGGTTTTTTTCAGAGACAGATTCCTCCTGAAGAATTATACTCATAATAAACAACACCAGCTTCTTATTCTTCTCTGCCACTACAAACGAATTACCAAATTACTACATGCCAGTGTTGAGAACAACAAAAGCAGGACAAGACTTGCCTTTCCCAAAGTTGAGACTCTGGCCACCAAAAGCACGCTGGTAGATCTTGCCCTCATCAGTCCGAGAAAATGGCAGGCCATAATTCTCAAGTTCAATCACTGCCTTCGGTGCCTCTCTGCACATATACTGAATTGCATCTTGATCACCTGCATGAACAGAGAGACAGACAGACAGGCCATCAGTCACGCAAGTCACACTGACCCCAAATGAGACCAAACTCAGTATCCACTACTTGGCGTGAAACTGACGGAGACAAAAGCCATACCTAGCCAGTCACTGCCCTTAACCGTATCATACATGTGCCATCTCCAATCATCCTCTGACATATTCCCCAAAGCCGCATTGATTCCACCCTGGAAAAAAAAAAAAAAAATCCTCCCACAGCTTCGGATCAAACAACCAGATCCCTGTGCAACCAGAGGTGGAAAAAGGAAACCAACAACAACAACAAGTGCAAATCAGAAACGTAAGCAAAACTCACAGCAAGCAAGCTAACCTGTGCAGCGACGGTGTGCGAACGAGTGGGGAAGAGCTTGGTGATACAAGCGGTACTGAATCCACCCTCCGACAAACCGATGGCTGCCCGCAGCCCTGCTCCTCCAGCTCCCACCACAACGGCATCATACGTGTGGTCTACTACAGGATAGGAAGAGCCTTCACTCCCCAACGACGACGACGACAGGGATCGGGTTGCCACCAACAACGACGCCTGATGATGCGCCTCCGGCCATATCTTTTTCCCCACTCGCCTCAGCATTTCTGAAACCCTAGTTCACGGATCCTTGCCCCCAACAACTTCTCCTCCTTTCTCCTTCTCCTTCTCCTTCTCCGATCCAATCGCTTCTGTAACCAATAGAACCGCACACATTCAGCCGAAAGATCATCAGCTACAGAAGAAGCTATCAGCAAGAATGCATGATGAGGAACAGGAATGCAACAGCACCTTCGCGATCTTTGCGAATGTGTGCCGCCGGAGTCTACATGCGCTTTCCTTCCTTTCATTTGTGTATTTTCCTGTGCGTCAGCTGCTTCCTGAAATCTACTACAGGCGTAGATCAGGCGAATGAGTGCGCGTATATTCCGCTTTGCGCTTTCCTCCCTTTTCTAGAAGAGCCCTTTTTCCGTGCGTTAGCTGCTTTCCTGAAATCTACCCCAGGCATGGATCAGGCGAGTGAGTGCGATGATGCCTAGTCCGCCTGCGCTTTGCTCACTTTCCTCGTACATTTCATGTGGGTGAGCTGATTTCCTGAATCTAACCCGCGCGTAGATCAGGCGAGTGAGCGCGATGCGCTTTGCTGCCTTTCCTAGATCAGTTACTGTGGGTGAACTGATTTCCTGAAATCTATCACTGTCGTAGATCAGGCGAGTGCGGACTCCCGAGTTTGATTTTGCCCTTTCCTCCCTTTCCTGCAGCATTTCTTGTTGGTCGGCTACTTTCCGGAAATCTACGAAAATTGGTAGATAATTTCAGAAGCTTAGAAACTGGGCGACCAACTGACTTACCTACGAAAAGTGTGAATAGGACAGCTGGGCTGAGTCGCGGTGATTGGCTACAGATGTGCCAACAAGGCTGGCATGGACGCAAAGAAAGAGCCCACGTCAAGCTCCAATTGAAGGAAAAAAGGCCCGTGTGACAAGGGGTGGTTGGGAGTTACCCAGCGTGTTTTTTTCCTCTTTTCTTTTTTTGGCGAAATTAATTTCGCCAAAAAGAATTTTTTTAATTAAAATGGAATATTCTTATCACAATATTCCCATTTTGTCTCTTTTTTAAAAAAATCTTTAAATTGTGAGAGAAAAAAAATTTAATTAAAAAAAAAAAACAATTCACCACATTTGGACTCAGCTTTTAGTTTGGTCACAGTTTTTTTTTTTTTTTAATTTTTTTAACTTGAAAAATACCCATCGCCATGCTAAATCTCTCCTGGGATGCTCTAACCAATGATGCAACATTTGAAATTTGAAATTTAAATTTAAAATTTTAGAAATTAAAATCAAAACAAATATTCAAAAAAATTAAAATCATTGAGGGGAGGGGAGGGGAGGGAGTTTGAACTTTTCCATTTCTTTTTCTCCCTTTTCAATGTTCATGCATTTGAATCAAGATAGTGATTTTGACAATTATGACAATTATTGGGTATAGGGTTGTTGAAGTGGAATGTGATTTTGGGTGCATTTAGGATTTAGGTTATGATTTCAACAGAAGCACATACTCTAGAGAAGAGAAATCGAAACATCAAAGAAATCAAAAGCTCCTTGAGACCAAAACCATAAACCCTACTTACTACATGATTCCTTTCCACCGAATCATCTATCCCTCATGGTATGCTAGTGGCTGTTGGTTGACTCTGGTCTAAAGGATTTAGCCCGTTTATCACATCAGAAAGAAAGAGTGGAATTTTGATAATGTATTTGCCAAGTGCACATTCTGCTCTGTGAAAATTTCTGCCTCAAAAGAAGATGGTACCTTGCACTAAACCCAGAACCCTAAACCCTGGGCTCCTCCTCTCATCTCAAATGAATTGCAACCATTTAATTGCCATCCCATTTATGAAAGAAAAACTATACCAATTCTTTACATTGGGTAAGGACTAAGGACCTCAAATAGGGCTGTCCTGGGAATTTGGGTCCCATGATCAACTCCCTCCTCATCATGTGGGGCCTGCATTTCCAGAACAGCCTCATTCTTGGTCTTTTAGTCCTTACCCTACACATTCCTTGTTCAATAAGGAGTTCAAGCACATCATCTGTTTATGAGACTGCACTGATTGGATCTCAAAGTTTCCTTTCTGCTAGACAGGGGTTTATATTGGGCTATTGGACAGGCTCTACAAAACAATTCAGCAAAAACATGGAGACAAATTGGGAATGCCACCAAGAAAACTATTGGGAACAACACACGGGGCAACAAAAACTTCTAAACCGAAAAAAATCTTCAAGTTCCAAACCCACATACAAAGGAGACCATACACTAGGAGCATTGCCCCTCCTTTACTCCAGCTACCAAGGCAATAGCTTCTTGTAAGGCACCCAGTAACAAGGAAGGGTAGTGCTCCAGTTGCTTCATAGACTTGTTCCCCAACCTGGTAATTGATTCAATGGACTCCTGCGTTACAGTTTCCTCCTCCATCTTCTCAAGATACTTTGCCACAATCTGTTTCCATACCTCACAAAGTTCCCCCAAGAGAATTTAGCAACATTCCTGAAAGAACTTGCTGGGTGCACTGCTTTCCTTTTATGAATAGGCACTTAAAAACCTTCAATAGGAGATGGAAAGAAATACACCATCAGTACCAGATATCCCACATCGAAGCAAAGCAAAAAGAAAAAGTGCATTTAGCAATTGAACTTACACAATTCACATCAGATACAGTGCCAGCAATGTCAACAGGTTATGGCAAGTAAGAATACACAACAAGGCTACTTATGATTCAAGAGAAAGGAAGAAGACAAAAGGCCAGTGTTGGTCTGGTATCAACTTTTGGACCTACTAGCCTGGTCCTGGTATTAAATACTTTCTGAAATTTTCACACCAGCCTGGTCCAAGTATTGGGTACTTTCTGAAACTTTCTGATCCTGCTATTTGGGTCTGTTTCAGACCTTCCAAACCAGCCTGGTCCTAATATTGGGTCCAAGAGTGATTTTTGGCTGGTATCAGGCAGGTATATCTCTGGTATTTGAAACTGGTATAAAACTGGTACAAGGCTGGTACTACCCGAGGTCCATACAAGGCTGTATTACCTGAGGTCTGTACAAGGCTGGTACAAGGCTAGTATTGTCTCAGGTCATACCAGCCTGTTAGGGTCCTTGATACCATTGTTGATACCAGACACAAGCCTATATTGCAATGTTGAGCAATTACCCAGTAGGATCTGACTTTTGGAACCAGAACTGGAATTTATGTTTTTGAAGAACCATAACCAGAAGCAGATTGCCAGTTCTATTTATGTGTGGAACCAGAACCAAGACCTTTGGGGGGAAAAAAGACTAGAACCAGGGGCTAACCAGAGGCTAAATGCTGGTTCCAAGCCAGGTTACCTGGAACCAGGTCTGATTTTAAGAACTAGAACCAGAAAAAAGAATTTGAAGAACTGGACCCAGATTCCCAGTTCCATTTATTTGTGGAACCAAAACTATTCTAATTTATTTCTTAGAACTGGAATCAGAGGCTCTTAATAAAAGTAAAGAACTGCCCATCACTGCTATATACCAGACCAACACTGGTAAACACATAGGAAACTTAGCATTTTCCTTAGAAAGACCCAATGACTTAAGGGTGTACCTTGCGAGCATAACCACCATAAGCAACTCCAGCAATTGCTGCATCCCTGCCTGGTTTATTAGGAGATTGAAATAACCCCTCCTTTTTCAATGCATGCACTGTGTGAGCATTTGTTCCACCTGCTAATTGAAGAAATCCTGCACAGAAAATTTCAAGCATTTCCGATGTTGGTAGAACTTCTGTCAATAGGCCACAGAACAAAAGTAAAGAACTTGGAAGAAATGATCTACAAAATATGACAATGTGAACACTGCAAAGTATGATAATGTTATAGTAGTACAGGCCATGGTTGTCAGGTACAATGTCTTAAGAAAAAAAATTGATTTGCAGTTCTTTGGGGCACATCTAGCATACCTGGTGGGCAGTCAGGAGATGTCACCAAACGAGAAGCGAGAGCAACTGATGCCCGGGTGGCACCAGCTCCAACATCCCCACTCATGGGTCGTCCATCCAGCTTCATAAAACCAACTACTCAGCCTCAAACCTCTTGATGCATCTAAGACAATATGATAAAGAGCTAAATTTCACAGTCCACAGATAACAAAATCATAAGACACAGGTAGCAGACCAACCTGCCAAAGGTTCAAACTTTGTAGAGACGGTAGCAATACAGAATGCATTTCTGTCAATGTTGGAATCATGGATTCTCCCAAATCTGGCACACTCACCTGGCTCAACCCACCCAAATTGTGATACCTTATGATCCCAACTGTGATTAAATCCCCGGATAAAAAGCTGGATAAACTTGAAATTACATCCAAAATATTGAGGCAACAGAAAAGACTCACAGCAATAACCTTCAGAGAACTCAGTGATGGTGCCAAAGCTGTCACCAACTTCTCGAAGCTTCTCAAGTGTCTGCACTGTTTCCCAACTCCATTTAATGAACAATCACATTTTCTCCATACTCATTACCAGACACAAAAAACAAAAGGTTATCCTGCAATATCATCTGTATTGTCAATGTTTCTCAAATTCCTTCACTAAAGTTTCTGATTAATTACTGTGCACAGACTCTTGTATTTTAAAAGCAATGGATGTAATAGGCCAAAAATTTCAAGAGCAACCTCCACTATTGCCTCCATCCTATTTTTCCCTGCAACATATAGATATCTGCTGAAAACCCAGCTCATAAAATGCAGTGGTTACCAGTTCAGTCCTCTTCATGAAGTTTTCTACAGTTTAGGAGTCCATCAAATCATTCATCAAACATAAAGCCTGTGATGCATGATTTGATTGTTAGCTCCAGAGGGTTTAGGGTTTCAGGTTCAAATGAATCAGTCTCCAACATTGTTTATAGTACAGTTAGCCACCCATTTCACTTAAGTGGAAATAAGCCACTCCCAAACCACATCCTAGAGGAAAAGAGGTCTGAATCATGTAGGAAGAGAAACCAGAAAAGAGACAGTACATTGTGAAAAGAAAAAAGCAAAAGAACAATCCATGAGAAAGCTAAACGTCCGGTGGAAGAGCAAACTTGCAAAGTCAATCCATAGCATGAGTTACAAGCGGAGATTACCTTACCCAGATCCTGTATGTATCTCAATTGCATCAACATTATTGCTTCGTAATAGCTCTGCTACTGTCTTCAAATCTCTTACATAAGTTCTAGCTCCTTCAAAAAAAACCCATCAAGCAAAGTGTCATTTCACAGATGAGGGACCAGAAATTACACCTGTGTGAAGCACACTAAACCTGATTAGGCCTGCACAACTGGCCAGTTAAGTCTCAACCGTCTCTTCAAGGTGGTTGCTATTGATGAACTACACAGTAAAACTTGCTTACCTGCACCTAAGCAGCTACCCACAAAAGTTAACCATCTCTTCAAATAGCAAGTATCAGCCAACTAGCAATCAAGATAATCTAACCACCAAGAGGGACACCAACACTGAGAGCATCCCCAGCAGTGCTCAGTATGTGACCCTGCAAAAATATTTCTCACATCCAAGTTTAGTTATTTACTTTTCTCCAACCCTGCCCATAAAATTGAAACTGAGACTGCGCAAACAGGTGGGAGACTACTAATAGCAAACTACATGGAGCAATCATTATGACTGGCCAATCAGAAACAGGGAGTAGCAGTTAGATCATATTTATCACACTCTTCTCTGGCAGGTGTTAGGCTTTGCTGTGCCTTTTACCAGCCTCAGCAAATTGTGCAAACATGCTTGGCCAAAATCATTTTGATGAGCCAAATTGGAATATTTTGACTTTTCTTCATCCAGATTTATTGTGCACAGTCACATACTGAGCAACATTGGGGATGCTCTGAGAATGGATAACAAAACAAAAGCTGAGGTACTTACTAATAAGGCCAAGAGGGCATACAGGGAGGCATCGACCACACCCATAACAGCGTTCAGTTATTACTCCTCCCTGCAAAAAGTTGCATCAGTCCTCCAGACAATCCTCAGACGATAAAAGGTATCAGCTTACTAAGTAAGACCTTCAGGCAGAAATTGTTTTACAAAATTTTAGCTGTGCCCAACAGAATATGGCAATAATTCTACAGATATTTATGATGTGGAAAGGTGAACAAATGTTCTCTTACACAAATAATGACACCACAATGCACTCCTAAACCTAAAAAGTCTAATGTGCTGAGTATCCACTCAAAGACAATAAAGAGAAACTTTTACAACACAAATTTACTGCAGCATCTGATTCTTAGTCCCAAGTTCTTGTGAATTAGAGCACATACTGAATGGTCTTCAGAAGATTTGATTGAGTTTTCCTGGTGTGAAATTGTGCTAAAAGCCCTACTATGGTCAATCATGGTTCTGTCAAACACAATAGCTGAGGCTGGGCACACCCGCTCACATGGACGTGGGCAATCATCCGGGCAGAATGCAGAGTCAAATTCTGCATGGACCTGATTGATACATCAGTATCAAGAACGCAACCAGATTGAACACAGGGTTTCAACATCATGTTCATAAATCCCACAACAAGAAAGGCAATCACTCCATAAGTCATTCAAAAGTTTCAGCACCAAGTTGCTTATCCACCAATTTCAAAGAAAATAAGCAAAAAACAGCAGAAAGTAAAAGGTGGCCCATCAGCTCAAGTCTAATCAAAGAAACCTATCCAAGTCATCTCAAAGAAGTACAAAAGAGTTGAAGTTCTATAAAAGCCTTTCGCACCCACCAGCTTTTCTAAAATGCGGGTCCTCATCATCATTGATGCTGACCATTATCCATGGTCTTCGTATTACAATGCTCACAGCAGGATGAAGCTCAAGAGCTAGAGAACAGGCTGTAGAAACACCCTCCATTACTGCAGTCACAACTGCAGAATCTGCAGCACAATCTATGCAATCCACTGCACCAGGAAACATGGATCCTGCTAAGCTTTCGTACAAGCACTTCCTTTGATGAACACTGACTTGTCAAATCACAGGAAAAAAGATAACACAGAGTATGACAGAACCTCTAAGTCCTCAGGGCTTGTTGGCACAAAGACAAACTACAAAAACAGCAAACAGCAAAATGGACTAGCTAAACCTCAATGCAGATTGAGTTTTGACTTCAGATTAAGAGAAAAACATAAGATGAAAATATTTGGAAGCCTGGTTGTATCACTGTTACCTCCTGCAAATGTGTACACAAGAGACAAATTTCGAATATCCGCTAAATCCTGCATCTCCCAAACACCATTTCCTTTCAGTTCAAAACCAATTTCTTTACAAAATTCAAGTCACTGAAAAACAAAACCCTTAAACAACATTTGCCACCCCACAACACCATTTGCAGCACCAAAAAACAAGAGTGTCTAAAATGTTAGTCCCTCCATCAACAGGTCCATTTTCCTTTTATCCTTTATCAGTAGCCCTAAACAACCATTTTGCAATGAATCTCACATATTCCTTCTAAAAAACAAAAGTCTCAAGGGTGGCAGGAATTTCGGATTTGAACTTTTTTCCTAATGGGAATTATGCACCTCAAAGCTTGCTCCACAGATGAGCTTCACCCAACATCCATTCCGTAATGAAGTTTCTGGAGAGCTGGAAAACTTGGCCGACCTTTTCACCAAATTTGCTAGAGACTCTTGCAGCTCCTGATCCAAAACCACTTTCGAAAAAAAACAATTTTGGCAATGTCAGCATCATTCTCATGACTGTGTTTCAGCCATCCACTCTCAAGATGATAACAATGGATTCAAATGAGTACTCAATGGCTGACTGAGTGAATACAGGGTTCTGGTCCCATACATGTTTTCTTGACATGGTAAACATCTGGATGGGGGAACTCTAAACCCTAAACCCTCTCTGGTGGGTTCTCCAAGAGACATGCAGACAAAAAGACAATGGTCCCATCCATGTTCTCTTGACATGAAAAGCTTCTGGATGGGGGAACCCTAAACCATAAACCCTCTCTCGTGGGGTTCTCCAAGAGCCATGAAAACAAAAAGACAATGGTCCCATACACGTTTCTTGACATGAAAAACTTCTGGATGGGAGAACTCTAAACCCTAAACCCTCTGTCGTGGGGTTCTCCAAGAGCCATGAAAACAAAATAAAAATTAAGTACCTGGTGTTACTACTTCTTTGTTGTTGTTCACATGAGCATGCGCAACACCATCTCCTCCTCTCAAGACTCGACAATCTGTTCTTCCTCCTCCTCTTCTTCTTGTTTTTCTAGTCTTCATACCCAAATGAATGAAACTAAATAAGGATGATGATGAAGAAGAAGAAGAAGAAGAGACAAGAACTCCAATTCTTGGATTGGAAATTCCTGCCCTGAGTTTTGGGATCCTCCAAATCCATGGGACTTGCTGACCACTGTTCGCCATCTTTTCCAGTCCATACCGCTGCCATCCAAGTTGCTGCTGAAGTGTTCGCAAAGTCCACGACTCCATTGGCAGTGCCAACCATCACACCACATAACTGCAACACTTGCAATTGTGATTCTTTTTCTTCGCACATTTCCGGGATGTGCAGAAAATCCTAAACCCTAAAAACCCTCCTCTCTGGTTCTCGAAGGATGGGGTTTTAGGGAACCTTGGTGGCGAACCTTGGGACCTGTACGAAGGAGCCCTTATCCGCGTACGTAAAGCACTCCCTGGAATTTTTCCTTTGTAGTTTCAGCTCCCTTAGCTGCCTGCTGAAACCTGTTTTCAGCAAGGGGGATCTTCTGCGGTGGAAGGTACCAGCGGAGGGTACCAGCCAGCCTGTCACTATTTCTAAAAAGTGAAAAAATCCCAGCTCTGCAGTACTTTGAAAAAGGACCTGAGTACCGGTCGTTCTGTGATTTTCGACCTGTTCCCTCGACCTACCGGCCTTGGGCACAGATCTCGGATTACAGAAGAACTCTACGATCCGCTCATAAGGGCTCCTTCGAACGGGCTCACCTCGCACATGGGCAGGTTAAATCATTCCAAGGCAGCGTTTTTTTTTTCCTTTTGGCAAATTATTTTTTCAAATTGGAGAAATTTTAGTGTTTTTTTAGTGTCCAAATTTTGAAAATAATAATTAGTTTTAATTGCCACATTATATCTTAAGTTCCAGCAAGAAACCAAAAATATAAAAGGATACTAGATTTTTATTTACTTGCATATTTTCTTATCACCAAATCTAGTTAAATCATCTTATGGATGATCACCACTTGAGCAACATCTCAAAATTGATGAAAAATAAATAATTTAATCAGATTTAATAATCCAAGGGGCTTGCTAATTACACATTTAAAATAAAATAAAATAAATTTCCATTTAGAAATTTTGGCTTTTGCCCTACTAGCTCAAGGGGGGGGCCACATTTGGAGGAAGCTTTTTTTCCATTTTTTCCCTAACATTTAGAAAAATGCCAACTATTACCGAAAGTTAGCTAATGTCCACTTTTTACCCACCTCCTATCTTTTTATCTTCAGATTATCCACCTATGACGTTAAAGAAAGGGTTAACTTACCTTTTTTAGCTTTCAACAAAGTAGTGGTCACACCTTTTTTAATTGATGTTACAAAGCTTTTCCATTATTGTCGTTGTCGCCTTCAAACTTTTGTAGTTGTGTTTTCCTCTCCTTCATAGTTTCACCTTTTGCAATTTTGTGTCGATCTTTTTTTTGGAGCTTCATCTCTCCAACAATGTTCATTTTCCTCTCTTTCACAACTTCATCCTCTATAGTTTTGTGTAGGTCTTTCTTTCGGAGCTTCATTCTACTAGTGATGTTTGTTTTCTTCTCCTTCAAGACTTTGCCTCATGAAGTTTTATGCACGTTTTTTTTTGAATCTTCATTTCTTTAACAACATTCACTTTCCTCTCCTTCACAACTTTGCCTTCTACAATTTTGTGTAGGTCTTTCTTTAGAAGCTCACTTCTTAAGCAATGTTTGTTCTCCTTTCCTTCACAACATCACCTTTTACAGTTTTATGTCAATCTTTCTTTCAAAGCTTCACTTCTCAATGGCATGACCTACCAAATCTTGCAATGACTTTTCTTCAACATCGAAGGTGAGTTCCTTCCAACATGTTTTTTTTTTTTTTTGGTTCACATTTCTTTTTTTTTATGCACATTTTTTTTTTTTTTTTAATTTTTTTTTTGGTTAGATGTTTTTATTGTTTTTCAATCAAGTTTTGATGTAGTAACAATTTTTTATTTGTTATTGTAAAACTTGTA
>Ga0116231_10003037_pt1 | contig 35071 bp, 35 predicted proteins | sample S1TSphgellanicum_2_FD_89695 | JGI IMG/M metagenome (GOLD analysis project Ga0116231, IMG submission 89695) | Host-associated microbial communities from peat moss isolated from Minnesota, USA - S1T2_Fd - Sphagnum magellanicum MG | ecosystem: Host-associated > Plants > Peat moss > Unclassified...
AGAGAGAAGAAGAATTGGAGGGACAATCAGCGCCTCCTGTTTTGTAAGAAATTGTGTTCGAGGGCAGTGCTTGCGCTCTCGGACCTATGTATACAATCCATGAATGATGTCCGAGTGTCTTTCCTCAGAGGCATCTGTGTGTGATGTATAATCAGAGCTGTGTGTTATGTCGAGCGATGCGTTGCTGGGTCTGTCAATCTTCAAGTTGCAAGTAGATCGGTGAGCGATGGCAATAAGATAGTCTGAGTCAGGAAAGGTTAAGTGTCTGTGGATTTGAGGTGGATTGATAGATTGTGAGAACCAGGGTCCGTGGGAGGTCGCGTCATTACTGCGGGTTTTCTGGATCCTCCTTTTTGGTTACAACACCATTATTTTCCATGAACAATAATTTTAATTAATTGAATTAAATTTTCAACATATACATGAGACTTAATTGCACCATTTTTTATTACAAAAATGATGAATGTAAATATCCCATGGCCACCTTCAATAGGAAATAATTCTTGATAGGGAAGACCTTGAACACTAAATTTAATGCACTTATTGTATTGACTAGTTATTCAATTGAAATAAAGATAAAATATACACCTAAAGTAATAGACAACCAATTCATAACCTTTTGGGTGGTAAATCCAAAATGATATGTTGCTAGAATGGACATCTTGGGACATCCCTAAAATCCCTTTTTGGTGTTTTAAAAAAAAATGTATTTACCAAATTTTATTTTATTTGTTCAAATTTATCTTTTCCTAGTGTTTAGAAATGTTTTTTTGATGTCACTTGATGTTTTTTTTAGTGTTGAATAGTATTCTTTGGTGTTTTCCAACCATTGTTGTTTCCCCCTTATTAGCATAAACCCCAATAAAACGTTTCTCAAAGATTGACAAAAAAATTTTATTGAAAAAAATAGGGAATTTATGACAGAATATTCCACTAAAAATAATTTTTTTTCTAAAATTCAAAACACCAAAAAAACACTGGATGATCACATTTCAACATCACAAAAATCAAGAAAAGAAATTAAAGAAAAGAAGAAATCAATGTCAAGTGATTATTAAATGCAATAATAGATCCTGGACAGTTATCAGGGTAGTTCCTAGGATTCATCACTACAGTTTTTCATAAACAGTTTGGTTCTGATATAAATAATCATGGTTCACAATTTTTTTGATAAAAATCAAACAACTGCACATAAAACAACCTGTTCTTGAGGTGCTTTTTTATGAAAACTGTTGGTTCTTTAACTTCCTATGGCTAGTTCTACCTAGAAATGTGATGAGCCCAACAACAGAGACACCTGCCTGTTTGTTCGTTCGGTGGTAACGGGCTCTTCGAAGGCCTGTTCGAAAGCGTAATGCTTTTCTCACCATTGCTTCACACTGTGACTTTGCTCTGGGCAGTACATCCATACTAAAATGGACATTGACAGCACAGAAAGTGACCCAAGTCAGGCAAATGAAGAATCCTTCAAAGAGGCCGGATCACTAAGGGAAGGAGAACAAATCAAGTACCCCAAACCTCCCTCCTCTAGCAAGAAGCAGATAAAGAGCTGAAAATGTGCTTCTGCGATTCCAGTTAAAAAAGTTAACCAAAACTGACAGTTCTCAGATTCTTCATTTTTCCCAAAGATCCAAAATCGGTGGTTCTCTAATCATGAAATATGTTTTCCTTTAAAAAATCCAGGACTGACAGTTCTTTATAAAATTCAAATAACTGCACAACACAGAAAGAAAGAAACCCTGCCTAAGAAACACCTGGTGAACATGCCTCAAAAAATGTGGGGACAAACTGAAGTCAGTCTTCATGATTCTGTACTCTCTCTTCTCTCTTCTCACAGCCAAATTAGCGTTAGGGTTTCTGGGGCTTGCGAGCCTTGGGAAGGGGTGATGAAGAACCATACTGTATGCCTGTATGAGAGGACTCAGAGGCATTGAGCTTTCGAGAGCACTCAACCGTGTTTTTTGCACACAAATTCTGAGGCAGATATGGCAGTGGAAGGCGGATCGTCTGAGTACGAGGGCAACGCAGATGCCGATGAGATGAAAGAGCCGTTGTTGCAGAAGACAGGAGCGTCAAATGGAAGAGATCGGCGCAACAAGGAGGGAGAACGAGCCATAAATGTGCCTGCTGCTCCTCCCGGTGATGACGATGGAGCTTCTGCGGGATTTGGCTACAACTATGGGTTGAGACCTTACCAAGACATTGCGTTTTCTGTCATTTTCGTTCTGATGTTGCTTGCGAGTATCGGTTTCGGGATCTACGGGGTCGTCAACTCCAATCCTGATTACGAGTGGATTGAATCTGCACATTATGAACCTGACAAAGGGGCCTGTTCTGTTCCTGAACATGTCCAAGAACAATTTGGAGGAGGAGCTTGGAATCAGTTTTGGCTGCACAAAAACAAGAAGCTCCTCCTCAACTCGATCGTTGCACAGAAAGTGAGTGGTAGTGCTGAAACAGCCGTCTCTCTCGTCATCGCAATCACTGTTGTTTTGAGTGCGCCATTTGCGTTGTGTATGCTATGGCTTCTTCGGAAGAAAACCAAGGAGCTTGTGTACGCCAGTTTGCCCGTCTTTATTCTGCTCCCTGTTGCTTTGAACGTGACATGGTTTGTGGGCTGTCAACGGGACGTGGAGTGCCGTCGCAACTTCGATTTTTCAGCACAATTGTCCTTGTTCTTGTTTGTTCTTCTCGTGTGCGGGCTGATGATTTACGTGATATACTCGAATTGGGATCGCATCCAACTCACCATCCGCGTCGTCCAGACTGCTGCAGAGGCATTGTATCAAAACCTAACCCTCCTCTTCGTTTTACCACTCCTAAGCTTCGCCCTCATCGGTTTGTGCACTCCATTGGCGACTTTCATGGTGTATGCATATACCAACGGCAAACTTGTCCCTAACCCAGACATTCTTAATCATCCCCAGATGCCTTGTGGGAGAGGCACTGATCACCCATGTTGTGTGTGGGAACCCGCAGGATGGGTAGTTCCTTATCTTTATCTCTCAGGGTTTGCAATTCTTTGGGCAGCCATGATCACAGCACAGGTTCAAGTCTTCACTATAAGTGGTACAGTTGCACAATGGTACTTTGGAAGAGGCCAATTTGCAACTGGAGTTGCCATACTAAGATCTCTCGGGTACCCTCCTTTTAAACACTGCAAATCCACAGTAGCTATCTTGTGCAACATATGTGTTGATGATGCAATTTCTTTATGATTCTCATTTGTAAGAGTGGATACAGTTCTCTCATCTCAGCCTTTTTTTTACTTTTTGGCAGACATGCACTTGGCCCTTCGTTTGGGACCATGTGCTTGGCTGGGCTTGTAGTTGCATTTGTTCGACTGGTTCGAAGCTTGATGAACAAGGCAAATGCTGAACAAGGACAGCCAGGTGCCCTTACAATTTTTCTGCAGGCATGCCTGGAGTCAATACTGCAAGCTGTGGAGTTCTTGACAAAGTTTACTACAAATTTTGCTGCCATCACAGGAGAAAGCTTCTGTGCCTCTGCAATCATGACCTGGAATCTCCTCAAGCGGAATTTGCTCTCGACTGTACTTGTGGAGGTTATTTCTGATAAAGTTTTAGCAGTAGTCATGGTGGCCTTGACCCTGGTCTATGGCATTATTGTAATTTCCTTCTCCCTGAAACTTTTGACCACTAGTTTTATTCTCACACAATTTTATGCATGAGGAATCTGCTCCCAATTGTCTTAGGTTTGTTATGCTCTGATTACTGATTTATTAGAGGGGTATTGCTTTTTGACAGCTATATTGGATTTTGTCTCTCACTGCAAGCCTTGACCACAGCACAAAGATGATTGCAACAATTTCAAGTTCAGTGATGTTGCTCCTTGTGCTTTCACTCTTCAGTCGTATCCTGAGCAACATTGTGGATACAGTGTACATATGCTATGCTATGGATAAGGATGAAGGAGTTATCTGCAAACCTCATGTTCACAATGTTTTTGTCATCCTTCCACCTTCTCGGGATGAGCCAGCTGCCCTTGCAGTACCCCATGAGAACTAAGCAACCCTAATGAGCTGAGTAGGAAACACTTGTTTTTGTGAAGCTTCTTCAGATATGAGGAGTTTGGAGATTGTAATTATTGCCAGTTTCATCAGTGGATGAGAATCTCATTGCCTTGCACTGGACACAAATGCCATTATGGGCAATGAATTGTGAGTAGTTGAATAGAAAAGGTTTGAGAGCAGTTATGTATTTAACAAATGGGTGTCTTTGAAGACTCTAGATTCTCAAGAAGCAAGCCTTGAAGAAGGTGCTGGACATAGATGTGCCTGTCCAAAACTTTTAGCAGTCATTGGCCCAGAATGAAGGTTTGCACTCCTTGACACTTTTGTTTTTCATCACTGTAAATTTTGTATGAGTTTAATGTATATGTATGTGGCTACACATGTATGGTGTCAACAAAATTGTACTGCAGACAGAGTGCATTTTTTAGCAAATTTCTTCCTGTTTTTCCTGTGTGTTCAATTTTTGGAAGCATCTCTTCAAGTTTGACACCTGCCCTGTTGTGATTCAGAGATTATCTGTTGTTTGTGGTTGATCTTTTTTTTCGCAGACTTTGAGACTTTTATGTACCTGGAGAAACACTCTTTTGGCAGTGGCATATAACCAAAAACATCTTGTGAGTTGAACTGTACTTCTAATAGCACTTGTATTCTATGTTTTAGCATTAGACTAAAGTTCTCAAAGTATTTCCTGTGATATCCTATATAAATGCTCTCAACCAGAGTATGCAGGTATTGACTTGAACCATATGTGTCACAAGTTCATATGCTAAGTTGGGCATTATCAATGGTCAGTTTTACAGGTTTGTGAGGCTTTGTATTTCTGAAGTTTTCTTCAATTCTCTTCATTTCTCAGATGATTCAGTCTTATGTCCTTCCAAAGAAGGAAGCCTGTGACCCTCGAAAGATTCTCTGAAAGTGGACCAGAGCTTTTCTTCTCCATAAAGAGAATTTTCTTTTGTTATTGTCCTGCTGAAGAAGGAAGGTGACCCTCTAAAGATTCTCTTAAAGGGGATTACAGTTTCCTGCATAAGGAGAAATATAAAGATTTCTGATTTTGAGGTCTTCCAATGACTTTGTATGGAGTCTTGTAAATGGGAGCTTTTTGGAAGCCCACTAGGTCCTTGTTTGTCTTCCCCCTTTTGTCTATTATGTTTTGTACTGTCCATCATTTTGTGTTTTTTCTCTTTGTGTTTTCTTTAGTGCGCCCTTCTGTGGTGTTAGGTGCTAGCCACTGTGATGGCTTGGTCTTTCCCTTCACCTCCAGACTTGCAACAGAAACTAAGTACACAAACTGTTTCCTTAATCTTGAGTATGGAGATTTCTTGACACTCCTGAGAGTTATTGTATGTTATGTACTCAATACAGACCACCAAAGTATTTCAATGTCCATTCAGGCTAGAGTTGCTCAGGACTGGAAATGTTGCTAGAATAAGAGATGGCTTTGTATTGGGTAGGGTTCGGTTTTTCTCAGTTGTCCAGTAGAAGGCATTGGAACCGCTCTGCAGAAACTGGAAAAAACTGATTTATTAGAAACCTAGAAATTGAAATTTTATTATTGCATTCCTTTGTCTCTGCAAATGGATTGGAGAGATCAAAGAAAAATGACACACGGATAAAGTGAATGCTGCAAGCAATTTTGCTGAAGAAACATAGAACATTTAGGTTAAGGACTGAGAATGGGGCTGTTGTCGGAATGAGGGAATGAGGGCCTGGTGCAAGGTGAGAGCCAAATGTGGGACCTGGGTTCCCAGAGCCAGCCCATTTGAGATCCTTAGGAGTCATAAAGAACCGCTACAATTTTGAGATCCTTACCAGGCAGAAAGAACCACTAGAATTTTGCTTGTAAGATGGACTTTTGTGATTTTGTTTGAGAGTAGGGCAGACACCTTATGAGTAAGGTAAAAATCAGGAACCTTACATGTGAGGTGCCATCTTCTGTTGACCCAGAAATTTTACCAAGGGTAAGGCACCATTTACATGCACTACTAAAATTCTGGGGGTTCTTTATGCTGCCAACAGTTTACCCAAATCAGTTGCTGAAGAAATGTAGTTCACTAGTTTTGCACAAGAGCTTATGGTGCAATACATCAAAGAAACAGGTTGTAAAGTTGTGTATGATGGATTGATGAGGAAATTTAGAATCAATTGTTCCACCAGATTTGTTTTCAAATCAAAACATGTGATTAAAGAAAAAAAAGAGACAAAACTGTTCTCAATTGGAGACAATGGCATTAGATTGTCTAAATGTACAATGTAAATTATCTGAAGTAAAATAGCAGTTTCAAACATGAAGCTCTTCTGCATCAAAGCATGTGCAGGGGATCAAGGAGGAGGAAGTAGGGACTTCCACTCTTTGCAACCTGAGAATATGTATTTCTCTCCTGCATTTTATAGAGCTGCCAACCATCCTCCAACAATCTTGCTTGTTATTTGTCGTTTTGCAATCAAGGGATTGTGGGTACCTCAAGGCTCTTAAAGAAGGTATGGGAGTTCAATACCATCAGGCAATCACAAGCAAAGTATTAATGAAAAAGGCTCTATAGAAACCACCCAATTAGACTTGAGAAGATTGCTTTGTATGTATGCCATCTTCATTGTTATCCCTTGGTTGAGCATTCCAATGGTTGCCTTATGCATGGATCTGGTCATCACAGAATTGGTGAGGCCACCAGTTGCAGGAGCTACATCACCTGCACTTGATGCAAGTGCCACCCACTGACACTTTACCTTAAATGCCCTGGCTGTCTTCTTCCAGCCCATGTCAAGATCTCCAAATGTCTTGAGAAGTTCTCTTTGGGATGAGACCAGAACTGCAAACAACACTTCTACTATCAGGAAGAGAAATTAAAAATGAGGAGCAACAAAACAAACACAAGGACTAACAGATAGTCATTTGGTTTTTACACGCATTGATCACAACAGGTTCCTCGTCTGTTCTTTAGAATCAAGTCAAGCATGAGGAGGGAAAAGATGCCAAGGTGCCACTTCATCTCTGCAGTAACCCTTTGGTCAAAAACAGGAGTGTAACTACTCCTCCAATTCATGCTAGGAATTGGGGACCGGTATTGTGAGAGGAGACCTTGCCAATGGTGTAGCATTCATGGAATCCATGAGGGAGAGAGATTGGGTCTCATTTAATTCTGCATGACAATCCTCTGTTGCTCCAAAAAATCCCACTCTTTCTCAATATGTGGAACTGACACTTTCTCAGTACCTATTTATTTTTCCAAATTGTTCATGCTGGGTGGGGCTGCTCCTAATGCTGATGATTTCTCAGATCAATTCACCTTCTGATAAATGGGGATCTGGAGATACCACAATCTACACCAGCTCTGCAACTAATGATACTCAGATATCTGAAGTAGCTGAGTCAACAGATTCACACCAAACATGTCTGTCAGCTTGGTGAGCAAAATGCTCTCTCCATATCATAGTTGAACGAGCAATGTGCCCTGGTGTGGCAAACTGACCTTTGCTTCATCAAATTCTGCTACAAGGTACCCCTTGGTCATGCTTTGACAGTTGTCCAGGATCAAATAGTATGCAACAGTTACCTGTAACAAGAAACCTGGCTGTGAAGACATTTCCATTTCTGTACAAAGACATCCCAGAATATCCATCGTGACACTTGCCCCATATATGTCCAATCCTAGCTTGTGTTCTTTTATAGAATTTACATTGATTTGCAGCTATCCAAAAAATGACAACTTCTTGTGACAGACAGAAAACTGTGTCAAACCACCCTTGAAAATGGTACACATTCATCGAAACATAAAGATTTGCACCTAAAAAGTTTGAGGAAATCAAACCCAGTAATTCATCAGAACCTTGTTTTGTGCATGATTCACCAAGGACTCAGCAAGCTGAGTTCTGTCAAAGCCTAAGCACACAACATCCTGAAGAACGTCCTCATCAACCTGCACATAAATTTGCCACACATGTATCCACTGCGACAGGAAACCATGTTACATGATAGGATCAACGCTGGCTGTCACATGAGATCATAGAAGAAAATATACAACAGTGCACTGTCTGACCAGGGCCTGACCTTGCTCCTCAAGAGATACACCTTTATTATTTTCACAGCTGAAAGCATGCATGCTCACATATTCCTGAGGCAGCAGCTACAGCTCTCGAATTCAAGCACAATGCTACTGGCTTTTGTGTATAACCCAACTGCTCAAAATCTCACTATTTCCATGCACTTCCAAAGAACTGTTGTTATGCATGGCTTAAGTGTTTGGCTTGCTGTATGGCATCAGGTGGTGGAACAGGAAGATAGTGGGGCAAATGATTTCAGAACCAAGCATGCTGCTGAATCTCTGGGATGGTGATCCGTTTCATGGGATCCACTAGCAGCATGCGTGGAATCAGATCCCTTGCTCCAGGTGACAAATGACTAGGTAGCATGTAAATGCTGGCTTGTACAAAGAAAGTCATGATACCACCAGGTGGGTCAATTGCTGTTGCAGCAGCAGGGATATATATGCATTTTGTTGCACTCCTCATGAGCACAAAGTGAATAGTAGCACCAAATCCAGAAGCTTGAAAATAGATTTTCATTGACCGCAAGAGCTAGACTACAGTAGACTACTTCCACCTTTCATTTTTGTCAAGCAGGACCACTGCTAACTGCATGCAGAGGAGAAACAAAAACCCAATATATTTTCTCCCATGAAAATCAAACCAAATGCAGTAATCTTCTTAAACAAGTTGGGAATATTCTCATCATCAAATGGTAGACTCCCACACAGTAGTGCATATAGAATCACAACGCAGCTCCACACGTCTACTTCTGGCCCTGCATACAGCTTCCCTGATATTACCTGCAGGCATGTCAGACAGGTGCATGACACACATCATAATGCAAACAAGATGCGATGAATGAATGATTGCATCATCTCTCCCTCAAAGTCCCATCTCACTCTTGACTCTTGTTCAATAGCCATGGTTTGATGAGCAGCTACCTGCAACTAAAAAAGCCAAGTTCTGTACGAAACTGAAACAGTAGACGGTGTGACCTAACCCTTATAGAAACTGACTCCAAACAATCGGCAGATCTACTGAAATAAGTTCTCCACACCCAAATCTCTTCCTTTCCAACAATTCTTAACAAGCCCCAATCTTGCACACCTAGAAACCATTGAAGACAAAGAGGATTCACAGTTGATTCAATTCCAGCAGCTGTTACCATCCAGAAAACTCATGAAGGAAGCTGAGATCTCACTAGAGCTCAGGGGGGAAGTTTCATCATCTGATTGGTTAAAAAAAATCTAGCTACCTCAGGAACTGCATAGTTGGGACTTCCACAGCGGGTCTTGAGCAAGTGGCCATCATCGCGCATGACATTGCTGAGCCCAAAGTCAGCAATCTTAACATTGCAAATGGAGGAATCAAGCAGCAGATTCTCAGGCTTCAAGTCACGATGCACCACCTTGTGCCGGTGGCAATACTCCACTCCAGACACGATCTGCAGCAGCTTGCCATACCAGTCAAAGTCCATCAACACCCATCACTCCTTCCTTCCTCCCGATAGATCAAGAGATACATACAAACATATTTCAGTTTCATGTGGTGAAAACAATACCCATTGTTGTAAAACTGTGCTTGAAGGGTGCTTGAAGGTTGCTTGACAATGACTTCAGGATGTAAACGATGGGGGAAGAATGAGACAGACAGAAAGCTCTACCTGTTGGAAGAAGCGACGGGCCTCGTCTTCTAGTAAGCGACCCTTTCGACGATGTAGTCGAAGAGCTCGCCGGACTTGATGTACTCCATGACCACGAAGATGTCTGAGGATGTCTCAATGACCTCGTACAGGCGGATGATGTGTGGGTGCATAAACAAGCACAGTATCCTAATCTCCCGTCGCACTGTACGTACAATTTCACATATTAAGCAAATCAATCCCAAAGCTCATTCATTCATGCATGCATGCACACAAGAACGAAATGAGAATCTACATGATGATTCACCAGACTTTGCTATAAGGAGCAGGAGGTGGAAGGAGGAGATGGGATCTTCACGGTGACCGTCGCAACTTTCTAGCAAAGGGTCGCATTGTGATCAATAATTAAACAGCTCTAAGAACTCTAGTGTACAATTTGTGTACCTTTCTCCTCCATGTCCATGGATCGGATCTTGCGCCGATTCAGAATCTTGATGGCCACTTGAAGTCCCGTCAGTACGTGCTCCGCTGCCTTCACCTTCCCGAACGACCCGATCCCTAGCGTTTTCCCTAGCTTATAATTTGCAATTAGCTGCTGGTACAAATATTGATCCGCACATGAGTTGCAGCCCGTTCCAGCCTACATCACGCCTCCACCAGCCTCTCCTCCCACAACCTCCATTCTCCTCACTCCCTCCCGGTCGTCCCCACGACCAACTTTGACGCTCTCTAGAGAACAACCGTCTCTTCTGTCTCGGCTGTCGTGACTCCTACCACCAGTGCATATGCTCCCCCACCTCTTGTGCTTTCCTCTCTCTCTCTCTCTCTCTCTCTCAACTATTTCTCATGAGAGCTCATTAACAGCAGCTCAATCTGCAACAATATCACTGTGAAATTCTCTCTGTCTCTGTGTGTGTGTCTACCAAAGTTATTTCTCCCGAGAGCTCGTTAACAGCAGCTCAATCTGCAACACCATTGAACTGTGGAATTCATGTACGCGTTGGTGTGTGTGTGAGTTGGAGTGGTGTGCGTGTCTGCGTCCGCGCATTTTGCTGTGGCAGCAAAGATGACGGTACAAAGGGAGAATAGATCCCTGGCATCATTTATTCATCATCCTCAAAACGTTTGTTGTCTGTTTGCGACAATTGCTGGGAGCATTCGGTGCTTCAAAGGAAAAAAGGCCCCCGCACGGACCAGAGACGACACACGAGGACGACGAGCTTGGTCCCTGTGAGCGCGGCAGGCAGCAGCGGCGTTGCCATTGTCACGCCAGGAAACAGCCCACGGCAGCCATTACGCGTCGTCACGGCAGCAGCGGCACAAAGTCACGGGCAGCTCTGTTTGCATGGGAACTCGGGACGGTAGCGCTTGACATTATTCAATCCCGGGCAGGCCGGCCCGGCCATTACTCTGTCCATTCATGGGAGCTTCGACTCTTGATGTTAACAAGGGTAGACAGGCTGGTAACCGCACATTCAAAGCACACCCAAGTTCCAACCAGCTGGTTAAAAAAAAAGAATGGTACGATTAAAATGTGAGGAATACGTGATTTTTAGGGGTTTTCACCAGATTTGATTTTAAAAATATATAATAGACTCGTCATATTTGTGATAGTGTCTAGTCAGTGGATTTTTTCCTGAAAATTTTCTCTTTTTTTACAATAAAGTAGGGAGAATCTGGGATTTTTTTTCTACTGTAAATTTGACTAATTTTGCTAACGTTTTGGAAAATCTGGCCAAATTTTCAATATCACAAATTGTATTTTTTAAAACAAAAAAATCCTGGTTCCAGTAGATAGCCAACAATATAGAAGGATGCTTAAATGTTTTCACTTTCATATCTCATTTATAGCCAAATTTGGCTAAACCCCCTTATGGATGAGCACCAGTTCAATCACATCACCAAACTGGAATTTTTTGAAAATAAAATATCCTTTCCAATCCTCCTCCATTACTGGACTCAAATTATAAACATCTTTTTTTTGGTTCCAATGTAATGTTGCTGAAGTGGTGATCATACATTCTATAATCTAGAAAAAAACTGCCTATAAACAGAATATGAAAATTAAAAAGAAATTAAGCACTTTTTTATATTGTTTGCTACTTACTATTACTTAACACAATTCAATCTGGCAATTAAAAATAAAATTCAAATAAAAAACCCAAAAACACATTTTTGGTCATTTTTTGAAATTTTGTGACAAACCCATCCTGATCTTTAATGACCAAACATAAGTTAATAATCCAAATCCTGTCCAAATTGAACACCTAGCACAGTTTGTATGTCATCTCACAATACAATTGCTCAGTCGGTTATTCTTTTATAAAACATCCTCAATGATGTATCACCCAAGGAAAATCAACCATTGGCAAGTGAATTAGCCATAATAAGTGTTGCTCACCTAACCCCTCCCAAATATATATGCAACCCCTTATGGTATAGTCCAGTGTTGGGGGGTATCCCAAGGAGCACTGGGTATCACCTGGGCATCAACCATCGAAAACCTCTAATTATCACTTCAACTGATCTCCTGATTGATATCCTGACATTCGGTTCTCTCTCACCAGAGAATCAAGGCTAAGATCTTTATCCTTTTTTCAAAAAATTGAAAATTGGGTTGTGTTTTTTGTTTTATAAGATCCACATCTCAACTAGGGGGTTAGGTGGTAGGTGTAAGGGGTTAGGTGGTAAATTGGGTAGGAGCTTCTGGAAGAAGTCAATGCAATTAGGGTTTAGGGTTTGGCTGTGCCCAACTGCCGTTTTTTTCTCATCTCAAAATAAAACGACCTCACTTTCATTCCCTGTTTCTTTCATTTCCTGTTTTCTCATTAAAAAACTCTAAAAAATGGCTTTGCATGTTCCAAGCTTGGAAAGGATTTTTTTTTGCTTCTTTGTTGTGTTTATGTGTTTATGTGTTATTGCTAGTTGAAGTCATTTTTTTTCTTTGAATTGAATCACCTCCATCACCGTCAACTTGTGCTTCGCTTGCTTGTTGCCTCATCATTGCCTCCTTTGTGCCTACTTCACCTACTTGTTGCTTGCTCGCCTCCTTCGCACCTATTTTGCCTGTTTGTTGCTTGTTACTTGCTTGCTACCTACTTGTTACATGTTGCCTATTTGCTTGTTGTCTACTTTTGCTTCCTTTGCTTGTCATGCCTACTTTTGCTTGCTTACTTACTTTTGCCATTGTCACCTACTTGCTTCCATGTCTTGGTTCAGGTACCAAACACCTACTTCATTGTTTCACCACTTGTTTGCTTGCTTTGAGCTTCAAGCTTGCCCTCTTGCTTGGTACTTCCCCCTTACCTGTTTGTGCAAGAGATAGAACATAGGAGATGTGTGCATCAACCTTTAGATTTTGGTAAGTTTTTTTTCTGCATTTTTCTTTTCTTCCTTGTATGTTTTTGTTTTTTTGCATTTTTGTATGTGCTTTGTATGTTTTGTTTGTCATTTTTTTATTTTCTTGTTTATGTAGTTGATTTTTTGGTTGTTTGTTTTGCAGGTTTTTTAACACTTGGACTTGCATATGGATATTCTTAAACATTACTTTAAACCTTAATCTTAGACAATCTTCATTCATTTCCTACACCATATTTTTTCTTTTTCTTACCCTTAACCCTTTTGCTTTGTAAATGTTTATAATTATTTTTTCAACCTTCAAACCTTATTTTATTGGATTGTAGTTTTTGATTTGTTTGTTTGTGCAATTGTATTCACTTTTTAAGATAATTATTGCAGAGCAAAATTGTTTACTTTTCTTTTATTAAGTCTTTTGTGAAAACTACAAAATGGAACAATCATAAAAAAATGAAGACAAAATGAGTGAAATTTGTGATATTTTCATAAATGAAGTTGTCATGAAACAAAAGAATATGGGAGAAGAGTCTAAAGTAAATCTTAATTTACAATCTAAAACTTAAAAAAATCTAGAAACTAAAAATGAAGAAAAAATGATGAAACATAATTTGAAAAACTATATAGTTGAAGGAAATTGTGGAAATTAAAAACAAGGTTGTCACAACATTCGTGCATTTGTCACAATGCGATGGATGCATTTGGACGCAAACACACGCCTACATCATGTTAGTATAAGGTTTGTCTAAGTCAACCTAGGTCAAAAGGATTCTTGAGTTGTTCAAGGTAAGCTTATGGGCGATCGAAATTCAGCCCGTTTCAATCACCATAAAGCTTGTTATAATGAAATTTTTTTGGTCTTTGTAGGTTTGGTCATGAAATTTTTTCGATTGCCAAGCCTACGACGATCGAAATTTTTTCGTCGCCAATTGTGTGGCAACCAAATTTTTTCCATCACCACACAATTGGTGATGGAATGCTTTCGGTCATCACAAGTTTGGTGATTGAAAACATTCTGTGATCAATCATGTGGCAATTGAATTTTTTTCAGTTGTTACATGTCTATGAATATGGGTCATCCAATTGACTATGGATTAATCTCCACCATTGATTTGGCGATGAAGTTTGGTCTACCTAATAATAAAATGTAGACCTTGCATGTTAATTTTCACTTTTTTCTTTGAGGTGTGTGGGCCTTGTGTTATTTAACACCAACCATTACCATATACCTTGGGAAGGAGGGGTGAAACCTTTATGGGTGTTTGAATTTTAGATTGTCATATTGCATTTGCAATTGGTGCTGAATTTCAATTATAGCCATAAAGGTGGAGTTTAATCTTATTGTTGAATACATTATTTATATTAATTAAGCCTATTATTCTTGTGTACATTGTTTTATCGATGGAGGGAAGGTGGAATGCAAATTTTGCGGCAATGTTATTTAATATCATATGGATAAAATGCTTTTCCATTTGGGCTATCGATATGATGGCAATGGGCAAGTTGGAGTTGTAGTGTTCAAAAGCACATCGACAAATGAAGGCAAAATTTTCCCAATGTGATGGACTTGTCCTTCCACCATTAAATGACATGGAAGTACTAACCCATATCTCAGATGGGCGAACAAAGGATGTGGCCATGGAAACACCGAATCCTTTAGTGGAAGGAGAATTTGCTTCAACATCTCAAATAGAAGGGGCTTGAAATTTCACCCCCCTACAAACAACACAGAAGGTCCTAACAAATCCATAGATAATAACACTTGAACCTTTCGACAAGTTTCATTGCCCGAAGGATTGAATTTAGCCAAAAAACAAGATTTGGACAAGAAATGGGCAACTTTCTTTTATGGAATGAACATCCCTTTTAAAGTTGTGCAACACCCAACGTTCATAAAAATTATGAAAGCAACCTCTAAATCTTGAACCTACTATAAACGCCCATCATACCATGGTTTGCACACATATTTGTGTTAAAACAATCCAAGGTGGATGTGTCCAAACAAGTAACCGAAAGGACACAAAATTCAATTCACAAATATGGAATAACCATTTATTTTAATGGTTGGGACAACGTTGCACAATGTCCATTGTTGAATGTAATGCTTACTTGTCCAAGTGGTGATGTATTCATAGGTTCCATTGACATAACTAGGGAACAAAAGGATGCCCTTTACATATGTAATGCATTGAGTGGATATATCGAAACCATTGGAATCGATAACATTGTACAAATTTGTACAAACAATGCTTTGAGCATGAAAAGTGCAACTAACCTTTTAATTTATCATTTTCCAAGTCTTTATTTTCAAGGTTGTGTTTTTCATTGTTTTGATTTACTACTGGAAGATTGGGGAAAAACAACATGGGCTAAACAAATTGTGAAAAAGGTGAATGTTGTTGTTTTTTTCATACAACAACACCATGTGCCATTAACAATCTTTTGTTGTTATGAAACCAATTTAATGCTATTAAACCCCATTGAAACATGGTTTATAACTAATTTTTTAATGCTTGAAAGGTTGTTCAAGTTCAAACTTGCCATTAAGCTTGTTTGAATTGTCATCAAACCTTACAGATGTGATTAAAAATCAATTTTACCAAAAATGGAAGATGTTGACAACTAATTTACATTATTTTTTGGGTGAAGTTTGCCTACATGCTGATGCAAATGCAAAGGAAACAAAGTTTTGTGAAAAATAGTTCGTACCTCGACCACCTATGCTTTAATTATAAAACATTTTGCAAATTTTGTGGAAAGTCGAGGTCCATTTTCTAACACCCCCCCCAGTGAAGGACCTAGACTTGCTCCCACATGAATGGTGGGATTTGATTAGAGCTAATGGATGCACACTTGCACCCATTGCCCATCACATTTTGGTGCAAGTGTGTTTCACATCATTGTGCAAGCAAAATTAGAGTTCATATTCATTTGTCCATAGCAAAGTGTGAAATTAGTTAACATCAAGTCAGACAAAAGACCTAGTGTACATATACACTAATAGTAAGCTTTTACAAGAACGACCTAGCGCCAACCCCATGGCATGATACAAGAAGAACATGGTTTCTAAAAACTCGATGTCCGATGTTGATGAAAGTGTAGATGAAAGTGACTCATCAAACAAGGACCCCACAACGTTAGATGAGTCGGATGAAGATGAAGTCGAACATGATCTTTTCAATTCCCTCATGATGAAAAAATTCCATTTTGAAGATTGTTGTTTGATTTGATGATTTGGTAGGCTCAAAGGTTTAACAATGGTGATGCAAATTTGAACATGCCATTATTAGACGATGATGTTCAAATGTTTGATGCACCCCCCCTAGGTTGTACATGCTCTAATGGCCCCAAGTCAAGACACATCCATGCAATCAATGAGCTCCATGGAAATGGACCCCCCCAATTAATGCGAACACACCATTAGCTTGAATCATCATTCTGAACCCGGATGCATAACAAACATTAAATAACATTTCAGACATACAAATGGACCCACTTGTCAATCCTCCTAGTATTGTAGTTGATGGCATTAGGGATATTACATTAAACCAGGTGTGGGCCCACATACAATCATTAACACAAGTGCACCCCAAGTTGTGAATCTAAATCCTTCAAGTCTTAAAGTTGCAAGATCGAAAAAGTCAGGAGAAGGTGACTCAGATTCTAACCACGCACCAATCAGCCAGTATTTATGACGTCCAAGACCTTCAATACCCAAAGTTTTAGTGGGGTCAAAACTAGTCGTTATGACAACTTCTATGAATCATTTTTTGCCACCTATTGAAGATTCATCCACAGGTCAAATTAATTGAAGGAAGAGGCCTATTATTCAAACAACAATCGCTTTTGTGGGTGAACATAATATGAACAACCACACACCAATGATGACATTTTGGATATTGAGGGATGGCACCCCACCAAACGAGTTATGACAAAATGTTTGGGCCAAAATATCATCACAACCTTGTGTGGGACAAACATTTCAAAAGTGGAGGTGGCGCGCAACGATGATGATGATGATGATGATGATGACAATGACATCGACATTCTTGATGAAGCAATTGAGGCCCCAAATGATAGTGGCTACCGTAAGCCTCAACCCCAACATCCAAATTCTACCATTAGTCATCCTCTTAGGTCACGAATCGTAAGGGGTTCATAATCATAAGCATTTGGCATTTTTTCACATAGGTTGAACATTATATGCAAATCCACATGGTGGCATAAACATATTTTCTTCCAACTATATATTTCTTTGGTAATAAAATTGTAACCATTTGGTTTGGGACCCTATTTCAAATTGGTGTATTTCATATAAAACAATTTCATATTAATTCAAATTGGAAACTTTCAATTCCAAAGGCATTCAAAATGATCCATGGGGCAAAAGTAAAGGAACATTTAGCTATAATTGTTGTATTAAAAGGAGAATGAGAAATTACAAAAAGAAAAAATATTTTGTTTACTCGAACTGAATCATTTGTAATATCTATCAAAAGATGAAACCCTGATAATACACTATCAAAATGGCATTTCCATGAATTTTGAGTTTTTAATTAGATCTTCAAATGACAAAGACAATTGTTCCTTTTTTAATTTATGAATTCAAGTAAAAATTAACAAATGCCATATTGTGTCAAAACAGTCTTGTGTGTCGTAAACATGAAACTTTGTCAAGATGTCTTCGTACAACAAGTTTTCAAGCAAATTGGAGACATCCAAGACATAGACTCCTTTGAACGCACATGGAAGATATTTGACATTGGTGCCATTGTGATCCTAGGGCTTTGAACACATTTTCCCTATCCTATATTCACAATTCTAACATAATGTCAATGGTATGTTTTTGTACGTCTTCTAGTAATTAAAAAATATCCACATCATATTGACCTTCTTCTTGGCCTAGGAAATATATGACATCTACCCTTCATAGACCTAAGTCACAATGGTGTGGTTGTCCCATTGGCCAACCTACTCGATTATCTCTCCTTCAACTTGATTGCTCGACATATTTTGTTTTGTGAAGAAAGTTGGAATCACAAAAATAACAAGAAAGGTGCATGGAGTCCCCTACCCCCCCTTTTCTTTAAAATGTTGTGCACCAATTGTCCAAAACAACCAGAGTTGTACACTTCAAAAAGAAAAGGAGGGAAAATTAGAATCTAAACCTCCTTATATAGGTTAAATTAAAGGTACCCCAAAATTAAGGGCACCCAAAAAATTTGGCGATTGAAACAATTTGGTCACCATCCAATGACATTCCCATGTACCAACCACACATGGCTATTGAATGTCATCAAATGGTGACCAAATTTTTTTGGTTACCAATGGGATGTGTGGATAGTTAGCGATCAAAAAAATTTGGTCACCATTCCTCAAGTATGAAAGCAACCAAAAAAATTTGGTTGTATAGTTGGTAATTTAAAAATTTTAATCGCCAATTGGTCAATTGTCTACTTGGTGACCAAAATTGGCCAACTATTGGCAACCAAATTTATTTCGGTGATTTTTAATTACCAATGGTATAGTGGTCCAATGGTGACCGAACCAATTTTCAATTGCCATCTCGCGACTAAGTCTATGATGCTTGTAAGTTATTGGATGGTGACCAAAAAATTTCAATCATGAACAAAATTGGGTTATTGGACCAAGCCTGCTGCCATATCGTGCATACAATGGCAACCGCAAGCCATCAAAACAAGCTTGGGCCTAGTCCTGGGGCTTTGGGATGTGTGGGTCCACTATAAGACCCATAATTTTCTCATTTCTTGTAATTTTTTCCTTACGTATGAACTTTTTGCTCTGAGCAATCAATGCATACATTTGGAAGAAAGTGAGAGTCCTTTGGAAGGCTTTTAAATTCATTACACCAATTGTGTGTTGGATTCAAATGTTGAACCTCTTGGAGGAGCCCATATCAATTTAATGCACTTTCTTTTTTTGAACTTAACCTTAATTTATCCCACCCTTAACCTTAATTTTTCCTTAACCCTAATTTACATTTATTTATTTATTAATGGATGATGGGTATAATGAAAGAGAGTGGTCAAAGGCCATTGTGCGAAAGGAAGACCTTTCACCAACCTTGGTCATACACATTATGTTCTTCCTATGTGTGGTGGGCCACATTGACAAGAAATGGCCACTTTTAGGCATGAGACCCACAAGAAGAATAATTACACTTAGTATACAAGTTGCCTGGATGAACATATGAAGGCACACATGTTGGAGGTTTACACGGCCATGACAAGGAACCATTTTTTCCCCAAAAACTAGGCGCCTTTAACTGTGGCACGGATGGTTTATGTGGAGGTGGTGTTTGGGGTTCATATTGATTGGAGGACCATTTTAGGCAACCAAACCGATAATGTGTTATTGTATGGATTGGATAAATTTATTTGGGTAAATCCATTGTCTCCTCTAGAAATTCGTTTGCCTCCTACAACAATTCCTTTCGTTTTTACAAGGAAACCCCATGTTCTTCCCTAATCTACCCCTATCACTCCCCCTTTCTCTTTTCAATCAGTAGCACCAATATCGATTGTTTTCGAAATAACACTAAGTATTTCTTATAATCAAGATCTAGATCTTGTGATTAATGATCGAATTGTTTAGCGCCCTTGGGAACAAAATCCTCTTCAATCACCATTGAGCATGGACAAGCCCATGGATGTAGCACAATTGGATGTTGTGGTTTAAATGGCATTTTACTTGCCATTTGACATAGTAGACAATCAATGATGCACCCCAAACTCCTTGATAGACTCAACTACGAATCTAAAGGTGAAAACAACAAAAGGATAAAAAATTGGGGGTACGTTTCTTGGCTTGTAATATTTCGAGGGTAAAGGGGCGTGTTCGATCTCCGGGATGGGACTAGGACAAGTGACAAGTGGGTCAATTATTCGCACAGACTTGCACAAACCAAACAACAAGTTGATTAATGCGTAGTTGGAACACTTTTGGTGCATAGATGAATCATGGGCAAACACAAATTCACAAAACTCACCACAACCCGGACTTGGGGGAAGCCACCACCTTCCCCTTTGTAATATTCTTTGTGCCTGGTCACATGGCCTACACCCAAATGTCATTTTGTCCTGGGACTCCCAAGTTGAAAGTCCCAAAATTATCGAAATTATTAATTTCGGGACTCTTGTGACTTTGGAAGCCCATAATTTCTTGCACAAACCTTCAATTGAAGTGAATTTTAAAGCAAAGTTGTATCCTTTGTAAAGAACTTTCCAACGGTATGTGACATACCACTTGCATGCAAGTAAATTAGGGCAATATTTTATTTTTAATGGTTCGGAGTCAAATTGGCAATTTGATTTTCGGCTCTTCTTTTGGCCATAACTTATGTTTTAAGTACCCAAATGGGTCATGCAAACCCATTTTAAACATCTATGTTTCAAGAGCCTTCCGATGGTATAAAGATTTATTTAACCTAATGAGTTTGGCCTTTGCAGTCGCCCTTTGAAGATTCGGAAGTGCATTAGGACTCCAACTCCCAAAATGAAAGCTCACTGGGGAATGTGTGGGTTCATTCCCTCACATTCTCCTACACTCCCGGGAACATGAAATGTGATTTTTGAGCTTGACTCTTGGCCTGAACATTTGCAAGCCCTTGCCTTGGCCATGAGCCTAAAGTTAGGGTTGTGGCAGTTAGGGGTGGTTAGCACAAGATGTTAACATCTTGACTTCTATAAGACGGGCCAACATTGTAAAACATGTTTTGGAGGTGTTACAAGGGGAAATGGGCATAACATAGACATAACTTTGGGAGGTGACATTGGAATGTGATGCATTGCATGGGGAATTAGTTACATGCCAAACAGAGTGTCTTGTGTTAAAACAAGATGTTGCTATTTGGCAAGAGATGTTGAAGCGGAAAAAAAATGGCTAAATTTCGTGGAAAACATTAAACATTACGATCAAACATTAATTGATATGAAGGAACAATATTGATGAAATGTTGAAATGTTTGTGAAACCAACCAAACAAAATTTGAACCACATGCATCTTGCATGTATTTTGGTAGCATTTCGAGCTACGTAAATGGAAGCAAAGCTTGTAAGAATGTAAGTAAAATACCATGAAGATGGGAGGTTCCAATTGCATGGTTTGACATCATGGCCCAATATATCCAAAATATTTTTAAATTATTTACCCAAAATGGCAGACAATGCAAGCATTAATTGGGCAACACATCCTTAATTGGATTGGGAATATGTCACCATTATGTTAGAAAAAATAGGGAAACTCTTGTGGCCCACACCTCAACCCTTCACGCAAAATGGGAAATTATGCTTTATTTGTTTGTTCCCCATTTGGACCAAAAGAAGCATGGATTTTAAGCATTTACCAACACATGTACCATCCATAATGCCTAATCACTTTAATGTCCACAATGTAAGGCCCCATTTCATCAATGTTTATACGAATAATTCAGTCCTTGAGTGGCCATGCCAGAACATTGGGAATACTGACACACCCCCAAACTCCTTGAAAGATTCAAATGCGAGTCCAAAAATAAAAACAACGAAAGAAAAAGGAGTTGGGGTAAGTTCCTTAGCTTACAACATTTCGGAAGTAAAAGGGGCATGCTAGAACTCTAGATGGGGAATAAAATGAGTGACAATGGGTCAATTACTTATATGGCACCTACATAAATCAAACAACAAGTTGGTTAGTGCATAATTTGAGCACTTTTGGTGTACGGATGAGCCATGGGCATACATGGACTCACAAGGCTCACCAAAATGCAAGCTTGGGGGAAGCCACCACCTTCCCCCTTTTTGTATTCTCTATGATTAGCCATGAAAGTTGCACACAAATGTCATTTCTCTTGGGATTCCCAAGTTGGGAATCATGAAACTCCCAAAATTGAAACTCCCGCCACTTTGAACACCTATAATTATTTTTAAAAAACCTTCAATTGAGGTGAAGTCTTAAACAAAGTTGTAGCCTTCATCAAGAGCTTTCCAATGATATGTGGTACGCCCCTTGCACGCATGTAATTAAGGGCAATTCCTAACTTTTAATGTTCAAGAGTAAAATTGACACTTTGACCCCAACCCCTTTTTATCCATAACTTAGGTTATAAATGCTCAAATGGATCATGCAAGCTCATTTTAGACATCTAAGTCTCAAAAGATCTTCAATGGTATAAGGGACTCTTCAACCCAATGAGTTCTGAGCCTTCAAATTGCTCTCTAAAGAATCATGAATCCTTCAAGATTTCAACTCCCAAAGTGGAAGCCCATTTAGGAATGTGTGAGCTCATTCTCTCACACTCTTGGGAATGTGAATGTGATTCCCAGGTTACACTTATGGCCTTCACCTTTCCATGCCTTTTGCTTTAGTCATGAACCCAAGGCTAAAGTCATGATAAGTACAATATGTTTAACACACCTAATAGGCCGCAAGCATGGGGCACAAACATGAAATGGATTTGGAATGTTGGCATGACTTTATAACATGGGGGAGTCGATATGATGAATGGCAATATGACAAATCCATGATTCAAAAGGCACATGAATTGTTGTACCCATTTGATACACTCCCAAGTCCCTAGTTAGCCCCAAGTTGGGCCTAAGTTACTCAAGTTGCGGAATTGTGGGGGACTTGGGGTGCGCTCCCAGCTCTCAACACTAAAAGGGGTAGAGGGGTGTGCTGAAGCTTTGGGATGGGACTAAGAAGAGTAGCAAGCTATTCACTTACTCGAAATTGCATCAAACCAACCAACAAGTTGGTTAGTTCACATTCTGGAGCACCTTTGGTGCTAAGACAAGCCACGAGCAATTCTAGACTCACTTGACTCACCACCTTCCCCCATATAGTATACTATGTGCCTCTCTGTGGCGCCCATAGTCGAATGACTTTTTGTCCCGGGACTCCCAAGGAAGAGTCTCGAAATTGTCCCGATTTGGACTCCTGGGACTTTGAGCGATCATAACTCTTTGCTCAGACCTCCGATTGGGATGAGCTTTGAGAAAAAACTTGTAGCTCTCTTTGAGAGCTTTCTAACGGTGTGTCGCACTTCACTTGCACGCTTCGGGTTGGATCGATTCCCGACTTTTAGTGGTCGGGAGTCAAACTGCCAATTTGACTTTTGGCCCTTCTTTTTGCCATAACTTGTGCTACCAATGTCCAAATGGCCCATGCGAACCCATTTTCGACATTTACACTTCAATAGCTTTCCAATGATATAAAAAACACCCCAATGCGAGGTGTTTTGATCCCTACAATCAAGCACTGAAATTTTGAGAGTCCCGGAGGACTCCCAACTCCCAACTTTGGGAGTGTGATTTTCATCCTCACACTTTCCCAAGGTAGGGTTGCGACACCATTAGTGACCGATACACGACACCATTGGTTTTATCAAATGTTTTGGGATGGTATAACTCAAGAACCAATAAATTTGAATATAATTTAAATCTAAAGTGTGTTTGGTACAACATGATGGGGGAGGGGATAAGGCCCCGGTTCACCATAAGTGATTTTTAGGCCAATGACCAAGCCAACTTGACATTGGAAGAGACTAACAAAGGGTAGTGCTTGAAAGATGATGTTGTTTTTGCATTATTAACTTCAATATCTCCTCACATAGTCATAATGTTCAAGGAGATAAATAATCTTCCTAGGTTAAACGTAATTTTGAATGGGAAACCCCTGAAGCTAAAAAATCATGCTAATCGACAATGTGGTATTAATATTGGAAAAAATAATAGCAGAAAAGATAATAGATTATAGTAGTAGGGTGAGGTGGCATTTGCCATTAGATGCAACATACGTATATTATAGAGTAGCCTCAATATTATACAAAATAAATATTTGTACAACAATATGGGCAAACAAGTTGTTTCCCCTAAAAATTTGTCACAATTAATGTAAATTTAGTTAATTACAATCATATGTAAAGTTTTATAATTGAAAAATGAATTGGATGAATGGATATGGCCCATAATTTTTAAATATTGAACTTCATTGATGACAATTTGATTAGATATGGCGCACAATTCTTGAATATTGAACCTCAATAATGATAATGTGATTGGAATGAATGGAAAACATATAATTGCAATTCTAGTGACAATGAATTTTCATTAGAGATGGTTTAGGTAGGATGACAATAGGCTCCCATAATATTTCGTCCTACCATGTTCCTTTCCATAATAGGCTAAAATGCATTATTCTAACTCAAAACTTGTTATATAACTACTAAAATGATATCTTTATATAACTACCTCTTATATGGTTGGAACCTTTTGGGTTTCTTGTTTTTTTTATTCTTGTTACATACATCTTTTGAAATCTCTTTATTATTTTCCTATTGGAAGCTTACTATGGCTTTCTTTTTTTGATAACACTCATGGCCTTTCTTTTCATTTTTACTTGTATAGTGTAAAAGAGGAAAACACATTACATCTTGAAATTTTGAATTTTTTTTTTGTTTTATGTTTATTGCAATTTTGTTGTATAATTCCAAATGTGTGTAAAAGTTTATCATTAATGGTAGTGCGTAGTAATGCAGAGCCTAAGTTATTTAAGTGTGTTATTAAATTACATCAATCCATTTTTCCATTTGTTCGCAACATGTTCCATTCAAATTCCAAATGGGTTCCCATGAGTAACCCCATTTTTTTATGAAGGGATCACACAAGATTGGTGATCAAAAGGGTTTCAATTGTCATTAAGGGCAAGGAAAGCAAAGAAAGGAAAAAAAATGGGGGGTGGGGGGAAGTGAAAGACATTGTGGTGACTGAAAGGTTTTCAATCGCCACAATTGCGTGATGACTGAATTTGGTCACCATCTAATGGCCCTAATGAAATTGGTTGCCATCCAATGGCAACTATGTATTTTGATCACCCCATATGGATTTGCTAGCATTTTTTATCACCATCTAAGAAACATCAAATGGTGATTGAATTTGTCTCAGCCATCCGATGCTGACCAATTTTGGAAAAGGTTTTTTCAAGGTATATGAGTTTTAAAATGCAATCCATGATTTATTTTTTAACACCTCTATTCTCATTTGGATTTTGTGTTTTTAGTTTCCCCTTTATAACCATGGGTGGAACCTTGGTGAAGGGCTATCTTTTTCACATTTTGCGAATATTTTGGATTGCATTGAACCTTAACTTTTTGAAATTTTAATTGTTTTTAATAATTAATGCTTGGAAAGACTTTTGGTTTTTGTCATCCAAAATTTGAAGGATGTTGTTAAGTGGAGAATCGGATAGACAATCATCAAGTAGACCACCGTTGAATCGACAACCATCAGGTGGTCAATCTAACCAAAACCCCCAAAATAAGTTATCCCACTCATGATTTGGGATTTACCCCCCAGACCTTTGAACAACCCACCTTCAACCATGCACAAATGAGGAGTTGTAAAAATGTTTGGCAGGGAAGGCATTTCATCGACGTAAACCCAAAAGCGTCAAAAGCTTGAAAACAATGATCCTAAATGAATCACCACATGACAATTCTAGGAAATTATCATGACATTTTTTATGGAGCACACAATGGCATATTTCAATGGTGCTTTTGTGAAAAGGCAAGGAATTAGCCTAGAAAAGTATAAGCAAGTCATGGAGCATAAGGTTTTGGCAAAATTAGATGGATCCTTGCAATACACCAAGCTTTGAATTTTCTGAATGGTTTAAATGCAAATTTTCAAATTTAGCCACAAATTTATTATAATGGTTTGATGTCCTTTATCCACAAAAGGACAATGTGCACTACACCACAGAAGTGGTCAGCTTATGGAAGAAAATTTCATGGTGGGCCAAATTTTCAAAGAATTGGTCAAAGAAAAAGGTGAAGCTTGCACCATGGATGGAAGAAGGCACTTGAAACCTTTAGCCCAAATTGGCAACCGTGGTGTGTAATGGTTTCCAAGCACAACAAATGTGCTCCCATTGACATGTGGAAATAATCAGGGTGGTTATCGTGTGGTGTGCAAGGTGCGAATCAAAAGATTTGATCGCAACCTAAGCACAATTGAGTTGGCAAGGAAGACACCAAAGATGATAGAAATATTATTTGTTTCTAATTCCCAATGTTGATGAATGTGTTCTATTGGAAACAAGTTGAAAACAAGCAAGAATTGAAACACTCAAGGTTCATGAAATGGAACAATCGTATTAACTAACAAGAAATCACTATTCATATTCTTATGCAGTAGCTATCGATATTCATATTCTCTACATTCCTAATTGATCCCTCCTCATGTTGATCCTCGTGATCTATTAATGCATATGAGCACTATGATCGATCGGCTTATTGGCTGAGAACGTTACCTGAGAAGTTTGATGTTGCGACTTGCCTTCTTTAACTTGCAATAGCGTCAAAGTCTGTCTGTCTGTCTGTCTCTGTACCCGATAGAAAGAGAGCTATGAGATCCAGCAACTCCGTCAGACTTCCTCTTCATATCCTTCAGTCTTTCATTCATGGATTCTTTCTTTCTTTCTTTTGTGCTTATGATGAACGTCATTGTGTAGAGAAGGAGAGATTATGATGCGTGTTATTTATTTATTTATTTATGTGTTTCTTGAACTTTTACGCATTGTCGCAATTCGTTGCTAGATATTTTCAACTGTCTGGAATGAAATTTTTTTTGGAGAAAACCTCGACAACAGCTGTCTGGAATGAATTTGTTTTTGGAGAAATCCTTTGTTGCCGAGTAATTTTTTTGGGTCTTACGTTTCTATTGAATTCCCAGAATGAATACTCGTAAGATTCTTTGACATAATTGTTTCTTTGCGTACCCAAGAGAGGAGAATTGTTGATGGAGATGGAGGGAATACAATGGCAACGTCAGATTGTCCATCCCCCTTCCTGCAGTGTGCTCATTGCTTGGTGGGGCCAACCTGGTTATAATCACTTGTTGGTAGCTCTGCCTACTTGCCATTCCTCCAATTCCCATGTCACGGCTATGTTTCCTCTACATTCAGGCCCTAAACATCTATAAAGGCAAGTGTTGGAGAAGAGACGTAAGCGGGAGAGGAGAGCAAGAAGAAAATAGTGCAAAACATTCAAGCTCTCATGAATGTATTCAAACAGCAAAAACACAATAGATCATTTGTCGGATCCGTTTAGTTTTGTAGGCTATTATGACCGTGGGAGGAGAAAGAGCGAGAGAGCGCACGAGCGAGAGAGGGAGAAGAGACGTAAGCGATCCGTTTAGTTTTGTAAGCTATTACAACCGTGGGAGGAGAGAGAGCGAGAGAGTGCGCGAGCGAGAGAGGGAGAAGAGACGTAAGCGATTCGTTTAGTTTTGTAGGCTATTACAACCGTGGGAGAAAAGAGAGCGAGAGAGCGCGTGAGCGAGAGAGGGAGAAGAGACGTAAGCGGGAGAGGAAAGCAAGAAGAAAACGTTTGCACTACAAGGTTGTATGCTTCAAATGTTACAATCACAAAACTATGGCTTGCAACTACTAACAAGGCTTTGAAGGTTCTACGTGCATTCAAAACCATGAAAGGAGAGAATGAAAGACAACTCAAAACCACTTCATTATATACTATCTCCTAACCCTAAAGTAGCTGCCACTTAACCCTAACCTAACTGCCACCAAACCCTAACCCTAGCCATCGCCTAACCCTAGTTGCCACCAAACCCTAACCCTAGCCACCACCAAACCTTAACCTTAGCCGCCGCCTAACCCTAGTCGCCACCAAACCCCAACCCTAGCCGCCGCCAAGCCCTAAGTAGTTTCCATTTCTAAACCCTAACCTAACTACTACAAGGATGTGAATACTATTCATCCTTTTGATGAATGTTTCACACAATCATCAACATTGGGAATTAAAACGAATAATATTTCTAACACTCCCATTCTATGAAGTTTCTAATCTGGACATGTTCATCAACTTATGGTGTTATTCTTTGGATAATGACTTGGTAAGGACATCCGCCACCATGTGTTCCATTGGATAATATTCAAATCAAACTTCTTCATTTTCAACTCGTTTTCGAACAAAATGATGTTGTACATCAATTTGTTTTGTTCGTGCGTGGTGAGTGGGATTCTTGGTCAATGATATCACACTTTGATTATCGCATCCAATCACCATCACTTGCTTCTCCTCCATGTATCCTAAATCCATCATCAATTTTGTTATCCATATGGCTTCTTTTGTGGCTTGCGTGTTTGCCATGTATTCCGCCTTTGTGGTGGACAATGCTATTGTAGGTTGTCATTTGCTATTCCAAGAAATGGCTCCCCCTCCGATCATGAAAACAAACCCTGTGGTGGAGCTCCTATCTTTAAGATCACCACCCCAATTTGCATCACAATATCCCAGCACTTCCTTGGATGGTGCTGCATCCAATTGTAATTTCATTTACAACGTACCTTGCAAATATCGAAAGATTCGTTTGACGGCCATCCAATGTTCCATGTTAGGGTTTTCCATGTGTTGACTCAACCCCCTTATTGGGTATGCCAAGTCGGGTCATATGCACAACATGGCATACATCAAGGACCCAATCGCTTGTTGATGTGGAAATCCCTTTGATTCATCATTTCCATTCGCATTCTTTTGTAACTTCACTTTGGGATCGAATGGAACTCCAATGGGCTTACATTCCTCCATTCCAAAACGCTTCAATATTTCTTTGAGGTATTTGATTTGGTTGATGCGTAAGAGTCGCTCATCATGATTCCTTTCCACCTCCATCCCCAAAAAGAAATGCAACTACTCGAGGTCCTTCATTTCAAACTTTTGACTCAATTCCTTTTTTATTTGCAAAAGTTTGTTTTGATCATTACACAACAAAATGAGGTGATCCACATAGACCACAATGAAAAACTTCACATCTCCCACTTGTGCAACGTACACACTAAGATCGGCCTCACTTTTCATAAATTTAATGCTTTTGAAAAACGCATCTAACTTTTGATTCCATGCCCTCGGAGATTGTTTCAAACCATACAAGGACTTGTGAAGCTTACACACGAGATGTTCACCTCCTTGGTGCACGATCCTTTGAAGTTATTCTATGTAAATCTCCTCTTCAAGCTGGCCATTGAAAAATGTAGTTTTCACGTCCATTTGATGGATCTCCATGTCTTCCAAGGTCGCCAATGCGAAAATACAATGAATAGATGTAAACTTTGCGATGGGCGCAAAAGTTTCGTTGTAATCCACTCCGTAGGTTTGGGTAAAACCTCTTGCCACTAATTTGGCCTTGTAGTTTTCCACCTCCCCATTTGCGCCTTGTTTGATTTTGAACACCCATTTGCAAGAAATGGGTTTCTTATCGGTGGGAAGTGGTACCAAAGTCCATGTGTCATTTGTCATGAAGGATTCATATTCTTCTTGCATCGCACACTCCCATTCCTTGAAATTTTCACATGTCAATGCTTCTTCAATGTTTTGGGGCTCCTCCAAAAATGCAACAATGGCACGCTTGTCGCAACCCTACTTAGAAGGAGTGTGAGGATGAAACTCACGCTCCCAAATTTGGGACTTGGGAGTCCTTTGGGACTCCTAAAACTTCAGAGTTCGATTTCAGGGGTCAAAACAACTTCCATTGGTGTGTTCTTCATATCATTGGAAAGCTATTGAAGTGTAGATGTCGAAAATGGTCTCACATGGACCATTTGGACATTGGCAGCACAAGTTATGGCAAAAAGAAGGGCCAAGAGTCAAATTAGCAATTTGATTGCTGACTACCAAAGGTCAGGAATTGACCCGACCCCGGTGTGTGTAGGTGAAGTGCGGCACACTGTTGGAAAGCTCTCAAGGAAAGTTATAAGTTTGCTTCAGACCTCATTTTAATCGAAGGTCTGAGCAAAGAGTTATGATCATGCAAAGCCCCGGGAGTCCAAACTGAGACAGTTTCAGGACTCCTCCTTGGGAGTCCCAAAACAAAAACCCATTCGGATGGGTGCCGCAGAGAGGCACATAGTATACTATATGGGGGAAGGTAGTGGCTTCCCCTGAGTCCGGGCCGTGGTGAGTCATGTGAGTCTAAAGTTGCCCATGGCTTATCCTAGCACCAAGGGTGCTCCAAAAAATGTACTAACCAACTTGTTGGTTGGTTGTGATGAAGGTTCGAATACATGAATAACTTGTCACTCTTCCTAGTCCCATCCCGGAGCTTCAGCACACCCCTCTACCCCTTTTAATGCTGAGAGCTAGGAGCGTGCCCTGAATCCCCTACAATTCCACAATTTAAGTAACTTAGCCCCAACTTGAGATTAACTAGGGACTTGGCAGCGTGTCATGTGGTATCAGAACTCCGGTTGAGCTCGGTTCACTTCTTGAGAGTTTCGGATGGCACCTAAAAACAATCATGAGCAAGCACAAGAGACCATGTTGGAAGAACCCAACGAAAATCGAATGGTCCCGCCAGAATCAATTGGAGAGGAGGAACCAATAACCTGAAAGGACCAAGATGAGCCCGAAGGTGAAAAGGAGCAACAAAGCTCAATCCTATTCACCTAGGAATAATTGGAAGTCCTCCTCAAAATGAATAGGCCCAATTTCAATGAGTTGGTTGCAGCCCTCAAAGGAAGAGCATCCAAGGACGCAAGATTTCAATCGGCCAAACCCAAGAACTTCGATGGTGCCTATGATCGAAAGGTTGTGGACGTTTGGTTTGTAGAGATGGAGGATTATTTACATGCCACCAAGGTTGGACAACACTCGGCCATGGAGCTTGCCCAGTCCTATTTGAAAAGCTATGCCACCACATGGTGGAGGATAGTGAGACAAGAGGAGGGGAAGAACCATTGTTACACTTGGGAATTCTTCAAGGAACAGGTTGAATTCGAGTTTGTTCCAAGGAATTCAGATTACATCTCGAGGTGCAAACTTTGCAACCTTGTGAATGCCACAAATGACAACTTGCGACAATATGTGAAGGCTTATTCTGAACTCATGCTCGAGATTCGGCACATGCATGAGCTGGATCGTGTGTGTTAATTTGTGATGGGGCTTCCAACTTGGGCCAAGCGCAAGCTTGAAGAAAATTGGCCCTCCTCACTATCTGAAGGCATCATGAAAGTGGAAGGCTTCTCGGATGTGGGACGGGGTGAAAAATCCAGGTTCAAGAAGGACAACAAGTTCCTTCACAAGAAGCCACGCCATGAGGGTGAATGGAACCGGGGGCAAGGAAGCCCAAGGAAAGAAAAGCCTAAACAATTCCAAGGCTCAGGGTTCAAGCCCAAAGGAGATTTTGTGAAGAAAGGGGCTCCCTTCAAAGGGGGCCAACTCAAAGGAGATGTTAGTGGGAAGCCTAAGGGAACATGCTTCAACTACAACGAGGTGGGGCATTACTCCAAAGATTGTCCCAAGTCCAAAGCGGGGCATGGATACCCTAAGGTAATTGCCCTCAATGCCAACTTAGCCCAAGATGAATGTAATCGACTTATCTTCTTGAAGGGGAAGATTGCTAAACGGGATGTGTTATGTCTTTTGGACACAAGGGCTTCTCACAACTTCATAACTCGAAAAAACGCTGAAAGGATGGAGTTCCAATTAGAGGAACTCAAGGCACCCATTGAGGTGCACTTTGCGGATGGGGTTCCCCATCCCACTACGTTACAAGCAAAGGAAGTGCCTTTCCAACTAAGAAATTGGAGAAGAAAGGTGGACATGCTGGTTTCCACCTTAGGTGGAATGGATTGTGTTTTGGGAATGGAGTTCATCACCCAAAATAATGTGCTCATAAAAGGGCATAACAAACTAGTTAGAATCCCATTTAAAAGTGGGATTATGCGGGTGAAAGCACACAAATTGCCTTATGCAGGTGGACCGACCATCCATTTTATGTTAGGAAAAACATGGGAAAAAGAATGCATGGGAGGTTACGGCATGTTGTGTGTGATGCGGGTGTTGGATGAGTATGAGCCCAAGGAAGCCGCCAACTTGGTGACTTCCTTGAAGTGCATCAAGCGGGTCTTGGATGAGTTCCTAGGTGTGATGCCCAAAGAATTGCCTAAGGACTTGCCCCCGAGAAGACAAGTTGATCATGCAATTGAGGTGATGCTAGGAGTGGCACCTCCCGCCAAGGCCCCATATCAAATGAGCCATGAGGAGTTGAAAGAACTTAAAGTTTAATTCGAAGAACTCCTCACAAAGGGATACAATAAACCTAGCAAATCACCATATGGGGCACTCATCCTTTTTGTTCACAAGAAGGATGGGACATTGAGGATGTGTGTGGATTATAGAGCCCTTAACAAGGTAACGATGAAGAACCGATATCCCTTACCTCAGATTGATGACCTCTTTGATTGACTCTCGGGAGCTAAGGTGTTTAGTAGGATTGACCTACGTTCGGGATATTACCAAATTCGGATTGCGAAAGGGGACAAAGAAAAGACCCCTTGCCGCACAAGGTATGGTTCATACGAGTTCTTGGTGATGCCTTTTGGGCTCACCAACGCACCCGCCACATTTTGCACTCTCATGAATGACATTTTTTAGGAATGGCTTGATGACTTTATCATCGTCTACATAGACGACATTTTGATCTATAGTGGCTCCTTGGAGGAGCATGTGGAGCACCTCTGGAAGGTGTTCCAAAGGCTAAAGGAAAACAAGTTGTATGCCAAACTCAAGAAGTGCGAATTCGGGGCAATGAAAATGGACTTCCTTGGACATAGGATCACTCAAGAAGGTTTGAAGATGGACAATCACAAGGTGAAGGCAATTTTGGATTGGGAACTTCCTAAATTAGTTTTGACCTTGAAATCCTTCTTAAGATTGGCCTCCTATTATCGCAAGTTCATCAAGAACTTTGCAAAGATGGCCGAACCCTTGACAAACCTCTTGAAAAAGTTCGTCGGAACTTACAAATGAGATGAGGCATGCGACGAAACCTTTGAAACCTTGAAAGGCATTTTGGTGAAAACCCCAGTGTTGAAGTTACTCGACTTCGACAAGGATTTTGAAATCCACTTTGATGCCTCTGACTTTGCAATTAAAGGAGTCCTAGTGCAAAAAGGAAGACTAGTGGGGGCATTTGAGGGCAAGAAGTTGAGTGAGACGGAACGAAGGTGGCTAACACATGAAAAGGAAATGTGAGCGATCATACATTGTCTCAAGACTTGGGGCCAGTTTTCAAATTGTTTCCAATAGGTTATGGGTCCACACCAAGCAAGAGAAAGGACATTGTGTTAGAACAAGAAATAGTCAAGGGTTTACGGTTTAGGGTTTAGAACATAGAAAGGGATAATCCTTTTGAGGGAAGGTTTTTAGTTTGCAAGGTTGCAAAGAGACTAGGAGTCCATTTCTAAGTTAGTGGGAGGTGTGGAAAAGATTTCAAAGTGTTGTAAGTTTCTCAAGCGTGAAAAACTTGTTTTTCAAGTTTTTGAAAGTATCAAGTTTCAAGGTGAAAGTGTGTGAAAGAGAGTTCTTCAATTCATTGAAATTTTGAGGTGTGTGCAAGAAAGGTTTTTGAGTTGTTGAAAGTGTGAAGTTTCAAGTGTGTCAAAGAGAGTTTTTCACATTATTGCAAGTTTCAAGTGAAATCTGAAGCTTGTGCAATAAAAGATTTGCAAGTGATAGAAGTTTTTTCCTTTCAAGTTTATGTGAGTGGTCAAAGAATTCTTTGATATTTGCCTTTCATACATCCTTCACAAATGGGATGCAACGGCACTTCCTTCAAATTCATGCCATTCACCATGGCATCCAACTCCTTAAGGCTTGCCATGTTGAGATGGCCAAGTCTTTCATGCCAAAGCCTCACACCTTCTTCCAAAGAATTTGCAATGTGTGTCATGTCTTTACGCACCTTCACATTAAGAAGGTACAAATTTTTGTCTTTTCGTGTTTACGCCACAACAACTCCTCGAGCATCATTGACGTTACAACCATCCTTGTCAAACTTCACTTTGACACCTTTGGAAATGAATTTACTCACCAAAATGAGTCTATTCTTCATTTTTGAACATGAAGAACGTGGGTGATGGTTGTGTGTGTCAATTCGCCTCCCATTTGCATTATGACCTTGATGTTCCCCTTGCCAATGGCTTCCAAAACGATGTCATCGCCCATGAACACCCTCCTTGGGGAAATGCGCTCGTATGTGGTAAACCATTCTTGTTCAAAAGTCATGTGTTGTGTTGGACCGGAATCCACAATCCAATCATATGTGGTATGATCATTGCCACTGAATGTTGCAACAAACACTTGTTTGTGATCTTCACAAGCTTGATTAGTTTTTTCTTTTTTATCATTTTTCTTCTTCAAAGAATTTCTCACAAAATGTCCAAGTTTCCTAATATAGAAACAAAGCTTTTCGTTTGACTTGTGAGTTTTGTTCATTAATGTGGTAGTCTCGAAACTCTCACATTCTTTTCTTTTGGACACTTCGTGAAACAACCTTGCTACAATGAATTGAAGGTCTACATTTTTTGTGGACATTAACTCCAAGCTTATGACTAAGTTATCAAAGGATGGAGGAAGGCTCATGAGGGATACCATGTAAACATCTTCATCCGTAATGTTCACCTCGATGGAACGTAGTTGGTTCGCAAGGGTGTTCATTGTGTTGATGTGCACAAACATGTAATCTTGTTCTTGCATTTTGATGGTGAAGAATCTCCTTCAAAGAAACAACTTGTTGCCAATGGTCTTAACTTCATGCACACCACAAAGAGCCTCGCATGCACTCCTCACATTGTCACAATATTGAATGTGTGCAAGTTGGGCATCCATGAGATGTTCATAAAGCAATGCAAAAGCCTTGGTCCTTTTCTTGTTGTAATCAGCCCTTGTAACTTCTTCACATGGCAAGTGTTAAAAATACTATTCATTTGTAAATCTCAATGTGTTGAAAACAATAGGATCAGAGGAGAGATTGCACATTCAAAAGCACATAGATCACACAAGTATGTGAACAATGCTTGGAGTGAGGGTTCCAACTCTTCTCCAACCTTGCTCTTTATTCCCTTCCCTGTACCACCACATTGACAAACCATATGGGATAAATATTTCTCTCCCTCCTTATTCTAACATGTTGGTGGTACTAACATATATCAAATCTACCTAT
>Ga0116231_10003038_pt1 | contig 35065 bp, 24 predicted proteins | sample S1TSphgellanicum_2_FD_89695 | JGI IMG/M metagenome (GOLD analysis project Ga0116231, IMG submission 89695) | Host-associated microbial communities from peat moss isolated from Minnesota, USA - S1T2_Fd - Sphagnum magellanicum MG | ecosystem: Host-associated > Plants > Peat moss > Unclassified...
ATAACAAGCATATGGATGCTTTGAAACTATGGGTATGTGTAAAATGACAAATTACACACACCTAGGTTTTTTCTCACAAAATGGCCATGTTTTGGTATTGGCCACCAAATTTTCAACCACATATGTACAAATATAAACTATACATTTGTATAATCTATATTGACTTCTTGAGCCATGATGTAGCCAAAACATAAAGGTGAGTGTGGTTTTGCGATGTAGATGCAAGTTTTTGGAGGCCAAAATTAAGTAACCATACAAATGTAAACCTAGATAAGTTAGGATGATGCTCCAAAACTTTTGCCCATGTCAATGGCTTCACATGATTAATATATCTATAACCCTAATGGCTTAGGTTTGAAGGTCGTATACCCTCCACAATTGTTTTTTTTGAGGTCCTTAAAAGTGCACATGGAATATCAAATTTAATGAAATGTTGCATGTACATACATAAATTGTGTACCATTTTTAAAAAAATCCAATGACAATGATTCATTGAAACTAATTTCGGGTAAACAACTTTAAAGTTTGTAAGTCATCTAGTTGAATATATCTTCCTTTGGATAGTTCCAAACAAGAATTTGTTTAGTCAATTCCCAAGTAAAGAAAGATGGAAAGGTGTTTTTACAGATTTGTGTTTCTTCAAATTGTCTTTTTTCTTTTCCAACACCATAGTTGCTAGAAAATTCTCAATATATTCTATACCAAATTGCATCCCATTTTTGTTCAATTGAATTTGAATTCATTTAATTTTTTTGAAATTAATTCAATTAAATTCAAGAATTTTAATTCAATTCACTTAAAGTTGCATGCAATGTCATTCCAATTTTCATTTGAATGGAACTGTCAAAACAATAGAAAACTATTCAGAAAAATTGCTCTAAACTATAGAAATATGACAGAACTTCTAGCAAAGTGGTGAAAGTTCCACTGATGTGGTGGTCACAGCTACCCAGAAAAGGGTGAAATTTTGCATTCAAGCAATTATGTGCAAGTATTTTCAGCAATCCTTTTTTATACTACTTCATCAAATGACAAAAATCATAATATGTTTTTAGCTTTGTGTGTACGATAATTAGTTTGGGTGGCATGGTTGTATCCATTGTGGGCACCATAGTGAATTGGCACATTAACAAGTTTCAAGGCATCACACCCCTTCCATGATACATGACTTACCTTTCTTAGGTTAAAGTACCTCTACCCATTTTAATATTGAATTCTACAGATGACCCACAACATTGGCATGCCATCAAATGTTGTTTAGGATGTGATACCAAAGAAAAGAATACAAGTTAAGGATTATAGCAATCATGAAAAAATCGAACATACAATTGTCATCAAAAACTGAGTGGGAATTATCACACTACATACAATATTGTAGCCCTTACTACCACCTCTTTGCACCCTATTTTGTGAGAAAGGAACAATGGCACACACCTAGCAAGCACCCTACTCCTAGATTTCAACTCATGTGTGACTACAGATTATTGAAGATAGATCCACACAATATGATCATCAGATTGCAAGCTCCTTGAATATGTCAGATGCAGAGCAAAATTGAAGATGATAGCATCAGGGTCGTTTGCACATCTAAACTTTCAATCTGGCCAAGGTGCTACAACTTGCTACAGTTCTCTAATGGATGCATCCCAATTACTAACAAGTCACCATGATGCACGTTCCCAGTATCTTATACAATGCAGTAGCTCATCTTTCCAAGTTCACACCACCATCTAACACCTCAACTCAACAAAAATCTGCCTCAATCTTTACTGATCAAAAGTGTTGCACATCCCATCTCAGAGCAAGATAGATCTTGCTTAAAACACCCACTACCCAGCTCCAGAAAAGATCCTCACACATTCTGCCAATAATCTTCCTCAACCCAGATTTTCTAAAATCCAACCCAGTGAACAAAGAATTCTTGCATACCTATAATTCCTCACACAAAATTGGTATGTACTACTCAGATCAGTAACAACAACTCTTTCTTTTAAGTTCTCATGTTCAGTTTTTGTTCGTACCTCCTCTCTCAATCCATCACATGCACTTACTTTCCTTTTACAGCTTCTCCCCAAAAATTCACTCCAGGCCCCCAATTTCACCAGAGGAGATCTTAATTAACAGCAACACCATTGTTTCCAAACTTGTTTTCCTGCTGCACATTGCATTCAACCCCAAATTACAAGAAAAAAAATTCCAAACCTGTAATGCCCATATCTTAACAACCCCATTTCTGAGGTTAATTTTTCTGAGTTATTCTGAACAAGGCTTTGAGGATTGGTGACGTGAGTATGACCACATAAATATGTGCCTTCATTTACCTTATGTCACAAATGTGTTAACAACGATGTCAACACTGAACCTTTCTTTTAACATTCTTATTGCAATATTCAAGTGATTCGTTGGGCAGATTTGTTAGTTCTGACCATTGGGAATAGACCACACATTACTGTAGGATTTGGCAAAAAAATTGGCTCAAACTTGACTCAATGTGTGACCAACATCTGATATACTGTGTGTGCATGTGATGAATTTCCATGTTCCATATAAGTGCATGTAACTAGATGAGAAGTTCTAGATCTAGGAAGAGAAGATTTTAGTTTGAAGTTTGAACCTGCCGTTAGGATAGAGTCATGATGCAATGAGTTGCTTGTTACAATTTTTATTTTCCCCTTATTCCTTGAATTATGAATTGTTGAATCTTCATAGAAATCCACATTTTAAACTAATCTTCTCAAAGATGGAAAACTCTTTCATGCTTCACTGGGTTCTTTAATCACTAAAACAAAATTGAAAAATAAAAAGCTTGAATTTCATGCGAGAAAGAAAAAGTAAGCATTGTTGAATGGAAGTTGCCAAAAATTCCTTGTGCTATGACACATTGAAAGAATTGCGATATTGAAAATGATTGTAATACAAAAAAAAATTAGTTCTATTCACTTCCAACTATATGACACTCCAAAGTTGTTGCAACTAGGCCAAATACTATACAAGTGTGCATCCAAAAGGAAACATTTTATAATTTTCACTACAATTGACATCCTTTGTTGTCTCTTTTGATTATGATTACACCCATCTTGTAAAATATCAGGATAACTAAGGAAATTCTAGGAACATATAACAAGAAAGTATGTCATCTAAGAAAACATTTATTGGCATACATGTCAGGGAACAATTCTATAATTAGTGTTTTAAATCAACATTAAGGTTTGGAAATCTCATAAGGTTCTTGCAAAATGCTTACAAGCAATTGGGGAGAAGAACAAGTGAAACGATCTTTTAAAAAATGAATCTTGCATTGCACACTAAATTTATGGAGGTTTATGCAAATTAATTACTTCACCTACATAATCCATGTAGGTATCGTTGGTTAGTTCTACATATGGATGTGCACACAAGGGTGCAATTTTATATCTCAAGACATTACCTGCTGATGGGATCCAACCATTCAAAACAATTATCCTCCTTCACAAATAGGAAACAGAGGTGCACAAACCTCTCAAGCTTGAAATCAAAGCGACTCGATTGAGAATGCAAGGACCCATTCCAACAAAAACCTCAAGAGACAACCAAATAACCAATCTAGCACCCATCATGGGCCTCTATGTACACAAACACCACAGAAAAACAGATCATGTTTTTGTGACCCACATTCCACACTCCATTGGAGTCGAAGCAAAACCATTGTCATACAAAGTTTGCACATTTAATTTCCAACATCCAATGCATCTTCTGTGCACTAGTGTCCTTGACCAAACCGCTCTTGTAAAGTCATGTCTCAAAAGACCAAAAAAGAAAAAAAGGCATTTGCAACATAGCTGTTTTTGGAGCTGCAAGTGTAGTCTAAAGGTGAATCAAACATCACCAGCAGACCCAAATGTCCTGAGCCGTATGCTTTGAACTATCAAGTATGCATTCAACCCAGCAATCAGAATTGCAATTATGGTTGCAGCAATTCGAGTGAGCCACAGATTCACAAAGCTCCCCATCTTGGCTCGAGAACTCGTGAAGTGAACCAAAGGCACAACAGCAAAAATGAGAGTGAAAGAAAGAATCACTTGACTGATGACTAGTAATTTTCCTGCTGCTGCATTTCCCCCCACTGCAGCAACAATTGCAGCAGGAATGATTGCAATGGAACGGGTTAGCAACCTTCGAAGCCATGGTTTGATACGTATCTGAAGAAAACCCTCCATGACAACTTGCCCTGCTAGTGTTCCAATGATGGTTGAGTTTTGACCACTTGCAAGTAGAGCAACACCAAAGAGGATTTTAGCAGCATGGTTACCAAGTGCAGGTGCAAGCAGCTTGTAAGCCTGAGTGATGGATTCCACACTTGTATTCCTATTAGGGCCATAATAAAACGCTGCTGCTGCAAGGATCAAAATTGCCGCATTCACAAAAAAAGCAAGCATCAATGAGATGCCTGAATCCAAGCCCCCATACCTCAGTGCCATCTTCCTCCCTTCCTTTGTTCGAGGATAAGCACGCGTCTGAATGATGCTCGAGTGAAGAAACAGGCTGTGAGGCATGACTGTGGCTCCCAATATGCCGATTGCATTGAACAATATTTCTGGATTCGTGATTATCTCTGTTTTAGGGATGAGACCAGCTGCAACCTTAACCCACTTGGGCTTCACTACAGCTAACTCATAAGCAAAAATGCCCGCAATAACAGCACACAGGAGAAAAACAATCACTTCGAGAAATCGAAAACTCTTAGTACCAAAAACAAGGATGAACAGAGCGTCAACTGCAGTGATGAGGACTCCAGCCCACACTGGAATGCCAATTAAGAGGTTGAGTGCAACAGCTGAACCGATGACTTCAGCAAGATCTGTAGACGCAATGGCAATTTCCATGATGATCCAGAGGCAGTACACCACCCATTTGGGATATGCATCCCGACATGCTTGAGCCAGATCCCGATTTGTCACAATTCCAAGTTTCAAAGACAAATATTGGAGGAAAATTGCTGTGAAATTTGAGATCATGATGATGCTCAGCAAAGTGTAGCCAAAAGAGGCACCTCCTGAAAGATCAGTTGCCCAGTTTCCAGGATCCATATATGCAACGCTTATGAGAAAACCCAAGCCTGCAAATGCCCAATACTTCTGGTACCATTTCCCGTCCAAGTTAGGAACACTGACTGAAGAATTCACTTCTGCTAGTGATGCAACGTCATTGTGTTGCCGCCAGCCTGTGAGCAAGGCCACACGTTCTGGAGATGCATCAACTCCAGTCGGTGCTTGCGGGCTTTTCACCTCATCAGCTGTTGTGACTACCACCACATGACCTGCTGAGGAGCCCTCAAGGTTGAGGCTTGCTATTGTCATGGCGCATCAAACCCTGCAATCCTGCAAAATTTACCCAACCAAGAATGCAACTATTATCTCATCACATGCTGATGTACGAAAAAACAACACAGATCCAATTGAACAAAATAGAAAATATCAACTTCTTTGCCACTAGCTGAAGTCAGGATGACCAGGGACATCTTCCTTTTGAAGGTGGACACTATTTTGTAGCAGCACCAGGAGTCTGGGTTGCTCGCACCTGTCCCTGGAACTCTTCCTGGCCTCAGGTGCTGAAGATTGTACATCTGGTGGGATCTGGTGATTTCTGACACACAAAATTTGCAAAATGCTTGAACTGATGCATAAGCAAAGAAAACCATGGATTATGTGTCTTTGCAACTCAGAAGTGTTCAGAAATTGACTTGCCTACCAGGATGGTGATGATGATGAGCTTAGGAACTCCTCTTGTTCTTCCTTGACCAACTCAGGGGTTTGAAGAGGTCGCACTTGATCTATGTCAAACTCATCCTCAAGCTGTAATAAAAAACACCACCAGTCAGCATTGACATACCTAAACCATGCCTAGACCAACACAGAGGAAGGAAACAAAGGCAGAGAGATTCGGGGTGTCAGAGACCAAACATAGCAACTCTCCACCAGCACATAGATACCAGATATATGAAAATTAGAGCCCACATCTTCAAAACACAAAAACCATCCATGCACATAAAGAAGAAGACAAAAGCCAAAATTCAACTCCCAAGTGCACTTGGGGTGTGAAATACAACAGAGTCAAAGAAGCTCAAATTGCAAAGAAAAAAAGATTTTAAAATAATAATAATGATAATAATAATCCACAGTTTGGATCTGAGAGTGAAAACACATCCAAAGCCAAGAAAAGCTCCAATTTCAGAAGAGGAAGGAAAGAAGGAAGGCCTCACAAACAAACCTCTTCCGCTTGTATGGAGCTCCTTTTCTCCGTGAATCATCAAAACCGCCACTCTCGATCCCCAAAGAAAAACACACACACATACACAAAAGCACACCTCCCATGCACAGTAGTTTCACGCTGCTGCTGCTGCGACGGATTTCCGTTGAGGATCTTTGCAACAACAACAAAACAAATAAATCTACTGCAACTGAGCAGCAGACATCAAGCACACATTGCGAATGTGGTTTTGTGTTCTTATAAACTAGTGGGGTTGGGTTGTAATTAATTAAATTGTCTGTTTGTTGCAACAACAACAGTTTCACTACGACTTGACCAGAAACAAAGTCTGCAATCCCCTTAGCAGCGACGGTGGATCGCGGAATCTTTCGATCCGCTAAGATCCCTCGGGAGGCACCCATCGCTCCTTTCCGCCCTTTTTCCCTTCTTCCTCCTTCCTACCTACCTACCTACCTGCCCACATCCCTTTCTCCTGCCACAAATGCTTTTTCTTTTTTTCTTTTCTTTTTTCCTACAAAATTTTCACCCACCCTCGCCAATTGTTGTTGGCACTACCTATCTAGTAGAGCAAAGCTTGATTAAAACTAGTGGGGAGGGGCCAAAAAATCCCCAAAAAACCCAAAAAAAACTCCCAAAATTTCCAATTTTTTTAATTTTAAAAGACAATATTTGTTGGGAAAAAAATTGTATGTGATCCCCTTTTGTTTTGGTTTTATATTTCTATTTTTATATTTTGGGGGTTGCTGAAAATAAGACTTTGAATGGCAAGAAATGTGAAATTGGCCACCCTATACCTACCACCAATTTAAAGAACTTTGATGATACTTAGGGCCACTTTAGATGAGGATAAAGGGTCTAGGGTCGAAGGAAAATAGAGCAATCCTATTGGATGAGAGCCATAAATTGGACCCGTGGCCTTTAAATGAGGGTCCAAGACCAAAAAAGGTGGCAAATCCAGGCTAAATCTACACGGCACCATTTTGGAGAGAAAATCAATCGGTTCAAACCCAAAAAAAAAAAAAAAGAAGCTAAAGACAAGAGCTCATGATTTGAAGAACCAACATAGAAGCTATGGTCCAAGGCAAGGTCCAACTCAAGGATTCAATTTGCTTCAAACAAGTCCAAATTAGTTCCTACAAATGTGGACCATGGGCCGCCATCTAAAGCGGGTCTTAGATGTTGTAGCTGCCCATAATAAGGGGTTGAAACTTACTCGTGCATGCGCGTAGTGATGAAAATTGTATTGTCTTGCCCCATCCGTGTTAGATAAGTGACCAAAGTCGATTTGCGTCAAATGCACATGCTACAATTATGTTCATAGTCCTCCTTAATATAATATATGATGAGGAGGGTTGTTATAGTCCCAAAATGAGCTTATTAGTTTTTGGACCAAATGAAATCCCCTTGTAAGTCATTAGCATTTAAAATTGAGTCCACGAGACAAATCCATCATCGAAATTTATTATTACTATAGTGAAATTAGAGGCCCATTTTGCTCCTTGTTGTACTTGTTACAATAGGAAACCCCATTTATTCTTTCCACATTTTATTCCCTTTCTTCGGAACATCTACATAACAACATGCCCATTACATTGGCCTTCATGTCTAGAAGGTAGGTATCTCACAAATTCTTCTGAGACAAAAACAAGTGGAAAGCAACTTTTTTCAAGATCCGTACCTATTTCTCAATGTCATTGGGTTGCCCACCCTACCCTAATAAACATTGTGATACGACACACCCAGGCATGTGCAAACCACAAGCCTCTATTTTCATATTCCTCAAGGATGAAAGAAGTATGACTCAAAAAAGTATCAATTGAGGGATCACATTTAGAACCCAACAACATTGAACAACCCATATCGAGCATTACCAAAATCCTTACTAAACTCATTCAAGCACAATTTGTTAAGCTACAATGACCCATATATTTTTTGACCTTGAAGAATCAAATATGAAGTTGCAACCCAACTCAAACACTCATAATAATCTTGGAAGGGAAATGAAACCTTTTAACCTAGGCTACTCCCAAATGTGATGAGCTTCTTTTAAGAAGTTGAAAACTTCAAACTCCCAACCCTTTTTCGAACTTTAAATCCCAATCCCAATTCAAGCCCTTGTGAATCCATCTTGTGGTGGCATTATGATTGAAGTCGAGTGTGACCATGATGGAATTCACTCGTGATCAAAGTTGGTGAGTGTTATGTGCATTCAGACTAGGTTAATTAGACCTAAACTACACCCCTCCCACAAACATGATAACTCAAACAATTTTTAAATATGAAAGGCCAAACCATAAATCAAGCAAGTGCATGACACAATAAGGTAGACAAGTGAGAGAGCATTCACACTGGTGCCTTGCACAATATGTTTTGGATGAAAAACAGTTAAGTTTATTCTAGTTTGGGGCAATAAAATGGCTTTGGCATAGAATATATGCATAAGATAATAATTGCTTTTGATTAGTCCAAGTGGTTTTATTTAAGTAAAATTTCATGTTTATGAATGAGGCTTCAGAAACAATGAAATATGATAAATACTCTTGAAAGCCCAAATATTTGTTATTATAAGTGGAGTTGCTCTAATGATAGGTTGATCAATATACAATATATGAATTTGTAGTATAGGGATAACATTTATAAAACTTTCTTAGAATTTTAATGAGGTACATCGTTTAAGGAAACTTTAAAAACATTATCTCAATATGGATTGTTGAATTTTTTTTTTAATAAAAATGATCATGGATGCAAAATGGGTAATGATGGATGAATTTCATTCATGAAAATATGATTTAAAGTATATAAAGTTAAACATATGCATTATTTTGTGAGTACTTCAAATCCTTTTAGTTTTTACACCTTTTATGATATTATTGTACATTTTGTTAGCAAATGCACCATATTATTGTAAACAAATTCCATTGAACGGTAGACATTCAACTAAACTGATAATAATTTATTATGAAGTGCATTTATATGCTCTCTATTGCAATTTGTGTTACACCATTTTGGGGCCCCTTTTCATGGTTGGATTGTGTCATCAAACATTAGTGGAGTATTAACATGAGGAACTTTATGCGTAAGGTGCCTCCTTTCCTCTAAAACCCAATCACATCCATGACTTTTGAATGTCAAATTCTATCAGATCTTGACGATGGGTATGGACTAAGGACGTCAAAATGATGCAGTTCTACGAATTATGGTCCTCCACGAGAGCCCCCACTCAACTCTCACCTCACTACTGGGCCCACATTCCCAGAACAGCCCAATTTTTCATCCTAACCCTTCCACTTGAACATGTCATTTGTGACCAAAATTCCTCTACAAACCTCGATGGGTTCTTACTTACAACTTCAAAATGCAAAACCCCGTGCAAACTCTTAAGGAAGCATCCCACAAAACAAGGAAGAAAAACAAAACACACACACACACACACACACACATTGGACTACAAAAGTCTTTGAGTAGTTGGTCTATTGTTTTCAAGGCCAAGGGCTGCTTGCTGCATATTTAATTGCAACATTCCGTGATGGGCTAGCACCCTAAAGGGTATTTTGTCATCCATCTCGGTGTTCACCCATCACCCCTGACATTCTTATTTTGTCTTCTTTCCGGGGTGGCTGGGGGGCCCAAAAGACATGACAATAGAAGTAGGTACTGAACTTTGGACTCCTTCTATGTTCTTATCCAACAAGATCAAGCAGATAAAGCCACAATACTCACAACAAATCTGCACTTTCTATTGGCCTCACAAATCCACATAGTCCACCAAGTATGGGCCACGATATGACTCAAGTTAGTATAAATTATCTTCTCGTATTTGTTTACCTACCTATCGGTCCAGCAAGCGATTACTCTAAGGTGAAGTCCAAGGCCTCAGGCTTTTACCAATCCTAAAGAAAATGACCAGGTATAAGACTAGTTAACATGCGCTCCAGCTACACTAAAAAAATTGGAACATGTTCTTGTGGATAAATTGATTGGTCGAAGTACATGACATTTGCAGGTCCTCTCCCTTGCTTAACCATAAGCTTCATGTCTCAACAAAGTAGGGACAACAATTCAATATTTTATAATAAGAAAGAGTGTAACATAAATAAGTGAGACCTTAGTACTTTGCTCTTATACTCCTTTCTTGAACCCAATTCAAGGTATTTGCACCTCCTCCTCCTCCTCGTCCTACCCCTCCATATCTGCATAATATCATAGAAAAAGTCGACATGTCAGAAAGTTGAAATTTTCAAAAGTTATGCGATTGTTTGTTTTGAAGGGCATAAGATAAGAATCCAAAAAAAACCTTTTTTTCACCTTGCAAAGAACAATAATAAACACTCTATACACCACAAGAAGTTGAACATGAAGGTGTGAGTACGGACCGTACCTACCATACTTTGAAACCATCCTTAAGATGGAATATTAAAATAATAATAATAATAACAAAAGAAGAAAAATTCAACTTACCATTGGGTCTTATGGAGAGAAGTGGTAAATGAAATTTAATGAACTAATAATTCCCTACTAGTAATTTGTTGAAAGTCAATCCCGTGTTCTTTCTTTTTTAAGGTATTGCTTGCAAGTTCTGTTGTTGAAGAGACCACCCCCATGCACGCAAGAAGCTCAATGCATATTCAACACATGATCTTTACTACTATGTGCAATTGCCCTTCCTTGTTTTTGGTCTCCATTTTCAAATTTATTCGACCATGCCTTTAGGCAAGGATTACACGTTCATTAGGGTCTAGGGTCTATCATGCCTTAATGCTAGAAATAGCTTGCACCTTATCGACATAAATATGTGATCTTCAAGCGCACTTATCTCATAAAACATGTGGTAATTTAAAAATAGCTCAAAAGATTCAATTATTTGGACTTCAAAGCTCAAATTAAGTAGGGGAGGAAAATGATTTGATATTTCACTTATTTGAAAGATCTATTCAATTGTTATGCATTTCATTTATTTCATTATTGTGCAATTTTGATTTAATTGAGTTTTCAAATCTCATATTAAGAAATAAAAATAGGCATTATGAACTTAAATAAAAAGGCACAAGGTAAGGAGGAAGTGTGCTATGAACTAGATTGATCGCGTAGGCATTGAGCTTACATGAATTGACTTGATAAACACAAGCTAGCTTAATTCAGATTTCAACCATTTAGAGTGCACAAGCCTAATTGAAGGGATGGCATGTCACATGGAGTCTTTCTTTGTGTTGGGTCCATGGAGTGTGGAACCTTCATCCATTGTTGCATTATTTGTTTCTTTGAGAATTATGTTGTGCAACACATTATTATTATTGTTTTTGAGGAGAGGAGCAATTTTTTTGCAAGGTGAGGAGTCGTTGACAAGGCCCATTAATATGGAGTAGATAGATGGAGCAAATACATTTTCAAAGTTGCCTTTGATTTCTTGTTTCTTGATTTTTTTGGCTTTGACAAACAATGTTCACAAACATTTGTAGTACCAAATTCATTTTTGATCATTTTTTAAATGTCACTATGGGACATCAAACAACACACAACATAATAGAGATATCCTTAAAGTGACCCAATCTCCCAAGTCTTTAGGTCTTTCTTTCATCCCCCAACCCCTCTTTCATTCAACCTCTAAACAATGTTATCTGCAAAGTAATAAAATTTTATTAAATATGGGTATAAAATGCTGAAACTCTAGATTAAATGCACAAAGTTTGAAAATATTTTTAGAACTCTGATGTCAAATCCATGTTTCATTTTTCATGGTTGAAAATGTTATTGCTGATCAATTGAAAGCTTTGCTTGTGATGGTGATATGAGGTAATTGTTTGTTTTGTGGGCAAATTCCAAACATGTGGTGTGGTGTATGGTGTTGTAATTCATGTGTATACTTGGCTGACCCATAAGTTACGTGTTGGAAAAACTCAAATGTGATTCGTAAGATGTAAAGAAAAATGGAGTTGTTTTGATGTCATGTGTTGCACGTGGCATGACCAAAGTTCACCATCTTTTACCACATTTGTAGTGAACTATAAAAAGCTTTAAAACCAATCTTCGGCAGACATCTCTTTTCAGGGACAGAGCATTTTTTTTTATAAAAAATTGTGAAGCCTGGAGGGCCAGTCTTGTCATATTTTTAGCAAATTTAGGCTCTCTAGGCATAGATATGTTTTATTCTTGCACAATGCCATGCATAACAGGTATTCAAACATGTGATAACCGCGGGACATAAACCTGGGCATTTGCATTGGCACATATTCATAATTGACATTTTGTTTTTGCAAACAAAACAAAGCACCTGAATAAGTTTTTTTGCAAACATGGGTGTGAAATTATCACACACAACTTACAAAAATTGTTCTAAACATTTGAGCTATGCTACATCAAAGACTGACAACCAGAATTGCAGCCTAGATGATGAAAGATGATCACAAGTTGGAGCTGATGCCACAGTCACACAACCCATAAATTTCCAAACCCTAAACCCTAGTGCCCTGCACAGACTTACAATGTGAGATGCCTGCCCCACTCATGCATGTCACAGGCTTCACAAAAGAGAAGCCTGCCCAGCCCACCCATGTAAGGGCATCACCTGTGTATGGTAAAAGAAAGGCCCGCCCACATAATGTATCTCAGATTCTTAAAACCAATGCCCTTCAATCAGGTCAACCCATACCCAGGTGTATGCCCCATAGATACCCACCCCACACCTATATACCCACAAATCGCTGCTTTAAACCCTCACCAACCATTTGAGCATAACAGAGTTTGTTCATGAGTTTTTGCCCAATGTGAATTATGTAAATTTCAATTGCAGGGAGAGAATTTGATACATGACTTTTAACCTGATGTGAATTATGTGAATTTCAAATGTAGGGATATAGATCATACATTCAAAGCTATTCAGGATGCCTATTCAGGCTCCCTCCTGCATCTCAATCACACTGCCACTGGAATCGTCAGCAAATCAACTCTGCAACCATGATATTTACAACCTCCAGTTTTAATATCAGACCCTCTAGGACTAACTCTGCATTGTAAGCCCTCAATGAGAGTCAATTGCTCCATCAAAGTCAAAGATTGAGTTAGACTATGATTCCCTCACCTTGTGGACCTCTTGTGGAGATTTGAGGGGTAACTGGAGATTTTTGTGGGGACTATCAGAAAAGCATATGGCAATAATCATAACATCTTAGTCTCACAAAACAAATTATAATGCTCACCAACACACCAACTTTTCTTTGATTGTGCCATGGATTTTATGGTACAACGACATTATTGAAAAACCACAAATTCCCTGAAACACACCTGATCCAATAGAAAGACAATCCTCAATGCCATCTTCCTGGCCTGGACTTCCAGTTTAATCCTTGTTGGCAAATAACAGTGGAAAAGAAGCTCTCAAGAGATCTACCAAATATCAGGCAAGCAACAAATTGTGATTCAATGCACTAGGGTGACATTTGCCCCTACCTTTTTGCATTGATACAGGTGCCGAATATTTCTCAGGAGTGGTTGAGCTGAACACACTGGCAGTATATGACCATGTAAAGAGGGTCATGACACGTGAGAGAGTCTCAATTGGTCAGGCAGGTCTAAAGTTTGGATACCCGCTGCAACTCAAGCTTGGCAATGGTGCCCAAATGCACCTCATCTGGGCCATCTGCAATACGTAAAGTCCGTGCACTTGCCCACAAATGAGATAGTGGAAAGTCAGAGCTCACGCCCCCTGCTCCATGGACTTGAATGGCATTGTCCAATACCCGTAGTGCTGTGTTTGGGGCTGCAACCTTCACATCCAAGACAACATGACCGGCCCTCAGAGCCAAATGAGAGGAGAAGGATATCCAGTTGACAGAATATTGACAAGCAGCAGGAAACCTTTAAAAGCACACTTTACAAGCAGCAACCAGCTGTTTGCAACTCTCACATATCCTGACAATTGCCTTAGATCAGAACCCTTCATGAGAATCCCCAAAACACAAGCAAGTAACAACCAAAATCAGAGAGTGAGACATACTTTAGCCATAGCAATAGCGCCTTTTGCAACCTTATTGCCATACAAGTCCAGTTCATTGGCAGCATTTAAGACAAGGAGCCGGGTCTGCTCAATGTCCAACCGACACTGCAACACATCCAGAACCACTCAGTGAAGATAGCATAACCACAATCTTCTCACAGAGGATTCTGCATTGTTCATATGTATTGAAGTCTTCTAGCTCCCAACCCGATGGCCCAAACTCCCTGCCCTACTTAACCCAGTCAATCTGGTGATTCCAATGAATGGGATGAAAACATTCAGGGAACCTTTGCAAGCATAGAAGAAAACGAGCCCTGCTGGGCAAGAGTCTTGCCAAAAGCTTTCCGCTCTTTAGCTCTTTGCACCATCAAATCCATGGCACGCTCAGCAGCCCCCACCAAGCGCATGCAATGATGTAATCGACCAGGACCTAGTCTTCCCTGCAGTAAACAAACCACAGAATCTACCCTAAGTTGCACTCATCATTTTAAACTGCAAAAGTGACATCCAAGAATTAACAGCATCCTCTTACCAAGACCAGGGAGGAAAAAAATAGTATACTGAGGGTCTTACCTGGGCAATTTCAAATCCCCGTCCCTCCCCCAGCAGCAGATTTGAGACAGGGACCCGAACATTCTCAAACTTAACTTCAGCATGTCCATGGGGGGCATCATCATAACCAAAGACTAGCAAAGGCCTCACAATTTTAACACCAGGGGTCTTCATATCCACTAGCACCATAGACTGCTGCCTGTGCAAAGCAGCCTTTGGGTTTGTTTTCCCCTGCACAAATTACCAAATGATCATCACATAAGCATGGCTTACAGGTGTTTCCATCCACAACATAACATGGCTTCTTATAATTTGCTGGTGCTGAAGCTGAGTCTTGATTCAGTTTTCAGTACCAAATGATTCTCATTCTATGTCCACTATAGATCCAAATTGTTCTAAGAAATGCTTGTATTCAGTGGCAATCACAAACCATGACAATAAGCAACTGGCAACGTGGGTCCATGGCACCACTTGTCCACCATTTGTGACCATTAATTACATATTCATTCCCCTCCCTGCATTGACAAAACACCCACACCATTTCTTCTGCATTGAGTCCTTGTCCAATAGAATTCACAATGCACCCTCCTATTGCATGGACATCGGAACTTCCATTCACACAGATCCACCAGGAAAAACAAATTCCAGAATATGCCAATATCAATGTGCTGCCCAGAAGGAAAGAAGGAGGACACATAAAAGCACTACGGATGTGACATTACAATAAGGACAGTAAAGGGAAGACATGAGTCATGAGCAGCAACATGCCAAATTTGGTTAGAAAAAATTAAAGTATCTTATAGCAACATAGAGGAAACAACTGACCTCACAATTGAGCACTCAATGTTGGTTGCATCAGAAGAAGCCACATTGGGTTCTGTCATGGCAAAGCCTGAACGTATGTTTCCTTCTAATAATGGCTTCAACCAATGTCTCTGTTGTTCAGCATTTCCATACCGTAACAAAACCTGCACAAAACTGACATGTCCAACTTAGCAAACAAGAATAATGGTGAAGAAACTTCTGCAATTGTGATACCTGGACTCTAATTAGAAATGAACAGACAAATTATAAACCCCTGCTATCAAATGAAATTAGAAACAGAGAGTGAAAGAATGTCAAAAGAAAGAAGTGAGAAAGAAGACACTGTTTTGAAGGGGTAAGAACCATGCCTCCATATTTCCAGTGTCAGGTGCACTACAATTAAATATTTGAGGGGCCCAGACTGAGCGCCCCAGGATTTCACACAAGTGAGCATAATCCAAATTGCTCAGTCCTGCTCCCACAAGCCTCTCACCCACACCTCTGGTGCCCAAGACTTGGTTGTCCTCATTAATCAGATCAGTGGCCAGAGCTGCACTGTCAGCCTACAAATCTCAAAAAATCCCAGCCATCCCCTAAATCAAACACTCTTATATATTTTACACCATGTTTCAACATTTTCCCTATATCCATGCATGAGATCTGAGAAAATGTATTTTGCTGGAGCACAACACAATAAATTTGTTTAAGACAAGAAACCCAAGATGTATCAATGCCTGAACATCATCAGGTAAATGTACAGGTATCTAGTATTATCCAAATATGCACAGATTTTGCAAGAGCAGTTTCCATCATTTGATGAATCTAATTGCAGGGACAAGAGGAGGTGAACAGTGAGAGTAGTACAGGTATCCAGAGGTTCCATAGTCCCTCAGACTTGGCCATCTTCTTTAACTGTTCTTCAATGGGGTGAATTGTCCATTTCTTGTCTGAAAATGCAAGTGCAGACAGCTCCTTCTCACTGGGGTATATATGGGTCTCCATAAATGCAAGTATCCTCTTTCTCAGTTCTTGCACCCTTGCTGATGGTGCAAACCCAAACGTCTTTCTCTGGTTATCATCTTCAGCTCGACAGGCTGCAAGGTTCACAAATGACTCTGAAGATCCTGCTTCCAAATTCAACTCTCACTTCAAAACTGACATCATTGAATCCAGGCCACAAATTAAAGAAATGGAAGGATAGTCAGCATAGACAGCTCACTTGACAGAGATTGAGGGGGGCTGGCAGGCAGCATTGAGCCTTGTTGTATCAACTTCAATGCAGTAGCTGCAAAGTAAAGTGCCATTTTCCCAGTGTCCTCAGCACGCTTTCCTCCTGAGGCATTCCCCTGCAAATACAATGGAATTCAAGAATATTTTAGGAGAAATCAATGTCACAGTCAGCCACTGCCAGATTAACACTCAGAGAAGAAACAGAAGTTCATCATCTTGTTGTCATCTCAACACTCTTTTGAAGCAGCACACAACTCACAAAACTCAATGCATAATTGTCCTAGTCTAAACAGGCTGCTGCTGAAGACAGGAGGTCAGTAATCTCTTTCGACTAGTTCTTTAAAAATATAATGCACTGTCTAGCCACTTTTTAAAGTATCATTTTTTGGAGGTCATATTACCTTTATTCTTCACATCAAACAAGGTTTCCACATTCATGAAGGGGTTTGACATCAACCAAGGACTTGGTTGAGTAAGCTCATCATGTTCAATATGATTGCATTTGTATTCTAGAGCAACAACTGTTAGTTGGATTGCATTCGGAGCAAGAAGCATCACTTGAAATCAATATCTCAAAAATAAGAAACATGCCAATAAAGAATAAAGGACTCTTCTCCAACCTGTAGCATACGGAGATAGACTCCGGCACAGATGGCACCATAGCGGAAAAGGGAAAGTGCAGTGTAGAATGTCCATGTATCAGCTGGCCATGGAACAGCCTGCAATGCAACCTCAGATTCAGAAACACAACTGAAACTCATTCCAAATAGTACATAAACTCATTCCCAACAAAGCAACCAGCAGACCTAAAAACAAGATGTTTTCACCATTCTCAACCCCAATCCAATGTATAGGATTAGCAATTGAGTAAGAAAGGCTACCGAAGATGGACACCTTCTGACTGCAGGAATCTGCTAAATGAAGGGCAACCTGACAACTTGGCCACACTGTGAATTATCACACACAGAACCTGCTCACTGGGGAACAGTGATATCATCTCTGCCCTCAAGGTTAACATTATCCAATTCCACCAGATCTTAATTTTTCAACATAATCCTGTCAACTATACTCCTGACAGCAAAGAGACAATACATTCTGCATGTCTTCAAAATCTTTGTCAAGGTCAGATAGATTGATCCTTTCCACTGGACATGTGACATACCGCCTGTTTGCAATAGTGGGCGAGGTATTCTGGTAGGGATGGAATTCCCTCTGGACTCTCTTCATCAAAGCCATAACCTTTGGCAGATGGTGGAGTCTCATTATTCTTCACCACATAAGGCTGCACAAGTAAATTGCACAAACTCAGACATGAAGGTGTTGCCTGATTGAGTAGACAATCAAGCACTTAAAGAATATGCAAGAGAAAATGAGGTGCAAATGGGATTATCAGGGGACATTCTGATTCTAGGGGTCACAGGATCAATCACTTGGAGATCTGTGACCTGATCAGTTCGGATTATTGATTATAGAAGTCAACAATTCTAGGTACTGAATTAGAGACACCATGAACATATCAACCATTCATCCTCTGTGACTACATGATGTTCTTCTGGCTCTTCTGAAGGTGTGTTTATCCATGCCATCAAGAAACACCCTACTAAGAACACCGATGTCTAATGGCAATCTTTGCAGATTCATGGTCAAATGAATGCTCATGCCATAGCTGTTACTTTGTATGCCACATGCTTTTCACAATGCCAGGCTATTCTGATGAGGCAAACCAATGCTGACCAAACAGTTGTATGCAATATCTGACATCTGATTTCCAAGAGTAGACAGCTCCCAATCCAGCACTGCTATGACTCGGGCCTGCCATGCAAGTCAATACCACATGAGTAAGAAAACAGCATAATGAACAGACAGACCAACTTTTTGTAAACTGGTGGTCAACTTAAACTGGAAGCATGGAATGTGCAAAGTTTCCTTTCAGAGCACAGAATTGGAAAAGAACCATTTCTTGGTAACTTGGGTAACTAGGCCAGAATGCATGCCCTTAAAAAATAGCCCTAAGTTGATGGTAAACATGAGAAATTGCAGAGCTCACTTCTGTAGGATGGAAGACAAGGTTATCAAGCCGGAAATCTCCATGCACAATTCCAGTCCTTGAACCTATGTGTCTATCTTCAGCAGGAACATGCTCCCTAAGCCACTGGATCAAGGCCAGCATGTTGGGATCTGGGCTGGGCTTTCCGTCCCCTGTTGATAAGTTGTACTGTGCTGCCCATCGTTCAACCTACACTAGCAAATAACAAGATATTTGTAAGCCAGTTGCTGAGATACTGACTCCAGCTACTGACTACAAGTTTCAGTAGGAAGAGCACCTGCAAAAATTTGAGAGCTGACATCTTGACAGCGACACCAGGAGAGCAGCACAAGGGCAGTCATTAGCTTCATTCAAATTCCAATTCTGCAGAAATATGTCATTTCATGTACTTGGTTCTAACCTTCAACATCATTTAGGGTAAGCAACTTACTTTAGATGGGAACAATACTGTATTCCTGGAACTCTAAACCAAAGGCAGTGCCAGTTTCTGCAAGGGATGCATACTACCATACTAGGGATGTGAATAAGGTCTTACCTGTCGTTTACAGTAATCTTCTCTCCGACCATACCGACCCAATCCAATGGAATCAACATCAGCCAAGTGAATGGCAGCCAAAGTTTCTGCCATAGCCCAATAGATAGCACAGCGCTCTTCAGGCTGCAGCTCCTGGTAGATGAAAAACCACCATCAACAACTTCAGAATCCCCAACCCTTCATCAAATAGTTTTGGCAAGTACAACACAGCATGGTCAAGTTCTAAATGTTTTTGTTGACTGAAGGACTGAAGCTTACTGGCAGAGAGGGGTTCAGGAAGAGGCGCCCCTCTACATGCTCCATGACATAGAAAGGGGTGCCTATCACACTTGAATCTGTGCACAAGCAGTATACATGTGGAACAGGCACCTTCGTCTTTCCATTGCCCAGTGCTGCCAACACCTGCATCATTCAGCTTTTGTATTTCAGCCTTCACCACCAAATGACCACCATCACCCCTAAAATGACCATGAGGCCAGGAAAGACCCATTAGTTTAGAAAAACTCTAGAATTCCAGCACAATGTTAGCGTTCCAAAAAGCAAAATGTGAGCTGTTGGAGGCACTGGATTTTTATTACAAAAAGTGCCAGACACCAAACCATAGTAAACCAATCTTGCTCCAAAGTGATCAAATGTGAGTGGATAGTTAGGCTTCATAACAAGAATCTTAAGACATCTGCTCTGCTTTCTGCCTGCTTTTCTAGAATTTTGTCATTCCCAGTCAATGCATGCAAACACATACAGTCCATGACCAAAGCTCAAATCGATAGCCTGCACTGTATGAAATGAAAGCTATCATGTCATATGGTAGACCAAAAAGAGGAAGCTCGAAGATACATGTCAAGAAGGAGAACCTCATATTCACGCTCAACAGCATGTGCAGATTGGAGAAGCTTGCCAGGTGGCTTCTTGCGTAGTACAAAACGTTTTTCAACTCCATTGAGCTCCACATGCAACAGGTAAGTGGGGTTGGATTGCCCATGACCAAACTGCATCCGCCAATTTCCAAAATTGCTGTTACTCCATCAGTGTACACGAGGGTGAAAGAACACAGGATGCTGTATTCGGGATGGAAAAATACCTGCAATACATGTAATGTTGCAGGAGGTGGCAAAAATCCAGGAATGGAGGCTTGTAAATACTGTAGAAGCCTGGCCTCATCCAATTGGTGGCGGGGATCCACGGGTACCACCACACTACTTGTTGTCGTCACCATAGTCACAATCGGATGTTGCTACGAACTCAAAGTTCAAGATTCTGCAACACAAAATGGCAATGACTTAGACATGAAAACCCAACCACATTTCCTTGTTTGGAACTACATTGAAGAGAAAAGGCACTAGGGTAGAGGTATGCTTGCTTCTTCAAACATTTCTCCCAGCGCCGTTTCTCAAACACATGTGTCTCTACTCCCTAGATTCCGGATTCCATAATACTTCCAGTTGTTATGGCACCTAAAGAAAACCGCACAAGTACGCAAACGATCGAAATTGCATAACCAAGCTCCTGCACTGAAAATTCACCGAACGTCTAGTAGAATCGAAAACTTACCTCTAAACCTAAGAGCTAAGCGAGTGTCACACCAAAACGGCGAGAATAAGAACAGAACAATAACAACAGACCGGAATCGAAGCCCTGAATCTTCAAACTGGACGCGATATCAAAGTCAATTCAAGACTTCAGGGCCTCGTACCGCACTCAGATGGTATGGAAATTGTATGCAACCGACGTGCTACACCAAAAAATTCAATTGCAAAGTTGAGACAACGAGACATAAAACTTGAAGGAAAAAGGAAGACTAACAAAGAAGAAAAAGAGAGACGGACACAGACACACAGAGAGAGAGATAAGGGATCTTACCAAGTTGTGAACAGACTGTTGCCGTTCCTGTTCCAGGATTCGAAACTCGAGGAGAAAGAAGCAATCCAGTTTGCCGAATTCGGGGCGCAAGTCGGTGCAGTAGAGGAGAAACCGGACGAGAGGAGCGGAAGTGCGCTTGTGCAGCATTGCAGCGGAGAGCTCGCAACTGCAGTGCTGCAGAGAGCTCCCTGCCCGTACACACACATGGGCTGCCCTTCTTGGATGAAAATGACGAGTGCAAATGTAAAACAATTTCTCTCAAAACCAAGTATTCATCAATTATCATCCACGTACATCCAAACCTCAACGTACGTGGATGTACGTGGATGATAATTGATCCTCAACGTAAAATCCCTTCGTAGGGTGTTCTTCGCAAGGGGGTATTAGCCAGTGTTGTGGGGGTGGGTATCAGAATTTTCTGATACCCGTTGAATCGGTTTTCACAAAAAAAAACTTACAAAAGGGTTTCGGTTTTCACCTTTTTTTTTTTTTAAAAAATTTATACGCCAAGCTAAGGTATCAATATTTTTTTTAAAAAAATTGAACCAGTTTTCACAATGTCGTTTTTCATAAATTTGAGAATAGTTCGATTATTGTTTGTTTGACGATTCTCACAAACTGGTTATTTATTTATTTTCATATTAATAAATAAATAATAACCAAAATCACAAACAATGGTATTAATTCTATTCCTTTTCTTAGATTAAAAATCAAAAAATCATAAGCAATGTTTTAAATAATAATAACCTATGGGTCAGTTTCATCATTAAATAATCCTCAAAATAGTGAAATGAGATTTTTTTTTTTGTGAAAATATGAAGTTGACATGTTGAAAATCATCACAATTATCATAGGCTACATTCTGAATCATATCACAATATTGTAGTATATGGTGGAAAAAATTATATAGTTTCATATTTTAAAAAGGAAATCACTTTTTGAAAAAAATTAAATTAAATTATTTGTTTTGTCAATGTGGAAACTGACCTTAGGCTCATGTAATGAATTTTGTTTGTTAGCTGATCTTGTGCTTCTTTCCAAGTTTGTACAATTTATTTTTTTGGACCCAAGAAGAAAAAGGAAGTTGGAACATTGATCTTGAACAGCATTATGAAAGAGGCTATTAAACCTGGCTTTCTCCAAAAGATGAAAATTAAAATAATCTTAACAACCCACACTTCTTTGGCTTACAATTAGCCACCCACCAGCTCCCTCATGACAAATGTGTGTGTGAGAGAGAGAGAGAGAGAGAATGAGCATGTGTGTGTGTGTGTGTGTGTGTGTTTGGGCGGGGGAAGAGAGAGATTTGCAACACATTTGAAGCAAATTTGCAATAAAGTTTGGATCTTTAAGCTCTCTTGCATTGTTTGCTGATCGTTGCTCTAGTCACAATCAGCAGTCCAAAGTTGGTGTTTTCGTTGTTGTTGTTGTTGTTCTCATCAGTTGTAAAGCACAAAACTTGTGCAAGCAATTCTTCAAGCAAAAATTAAGATTTTAGTGGTTAGGAGCAAGAGGGGAGGGAGGAGGGAGAGACAGAGGAGACTCAAGAGTCGAGTACTTATAATGTGACTTTCTGCTGGCTGGTCTTGCTCGTCATGTCTCTTGCATCTCTCTCTCTCTCTCTCTCAACCTTTTTTGTGCCTACAAAATCTGATTTTTCCAAGGAGATTTGCATGCTTGCAATACCATCATTTCTTTGTAAACGCTCACTCTGAGCATAAGGAAGAGCAAGTCTGCTTGTGAAAGCATTGAGTTTTTTGGTTTGTGAAGAGTATCTGAGATCTGTACTTTTTAGCGTTGTATTCTTGGTGAGCTCACTGCAGTATGAAGATCAAGAGAGGAGAAGCATGTGTAGTGAGACCATCAACAACAAAAACTAGACCACCACCATCATCACCGTCTTCAGGTGGGACGAGTAATGGCGGTGCTACTACTTCGGTTGTTGCTGAATGCAGTCCTAGTAGCTCTGCTGCTCCTTGTGCATGTGTGCCTCTGAGTAGCTCGGATTTGGTGGTGCCTAATGTACATGTGGAGGTTGTGTATGCTTTTGCTGCACCTTGTCCTCCCGCGCATGTGCTCCGAGACTCTTTGGCCACGGTTCTGGATGAGTACAGGGAGTGGGCGGGGCGTCTCGGACACGACGAGACGGGTCGACCTGCCATTGTCTTGAATGATGCGGGAGCTTCGTTTGTGGAAGCTGAGGCAGATGGACCAATGCAGGATGTGTGCCCTTTCAATCCCTCCCCCTTGCTGCTTGACATGTTGCCTCCGAACCGAGGAGTGGAGGAGCTTCTTCTCATTCAGGTTTGGCAAATAGCATTCTCTCAGCTCCCTATCTCCTTCCGGTCTAGCTGTCATGCTTTGCACACTTAAAAAGAAGCAGCATTCTGTCCTGCTGTGACAACCATCAACCCTCGACATAATACAGATCACGATCACATTGCAAATCTCGGCAGATTCTAAACCTCTAATGATGAGACAAAGCATGAGTTCAGTCTCATCACCGTTAGGACTACAATCAGGGCAAGGCAACCTGGTTGAAAGGCTGTATAGATGAAGGTGCTTCACATGTACAATCCTATGACTACTCTGCTGCATTATGAGAACAAAATCCGAACGGATTTTCAATGTCTCTTACATAGGATTTTGCTACTTGTTGCTGTTTGAAGGTCTCTGAACATGTGTGTGATCTTTGCTTTTTGTTTGATCTGCACAGTTCTGTTTTTGTCTTCTTCTCTGTTCTTTAGGTTTTGAGTTTCCTCTTGGAAAGGTTGTTAAGGATGATGTAAAGACAGTAACATTGAAATATTGCATCACAACAGGTTACATATTACACATGTGGAGGGACAACACTGGGTGTGGCAAGGCACCATCAAGTGGCAGATGGAGAAGCTGCAAGCAACTTTATGGATGCATGGGCGGCTGTCTGCAAAGGAGTTCCTCTTGCACCTGTACTGCATGACCGGTCTGCACTGATGCCTAGAGAGCCCCCAAACCCTACTTTTGATCACATTGAGTATAGGAAGCCTACACCGAAACCTGAGTCAGGAGAAGCTCCTGTCCATCCCCCCTTAGTACGGAAGAAGCTTCACTTTGATGTGGAGATGCTTAAAAGAATCAAAAGCCATGCTGTGAAGGCAGATGATGATCGTGGCTTCTACACAACCTTTGAGTCTCTAACAGGACATTTGTGGAAATGTGTAACGCAAGCACGAGGATTAACTGGAGAGATGGAGACCCGAATTATGGTTGCAGCCAATGCAAGACGTCGACTAAGCCATCCTGTTGGTGAAAACTATCTTGGTAATGTGATATTCCATGCTTGTGCTCAAACTACGATCCAACAGCTGATTGAGGAGCCTCTAAGCTCAGCTGCAGGTCTGATTCATACTGCAATCAGGAGCCTTGACAATGAGTACTTGAGATCAGCAATTGATTTTGTGGAAGTTCAACGGAAAACTCCAGTTGCAAGAAGCAGGAGCACTGTGATGAGTCCAAATCTTAGCATTACCAGTTGGGTGCAATTGCCCCTCTACAAGCTCGACTTTGGATGGGGAACCCCAGTCTATGCAGGACCTCCTTGGGTGCCTTTTGAAGGTCTGGTTATGCTAATACCATCTTCCACACAAGATGGGAGTATTGATGCAATAATTGGACTCTTTGAACCAGATATGGCCAAGCTGGAGGAAATCTGTTATGAAGCTTCATAGACTGTGGTGCCATCTTCAGATGAATGGATGCTGGTGAGGATATAGGTTCATCAGATTGAGCACCGTTTGTGTGCTCTTGCAAACATCACCCTTGCCTGTAGGGAAAAACTCCAGAGGCTAGGAAACCAAAAAAAATAAAAATACTGTTATTGCCAATCGATGCAAAATTGGTTAGCTGCCAACAATCAACAAGGTGTTTTCCATCCTCATGTGTTGCACTTCTTGTGAAACATTTCAAAGTAATTCTCTTCATTGTTTTCTGGTGTTGTAAGTGGAGCTTGGGAATCCTAAGAACTATTTTGGTCTCTTGGTTTCTTCCAATCCAATAGCTCTATTGCAACACCAGGTTGAAACATCGCTTGACCTACTGCTCATCTGCATCCCACCTTCTTGTGCTGATGAGCAGTAGGCCAATTCATAATTTGGATCTGATGATGCTCAGACAACAATCCTCCCATCATTGTGTTCAACAGTTGGACAATCATGATATGAAAATCACCTTCCAACTGTCTTCACTCAACTCCAGTGCTACTACTGTACTGTGTGCTTGAGAATTCACTGCAACTGTCTAGTTCTACGTACACATCTGTATGGCTTTGCTATGCACAAATGTGTCCTTCACTTGTCTGGTGCTGCTACTGCATTGTACACTCGAGAATTCACAGCAATTTGTCTCCATCTATGGACACCTCTCTATAGCACTGCTATGCACAAAGGTATCACAAAAATTTGGTCATAGATTTTCCATCCCTTGTATCTAGAACCAGTTTTAGCAAGGTGTATCCTTCTGGGTGAAACACTGAGAAGCCTTGCTCTCTGAAAATAGCAGGTAGGTTCCATAGACTAAACCTCCAGTTCTTGAGAAGTGATGTTCGTAATCATTATAAGTTGGTGGATGGTGTGGTGGCCATACTTGCTTGCCACTTATCCACTCCTCATGATGATTGTCTAGTCCCTGACATTTGCTTGAGCGGCAAGTTGGGCTGCTGTAGCTTTCCTGGTCTGGGATTCATAATCGGGAGGGATTGCTGGTGCAACTGGAGTAGCAGTGGATGCACTTTTGTGTGGTGCATGTGATGCAGTTTCCACATGTTTCATCCTTGCATTATCTGAGGTTAGAGTGGGGTCAAGGTTCCTTTCTTCAGCTTTATGTGCTGCAGAACTTGCAGTCTGATTGGAAATCAGGTGAAGACTGCTCAACAGTTCAGAAGCCTTTTGCTTGAACGCTTCCCAGTCAATTGCTACTGCACTCTGGCCAGAATTGTCCTTATTTTCTCCCCGGATTTCAGAAGCTTTTGCTTCAGCTTGTTGAGCAAGTTCAGAAGCTTTTGCTTCTGCTTCTCCAGTAATCTCAGAAGCTTGTTCCTTTGTCACATACCAGGTGGAGGCTGCATCCTCCTGGGATGCAGCAGGTGCTGATGCACCCTGATCATCAGCAGCACTTTCTCCTCTACTAGCAATTCCTAGAAGCTCAGATACCTTTTGCCTCAATTCATCCAAGATGGAGCTGACTCTCTCTGTATGCTCCCTGGTGGTCTCTTTCGTGGCACCTGCAGCCTCAGAGGCCTTCTCTTTTGCAGATTCTGTCATCTCATATGTCTTATCCTTGGCAGCCCCTGGAGTCTCAGAAGCCTTCTGTTGTGCAGATTCTGCTGTCTCGTATGTCTTATCCTTTGCAGCTCCTGCAGTCTCAGAGGCCTTCTGTTTTGCGGATTCTGCTGTTTCGTATGTCTTGTTCTTTGTTGTCTCCAAAGTAGATCCTACCTTCTCCTTGGCAGCCCCTGTAGTCTCAGCAGCCTTCTCTTTTGCAGACTCTGCTGTCTCAGATGTCTTATCTTTCGTTGCCTCCAAAGTAGATCCTACTTTCTCCTTGGCAGCCCCTGTCATCTCAGCAGCCTTCTCTTTTGCAGACTCTGCTGTCTCAGATGTCTTATCCTTCGTTGCCTCCAAAGTAGATCCTACTTTCTCCTTGGTAGCTCCTGCAGTCTCAGAGGCCTTGTCTCTTGCAGACTCTGCTGTCTCATACATTTTATCCTTAGTTGTCTCCAATCTAGAGCCTATGTTCTCCTTGGCAGCCTCTGCAGTCTCAGAAGCCTTCTCTTTTGCAGACTCCACTGTCTCATATGTCTTATCTTTTGTTGTCTCCAAAGTAGATCCTGCCTTCTCCTTGGCAGCCGCAGCAGTCTCAGATGCCTTCTGTTTTGTTTGATCTACAGTTGAAGCAACGCTCTCTTTTACCTCTCCAGCTTTCTCTTGTGCTGCTTCAGCGGTCTCACCAGTCCTTTGCTGGAGTAGTCCAAAAAATTCAGCAGCCTTCTGCCTTAGTTGTTCCAAGAGTGAGCCCAGACCAGAGTAATGTTGCTCTTGTGCAGTTCTGACAGCATCATCAGCATGTTGTTTTGCAATTCCATCACCTTTGTATGGCTTGTCCTCTGATGCTCCCAAGGTTGAGGTGTTGCGGTCCTTGACTTCATCAGCTTTCTCCTTGGTAGCTTCAGCTGTCTCAGACACCTTCTGGGCAGCAGTATCCTTTGCCACACTTGCCTTTTGCTTTGTTGCATCCAATGTTTCTGCAGTTTTGTTTGATGCAGCTTCTGCATACTCAGACACAGTCTGCTTGGTACCTTCCACCGTCTCACTTGCTTTCTGTGCAACAGTATCCTTTGCCTCACTTGCCTTCTGCTTTGTTGCATCCCATGTCTCTGCAGCTTTTTTTGACACAGCTTCTGCATACTCAGACACGGTCTGCTTGGTACCTTCCACTGTCTCACTTGCTTTCTGTGCAACAGTATCCTTTGTCTCAGTGGCAGCTTGCTTGGCACTTTCCACTTTCTCAGTTGCCTTCTGTGCAACAGTATCCTTTGTCTCAGCAGCAGCTTGCTTGGCACTTTCCACTTTCTCAGTTGCTTTCTGTGCAACAGTGTCCTTCGTCTCAGCAGCAGCTTGCTTGGTAGTCTCAGCTACACCCTGCACAGTGTCCTTCACTTCCTCATACCTGCAAACAACATTACACCTTACAAGTCAACATCTTTGCAAGTTGAAATCTTGAGAGCTTTCTTTCTTCATTGCAGATGCAAGCTTCTTATTGAAAGACTTGTTGACAAAAAGTGAAACAATTCACATTTCTGCAGCAGTCTCCTTGGTTCTCTGGACAGTCTGCTCGGCCATCTCTTTTGCCCTCTGAGCAGCTTCTTCAGCAGCTTGCAATGCCTGCTCATACACCTGCTCCACAATTCTCCTCAACTCCTCCAGCTTCTCCTGTGTGGCCTGTGTGTATTGAGCTGCTGTCTCCTGCAACACAACACACAATCCACAAAAAATTTGGAACCTCCAAAGACATGACAACATGGAACTCACATAGTTCTGACATAGATTACACTCAAAGAAAATGGAAAAATCAAAAGCATCAGCTGAACTATTGGATTACCGCAGCTGCTTCCTTGGTTTGAACAGCATACTCAATCGTCTGATCCTTGGCAGCTGCAGCTGCATCAGCTGCCTCCTGTGTCTTCTTTGCAGCTATGTCCTTGGCTGCCTGAACCTCATCCTGCACTGCCTTCAAGGTAGCCACTCCCTGCTCCTTCACAGCCTCCTTCAACTCAAAAGCAGCTTCCTTTGCAGCTTCTGCACTTCTCCTCGCCTTCTCTGCTGCTTGCTCCCTGGCTTTCTCTGCCTCATCCCTGGGTGAGGCATGCTCTACTGTTGCTGCCATACCCAAAATCCTTTTGTCCAAGTCTTCAGATCCAGCCTGCAAAACAAAATGTTCTCTTAAACGCTAGCTTCAAGAATTGAAGAAACTGACACTAGTTTTCTTGACCCTTGCTTCAATTCTTAATCAGATACTGTGAAGAACTTGTACATTTTTTCTCATCCCTGCTTCAAAGCTTCAAACCCAGATTTCAAACCACACAAATGTCCTTGATCTTTAATTGATTCTTTGAATCCAAAACACAGACACCAACAACATGAAAAAAAGCTTCTCAACCTTTTTCCTTCAAGAGCTTTGACTGCAAAACTGCTAAATTCCTTCAACTCCTTCTGGCTTTAAGGTGCCAAAAATCCCCAAACTGCATAAACAAACTGATCTTCTTCTCAGCCTGTTTGCTTCAATCTAAGCTCCTAATTGCAGGAGAACACACCAATCTCCTCACAACCTTTTATGTCCAAACTAAGACTGCAAAAAGAAAGACACTATTTTATTCAACTTCTGCTTTGATGAAAGCTTCAACCGCAGACCGCCAAAGACAACTTCATGATCTCCAAGGTCATACATAATTTTGTGAATTGTTGATGCTTCTGGCGACGCGAGGAATTATTGCAGGGAGCTTGAAGGACAGTTGGGAGGGAATACCTGCCTCTTCTACATTGCCTTCAGCTGAAGATGGCCCACCAAGTCCAACTGTTCCTTCTTCAACGTGGCAATCCACATGCAGCTGAAAAGTAGCAAGTGTTCTGCCATTCACATGGCCCACTGATGATCTCTCTGCCAGAAGATCGAGACACATTCCCCAGTTTCTCCAAGTTCCTTCACCATTCCATCTCTGGATCCATGTAAGTAATCCATTGGTCACCACCTGGCTGTCTTGGATCAGGATCCAAAACTGAGACTTGAGTTACACTGCAGTTCTGTTCAGAAAAAGCAACTGCTTGCTCTTGGACTGCAGATTGCCTCAGAAAGCTTTGTGAACTTTGCTACATTTATGAACTCTTTGAGCACCATTAGGCTTTGACTTTTGACTGCCACATCCTCCGCAGGGACATGGAAAAGTCAGTGGGTGTCTCCTTGAGATCAGAGTGCTGGTAACAAGCAGCGAAAAAGCAAGGATCCTACTGGAACACAAGCCATTCCTGGTTAAAAAATGCTGACACCTTGGAGAATTCCATGATGCTTATGGTGTTTTGCTCTTGGAAATGAACTTGTGCTTGCATTGTCACCACGTCATTCTCCAGGACCATCAAAAGATTTGTTCGTGAGATTCTGTGCTTGAAATCTGTCATCTACCTTCCAATGTCTGACTTAGAAATTTTGCACACTTATTCCATTGCAATTCTAGATCTCACAGTCGAACATTGCTGCTCACTAATGTGAGTAAATCGTTCACATCAACATATGAAGGATCAACTGTGAGTCACAAAAATTTGCAATCTGGGGTTTGTGATTTAGCAGTCAAAGAAGGAAGAAAAAGGTGAGAAATGATCTCTGATTGCTGAAGGAGAATGGGTGGCAAAATTGAGGTCCCAGTCCCAACATTCCCAAACTAGAACGTTGCACCACAGTCCTCAATATGGTCATTGTGATTAATAACCCTTGGCACATGGACCACCTTCCCAATCTAGAATTCCCTTTGCAAACAGGAAAACAAATGTGGATGTTGTTGCACTTCAAGTCCCATTCCAACTAACTGATCAGAAGCAAGAGAATAGGAATTGAAACCGGTCAATGGCATACATGTGCAAGGGCAGGGAGAGGCAGTACAAAGAATCAAGTAGTGAGTGGCAAATGGCGGCAGCAGCTACAGCTTTTGCTCCTTATTGATTTAACTCTGGATCAAATACCTCAACTATGGTCCAAATCTATCACAGTTGCATTTTCATAAGTCCAGGTGCATGCTGGTTCTTTACAACCTGTGAAGAGGTTCAGATTGAACATATTGTTATGACCATTGTCACTTCATTTCAATCATCACAAATGTTGCTTTACTTGTTAGACTGCATCATATATTCACTCACGATCAGCACACAACTTCACAAACCCCTTATTGCTTGACTCAAAACTCCACACACATTTTTTGCCCCTGTCCATATCTCTGTGCTCAAATGCCAACCGATGAACTTCACATATTAAGACATCAAATGGTATTTCTTTACTCAGACTTAATCATGTTTACACAACACAATAACATTATAACTCACTCAAACCTATTGCATAGCTCATCAAGCTCTTACATTACTCTATTGCCATCACCCTTTCTTGTTTCAAATTCATACCAAATCTCACTAGCTTACCAGATACTGTAGTGATATAAGCAAAATAGAGCAGTTCTCCACAAAATAATATATTATCTCTCTCATGTGAATCAAAAAATCCCCATACTCTCAATTGAGAAAGCCAGAACAAGGTTAAAACCCTTTCCTTGAAGTCAAAGAAAGATTTCCAGATAAGGACATTCAGAACCAGAAAGAAGGAACAATACAGAAGAGACAAACTAGAATGAAGAAAGAATAAAAACAAGCAATATGAAAACAGTGGGAATCAAACAGCAACAAAAACTAAACTCAATTTGGTACACTCTCAGTCCCCATCGTTTCCATGCTATGACCTTCATTTTAGTGATACAAGTTCTCAAGGAAAGAATCATTGATCTTCAGCAATATCACATACACTCCTAACAGTCAAAGCAAGTTCCTTCTCACATTTCTTAGCTAACTCATGGTCTCCTTCACATCCTCCATTCCTCTCACTTCTTTTCAACTGCTCCACCTAATTTTCAAGCCCTCAATTCCATGCTGCCATGGGTACAAACTATGCAGTTGCATCACACCACAGCAGATTAAACCAAAAAAAGAAGAATAAGCTCTGAGCTTCAAAGCTCACGGCACGTTCAGAACATCACCCTCACTTGTGCCATCATCCTGAAACAGAAGCTCAAAGGCCATCAGACTGCAAGCTGACACTTTCCAAAGAAAACCCTAACCTCCCTTCTTCCCAAGTCAGTCCTTAACCAGAACCCTACTATTCACACATCACAAACTATCAGAAACCCTAGATTGCTTGGATGGGGAGAATGGCCAACGCCGCGCCACTATTGCCTTCAAAACATCAAAGCTAGTTGTAGGTTTAAGAAGACAATACGTTTGCAGTGAAGACATCTTTCTCTGCTTCATGTAGCACTCACCTATATGCTATAATATACTATGATATTTTCTTACACCTTGATGATGATGATGTCCCTAGCATCAAAGATATCGTGGAGGAGATCAAGTTCAAGCCACAAATCCAAGCAAGTATCTCCTGCCTGATTCCAAGTCAAATAATGCACATGCACCTCATGTATCTGCCATCATGCTGAAAAATGCGATCCCGTTTTCTCGATGCTGATGGTTTACATTTCTTCAGCTTGATGGCAGATGCATGGAGTGAGAAGGCGTTAAGAGCCAGCACCTGTGAATAGAAGAAGCATGGAGGGAAAGGGCGGAGATGCCTGGGTAGTCACAACAGTCGAACATCAAAAGTAGACAAGAATGAAACGATCACTTTGAGATAAATAACCGTCTCAAGTCTCAAGATGTTATGGACATGTACAAACGTGGAAGCCATCCCTGGTACCAACCCCAAGTCACCGACCACTCTTCTCGAGCGTCCATAAACGACTAGGCTAGAGAGTACTCTGTTTAATTGTAGCTTGAAACAAGCGCAAGGATCGAGTTAGAAATATTGATGACAGATCTACCAAGAGCTCTCCGCCCCAACCATATCACACAGGTTGCTACAGGGTGCTCTTCTTCCACAACCAACCATAGCTTCGTGTCAGTCAGAAAACGATACTTTCCTTGAAATCGACCAGTCGGGACTGAGTCGTGAGCCCAGCAGTGAATGTTTCGGACCCGACAGGTTCATCGGAAAGGAGAGAACGAACGGAAGTCGTCGTCGTCATGATCGGTCGACAGGTTCATCGGAGCGAACGAAGTCATCGTGACCATCGTGAGCGCTCAACAAGTTCACCGGAGCGGAGAGACCGAAGTCGTCGTCGTCGTCGTCATGAGCGGCGAGCGTCTATTATGTGTAGGGTAAAGCCCTAGGATGGGGGTATTTTCAAAATAAGGGACCTAGGACGAGGCGATAGGAGATGTTTGATGAAGATTTCAAGGTTTTCTTTTTTAATTTTGTGATGTAGCCAAAGTGGCGATCATTCATAAGATGATTTAGCCAGATTTGGTAATAACAAAATATAAAATCTAGATAAAATCCAGTATCTTCTACATTTTGGGCTACTTGCTACAACTTAGGATAGAACCTGGTGATTTTCATTTTTTTTTAAAGAATTTTTTCAAAATGTGACAAGTACAGGTCAAAAAACATAAATTTCATCAATTTTGAAAAAAAAAATCATTTGATGAAATTTCGCTCCAAATTGTGTACATGAAATTCCTAGAAAAGAAAATTAAAAATTATCAATATTCACACTCCATGAACGTTCCTCAATATGTGGGACCAAATGAAAACTACAAGTGATGAATGTTTTTCAAATTTGGACAACATGGAAGCTACACATTTTGTAATTTTTCCCATACAAATTGAACAAGTTTTCTATAGCATCAACTTTTAATTTCTTTTTAATTTGTATCAAACACATTTGAGATCTTGTGTGGGGTCCAATGCAAGTGCATGGTTGTTCACTTAGCGAATTTTTTTTCTAGTTGGTTTTACAAGTTTTTTTCATCATATTGCACATTTAGTTGGCCTCTTTTGCCTCTTAACCCTTGATTTTTCACATTGCATTTGTGATTAACTTTTGGATCTTATGGGGATCCATTTTTTTTTATTGCACCCATGGTGAGGACGGCTTCCCATGATGCTATATGGGATAGTTGTGTGTCTATCATGAGGAATGTGGAATGCTTTTGAGTCTATTGCAAAAGATGTGAAACGTGACATTTTACATGAACAAAGACACCTTCTTTCATCTCATGTTCAATCTTTGTATCAATAGGATTAATTTTATGTTGTCAATGGATGGTGTCCGAACATCAATAAACGTCATCATACCATACCTCACTGAAACATATTTGATTCACAAATAATTTTATTTCATGAGGATGTCATGATAGTTATGACTCAAGCTAAAGATGGTTTTTATTGCAATTGATACCCAGTGGGCTTGTTTTTTGTTCTACCCATAGAAGTATTTGGGTGTTTGCATTAGCATGTAACCAATTTTTTTCATTGATGTGCTAACATGGTGTGAATAGCGAAAGGTATTGAAACCCTTTCTCTATTTTACAAGCAAACAGTGTCAATGGTATTGTAGCAAGCGCAAATAACTTTATTTCAAGATGCTCTATTTTTGTAAGTGAGGGTTTTTGTAAGTTAAGGTTTCCTAAGTCTTTCTTCAAGTGTTCCTCCCCTTTCCCCTCTCCTTATCTGATTTGTTTCTCATGACTGGAGATTTGAGTACTTGATTTGTTTTCATTCTGGTCATCAAACATCATGACATCATGGCACATGTACTTAGCAAATGTGTAATAAGAAAACAATAGTGTAAGGATATGGTTTATCATTTTTATATCCACAATCTTTAAGGACTTTTTTTTTGGGTGCCATGTTTTTTTCAAATTAGGTAGAAAATCAAATTTGATTGTTGTAACTTATTGCTTATTCTACCCCTTATGCTACACCTATTGCACTTTCTTTTTTAACATCCCTGTGAAGATCTATTCTTTACAAATCTTCAAGTCTTCATGCGCCTACCACCTCTAAGTTTGCAACCAAGCTTTGAAGCTTGCTCTCATGCTCTTGCACATATTGAAATAATGATAAGCATTAACATGATCAAAGGCCTCTAGCCTTCAATTGACTTTAGACTCTTCATCATTTTCACAAGCACATTTATTCCAAGTCATATTTTATAATAGTCAAACAATTTTTTTCAAGTTCGAACATGACGTCCCCTTTTGTTCAATGTCTTTTTATGTCATGCCATGAAGATTACAATAAGCATAATATTGTTATGAATTTCAACATGATATGTATTAACACGATCTCAACTGCACACAAACACTACCAAATGAACAAGAGCACATTGTACATTTCAAGATTATTATAGCACAAACATGAGGATGAATAAAGGTCAATTTGAAACATGACTTTGCATCCCCATGTTCATACATAGTATAATTTCCAGTTGGAAGTACATCCTCTAGTAGTTGGTAGCAGCCACTTTTCAATTAGTGGGGAATTAGTTGAAATGAAAAGATCGATGAAGTTGCAGAGAAATCTCCACAACAACAATTAAAGGTAACACGACAATGAGTGCAGTCATAACCTCATGAGAGTCGCTCACAAAGTGACAGACCATCACCTTCATCACGAA
>Ga0116231_10003041_pt1 | contig 35052 bp, 34 predicted proteins | sample S1TSphgellanicum_2_FD_89695 | JGI IMG/M metagenome (GOLD analysis project Ga0116231, IMG submission 89695) | Host-associated microbial communities from peat moss isolated from Minnesota, USA - S1T2_Fd - Sphagnum magellanicum MG | ecosystem: Host-associated > Plants > Peat moss > Unclassified...
AAAGCACGGCCCACGATAATGGAGGGTCACCCGGCCGATCCCTTGTTCGAAAGACTCTCGCAAAGCACGGCCCACGATAATGGAGGGTCACCCGGTCGAACCCTTGTTCGAAAGACTCTCCCAAAGCACGGCCCACGATAATGGAGGGTCACCCGGCCGATCCCTTGTTCGAAAGACTCTCGCAAAGCACGGCCCACGATAATGGAGGGTCACCCGGTCGTGTCGATCTGTTTGAGAGAAAGAAAGAGTCTTCTGTCACACGACCCGCGATTATGGTGGGTCGCCCGGTTGTCGATCTCTTCTTCTTCTCCTTTGAGTGACTCTTGCTGCAGTCCCCGCGACGAGTTCTCGAGTTCGCGATTTCTCGCAAATGGATCCATGTCCGATTTCACGAGTCTCGGCGGAATCAGACGATATCAGCATCATCATCATAAGCATCAATCAGAAGAATCACCATCACGATCGTCATCATCATTAGAAGAAGAAGAATCGTCATCAGAAGAAGAAGAAACCCTAATTCAGGAATGATCAGCGCATGCATGCACATGCACACGTTCACCCACTTGCAACGCTTGTCGATCGGATCGCCATTGGAAGTGGGTGTCGCGGGAAAGCATCAAAATTTCGTACTGCAACTCTCGTGGAGGAAAGAAAGAAGAAAAAGAAAGAAAAGAAATGGGCCTATTAGTTCTCCAGGAGCTTCTGACGAGCTTGATGAAACAAGCCGATGATGTTCTTTTCGCTCCTAGTTTTTCTTTGCGTATCTTCTCTGGTCTCTTCTTCAAGGAATTCCTGTCACGAGAGAGTAGTAGTAGTAGTACGACGCAGAAGTCTATTCTTCATTCACGAGGATCTGAAGTTTGCAACTGCAGGTCTCGACTGCGTACATTGAGCTTCATGGCTACTGCTGCTGCTGCAGCTGGAGGAGAGGAGGAATGGAAACTGCCTCCCCACCCCAAGATCCCCAAGGGCAAGAAGGTGACGATCATAATACTGGATGGGTGGGGAGAGAATATCCCGGATCGCTTCAATGCAATTGCTGTGGCAGAAACTCCCGCAATGGATCATTTGAAGACGGTGATGAATTCACTGAGACCCATGATGTGAAGCTTGAGCTTCCCGAGTCCCTGGTTTCTTCCATTCTTTTGTTTCCGTTTGCTTGCTTTCGGAGATCTCCCCAGGGCAGGCACCAAAGCTCAGCGCTCAGTATTCTCTCGCATGTGTTTTCTTTTGTTGTAGTTTTTGTTGGAGAAGTGTGTTGTGTTGCAAGAATGATGTTTTGCTGATGATGGGTGGAGTCGGACTGCCATCGACTTCGCTGTTACAGACTGCACCAGAGCGATGGAGGTTGTTGAAGGCACATGGACCTGCAGTCGGCTTACCCTCTGAGGAAGACATGGGGAACAGCGAGGTGGGCCACAATGCTCTTGGTGCAGGACGCATCTTCAAACAAGGGTAGGTTGTTTTTGTCTGAAGGTTTTTGTCTCTGAGCGAGTCTTCTTCAAGGATTTAAGGGTTTAGGGTCTCCTTCAAATGGGTCATTGCCATCTGTTTCAGAACTTAGAGAGAGAGAGAGAGAGAGAGAGAGAGATTCATGAGAAGCAATGGGTTTAGGGTTTAGGGTCTAGCGATGTCAGAAGACTCTCAGAGAACTGCAAGAGAGAAAGAGATTTGACATGAGTCTTTGCAATGGTAATTTCATGTGTGGGGAATTGAGCTGCAGGGCAGCTCTTGTAGATACAGCTCTTTCTTCAGGCTCCATTTATGCGGGTGAAGGCTTCAAGTATGTGAAAGACGCTCTGCCTGATGGAACCCTACACTTGATTGGTCTCTTGAGCGATGGCGGTGTGCATTCCCGATATGATCAGCTCAAGGTGGTTGTGGCATTCTACCCATTCCTCTATTCTCAGTGTACAGTAGTAGCATTTCCTTCTTGCTTGCTCCATGCTTGCTGTCTGAAGGTCAGATACTCAGAAGGAATTTTTTTGGCTTAGACCTGCATTTTTGTCAGGGTTTCTCATGTGTTGGTGTTTTGTGTGTGCAGGCACTTTTGAAAGGATGTATTGAGCAGGGATTCAAGAGAATTCGTGTCCATGTTCTCACAGATGGTCGAGACGTACCCGACGGATCCAGCTACCAGTTTGTGGAGATGCTTGAGAAGGATTTGGAAGAGTTGCGCAAGCAATATGGAGTCGATGTGCAGATTGCTTCTGGAGGCGGTCGGATGGCTGTCACCATGGATCGGTATGAGGTAGGAAGTCATGATCATGCAGAATTCGCTCTTGAGCTCCACCACCATAGATACAAACATGTCCAAAAATTGCTGTGCAACAACTCTTGGGATTATGTATGACTTTTGTAACAGATGCAAGAAATGATGAGCCCTAATGGTGGTCTCAGAGGGTAAGAGCTTGTTTGCAGATTGATTCAAACCCTAATGGAGATGTCAGAAGCTAAGAGCTTGCTTGCAGATTGATTCAATCCCTAATGGTGTTGTCAGAGTGCAAGAGCTTGCTTGCAGAATGATCATGAACCCCTACTTAAGCTTGCTTGCTTGCAGAATGATTGGGATGTGGTGAAGCGAGGATGGGATGCACAAGTGTTGGGAGAAGCTCCACATCAGTTCAATGATTGTCTGGAAGCTTTGAAGAAGCTCAAAGAAGAAGACCCCAATGTAAATGACCAGTACTATCCCCCGTTTGTCATTGTTGATGACAAAGGCAAACCTGTTGGACCCATTCAAGATGGAGATGCTGTGGTGACCTTCAACTTCCGAGCAGACCGGATGCTCATGGTAGCCCAAGCCTTTGACAATGAGAAGGATTTTGATAAATTCGATCGTGTCCGATTCCCTAAGGTCAAGTACGCTGGTATGCTGCGGTATGATGCTGATCTGAATCTCCCTCGACACTATTTGGTATCTCCACCACAAATTGATCGAACTTCAGGGGAATACTTGGTTCATAATGGAGTCAAGACGTTCGTATGCAGGTAAGATCTCTAAAGTCCACAGCATGAACTGCATCTGATTCAAATCCCATGCAATCAAGATCATATCATGTCCTCTTGCTGCAGCAATAATCAATCATCAACCAATCAATTCACAGAGATCATAGAGCTTCTTCCTCAACACAGCTGTAGTATATATTTGTGTTTTCATCTGGTGTTGGCGTTGTTGTGTGGTGATGGTGTGACCAGTGAGACTGTGAAATTTGGTCATGTCACATTTATCTGGAATGGTAACCGCTCAGGCCAGTTCAGTGAGACATTGGAGAAGTATGTCGAAATCCCGAGTGATCAAGGTATCAGTTTCAATGAAAAGCCCGAAATGAAATCCAAGGAGATTGCTGAGACTGCCTGTGAAGCTCTTCTCAGTGGTGAATGGGACCAGGTACCTTAAAAACCCCCTTTTGTTCTCTCCCTCACTTTCTCTCAGAGACTGTGACAGAACCAAATGTTTATGGCCCACAAGACTCGTTCCTCAACATACAAAATTGAGCTTGTTTTCTACACAACAATCACCGCCAGTCATAGAAACCTCACTATCCTGCACTGCAACATATGATAAGACCAGGGCACATTCAAGAGTGTGAGGATCGAGTGATACCTAATGGAGAATGTTTGCTGCAGGTGAGGGTGAATCTGCCCAATGGGGATATGGTGGGGCATACAGGTGATCTTGATGCCACTGTCATTGGCTGTTCTGTTGCCGATAAGTGTGTTCAGGTCTTTTCTTCTCTCTCATGGCTTGGCCATTGCCTCTTTCTCAGCATGACTTGAGGTTCATGATGAAGGAGACTGCTTAAAACATATGGTGCTTCTTTGATGTGATCTTGAGGATGAGTTTTGGTATATACAATTGAGAACTGGGTTACAATGCTCATGAGATACTTTGTCATCCAATAACCATTGCAACAAAATTCACACGTGTGTTTTTTTCCCTATGTGTTGTGCATAGCAAATGCTTGATGCTACAGAAAAAGTTGGAGGTATTTTCTTGATCACTTCTGACCATGGTAATGCGGAGGACATGGTGAAGAGAGATCCCAAAACTGGTCAGCCTCTCAAAGACAAGAATGGCAACTATCAAATATTGACATCACACACATGCTCTCCTGTAAGGAAAAAATTCCTTTTGTTCCCAAGTCTTGAGATAATCTCTCCAAATCCTCTCTTTTGTCTTAGCTTTGTGAAGTGGTAGTTTGTGCTGCCAGTCAGGTATGATCCTTTGGTTCAAAGCTTGTACATGATTTTGAGCTCATGGTGGGTGTGCATGTGTGTTTGTGTTCAAATTCAGCAGTGGGTACTTCATGTTTGCTCTTGGATGTGCTTTTCGCAGGTGCCCATTGCAATAGGAGGTCCAGGTTTGCCAAAAGGAGTTCGATTCAGGAAAGATCTGCCAAATGCAGGGCTGGCGAATGTTGCAGCAACATTTATCAACTTCCATGGATTTGAATCACCCAAAGACTATGAGCCGACATTGATCGAAGTCGTTGACTGAAAAAACAAACTTGCAAGAAACCCAAAACACATTTTGCTCTATCGTTGTATGCCATGAATGGGGAGGAGCACATGTGTGTAAAAACTGTTGTTGTGGTTGGACAGTTTGATCACATCAACAAATTGTCAGTTGGTACACATTCTGTAAATACATAAAAAATCAAAAGTGGGGGAAGAATGTGTGCTCCAAGAGACACAGAGAGTCTTCTCTTTCTTTTTCAGGTTTCTGCTATCTGTTTGTCAATGACAAACCTTTGATTTCAAAGCTGCAAATTACACTAATCTTGTTACTTAGCAACAGTTATGTTACATTGCTTGAGCTGTGATACCCGACAGGTGTACCCATTGGGATAGTTTTTATGGTATGCAAAGTTGTCAGAGATGGGCTTTACTGGATTCGAGCCCACACTGAGCTCCACCTCACAAGACCCTTATTATTCTGGTAAAGCCTGCTCCCTTGGGCTTTCCCCTACACCTAAACATCAATAGATCACAAGGTGATTGATACAAGTGAGAGGGCACCTTGCTTGGTAGGTGTGATGAGGCTCTTTGTAAGTGTAAGGCACCCTCCAAATGCACTAGGAAACTCCTTCCAGTGCTTCATTACAGTACAAGGAGTTTTTGGTTCCAGAGACTATGATGATGGTATGGGTTGCTAAAAATGCGCAAATTTTGGAAAGTTTTCAACAGAAATTTGGGAGAATTTACATTGCAAATATCCCCAATCCTTAGAATAAATCTCTTTAGTCCAAGTTTAACATTTCCATGCTTGAAATAGTCTCGAAGAGGCGCCTCACTTGAGAAGGTGAAGGTACTAGTGTTTGTGCTGCTATTTGGTCCTGGACCTTGGGTGATCCACAACCTACACTGGAACCATTAGAAGACAATTCATAAACCCCACCCAAAAAAACAAACTGAAGTCCCTAGTAGTCTTGTTTTTCTTTGGTTTCTTTGTTAAGTAATGTAAAGGACTAAAGGACCTCCTTGGAATTTTGCTAGTGTATTTGGAGAGCACATTGCAGAGCATTAATGTTGAAATTTTCAATTTTGACAAAATAGAATTTTCTCAAAAATTCAACATTTTTCCTTCCCAAATTTATTTTGTTATTTGATTTTTTTAATTTGGAAACTTCAACATTCTTGAAAATATTATAATTAAACCCTTATTTCCAATAATTATATCTTGTTCATTTTTTACTCATTTAAAATAATTTCAAAGGTTACAAATACATTATCTCAATATTTATAAAACTTGTTTAAAATGAAAAAAACACAAAAAAACAATTACTGTAGTCGAAAAACTTAAGCTTCAAAAATTACTCAATTCGATAAAGGAATGGAAAAATTAATCTCAAATTAATTATGCTTTCCTTCAGAGTTTTTAGTGCAGTTTTTTCTGAAGGAAAGCATAACTGAGTAAAAGCATAGCCAAGGACCCCTCCATTATTATTATTTTCTCCTTTTTTTTTCAAAGGAAAAAAAATTAAAAACTTGAGTGTGAAGTCTTGTGTTGGATTGGTTGGTTAGTTGATGTATTTTTAGAAAAATTATTAGTTGGTGTGACTGTGGCCCAGTGTGTTTTTTTTTTCCTTTTTAATTTAATTTTTAATTTTTAATTTTTTAAAAATTTTAAATAAATTTTTATGTAGCTGAATTGGTGATCATCCATAAGACGGTTTAGCCAAATTTGGCTATAAACAGGACATGAAAATAAAAGAGTTCAAGCAATCCCTTCACTGTTTTTTTGGCTAGACGCTAGAAAGCAAAATGGGGAGAAATCTGGCGATTCTCAAAAAACAGTTTGTCGAAATTTGGCTAAATAGAAAACCCCCAAAAACAAGAAGTTTTTAGCCATTTTGGAAAACAATGAAGTAAAGGTTGTTTGTTTGTTTGTTTGTTTGTTTTCTGCAGTTTTGTGGGTGTTGAAAACAAGCGATGGCGGTTTAGGGTTTGTGGGCGCTGGTTTCTTTTGGGTTGTCGGAGAATCGCGGCGAGAGAGAAAAAGCTCAACATATTATTCTCAGAGAGAGAAAAAGTTTGACACATTATTGTGTTTTTCGTTCGCGGATTCGCGAAAAAACAAGGTAGCAGAGTTTGGTTTTTTTTTTTTAGGGTTTATTGATCCATGTTTTGAGAGAGCGCGAAGGTTGTGGGAGCAGAGCAATCGAAGAAGTCGGGGTGGAGATTTGGGCTTCGTGGTATTCGTGACCTACTTACTTATTCGCCAATAGAAAAACCTGCCGGAAACTTTGGCTGGGTTACTTGTTGCGGAAGAGGTTGCTTTGGTGAGAGGTGATTGGGTGTCAAATTCGGTTCGCAACTTGGACAAGGGTGCTCCACACACAAGACCAAATTCAGTCACAACTTGGACAAAGGGTGCTTCACACACAAGACTAAATTCAGTCGCAGCTTGGACAAAGGGTGCTTCACAAGTCGAAATTGAGTTGCAACTTGGACAGGGGTGCTCCACAATACAACATACAAGACAGCTGAGTTTGTAGCAGCGAATTTGATCCAAGAGGATGGGTTCTGAATCGCTGATCTACAGCTTCATAGCCAGGGACACAGTGGTGCTTGCTGAGTATACACCCTTTTCTGGCAACTTCAGCACAATTGCAGTTCAGTGTCTACAGAAGCTGCCTGCCAACAATGGAAAATTCATTTACTCTTGCGATCGCCATACATTCAACTATCTTGTTGATGATGAGTTCAGTATGTCCCCTTCCTTCCTTTCTTCCCCCTCCATGCTCCCCTTTTGGTTTGTTTTTTTACCCCCCATTCACTTTTACTGTCCCAAGCCACCATCTCAAAGAATAATTTTCTTGCTGCTGTTCAAACTGTTTCTCAATTTGTTTTCTTCTGCAGTCTTTGGGTTCTCTTTTCTTTTAGGGTTAGGGTTCCTCTAGTCATTCCCTCAATAACTTGCAGTCAAGAAGCATAATGGAAATCACAGAAAGTTGCATCATGTTTACTATTGTATCTTCCATCTGTGTATCGTCCATATGTGACATGAATTGCATGGGTGTGTGTTGGAATTGGTTGTAGCATATCTTGTTGTTGCTGATGAAGGTATCGGGAGGCAAGTTCCATTTACATTCTTGGATCGCGTCAAGGAGGATTTTAAGAAACGCTATCAAGAAGGGAAGACAGACTTGGCTGTCGCCTATAGCCTTGACCAGGAATTTGGGTGCGATTCCAAAAAAAAGCAATGTTGCTGTTGCTTTTGAAGTTGCAGATGTGGAAGAACAAGCAGCAAGTTCAACAATTCATTTGTGGGTTATTTTGGGTGATGCATATCCTATCCCTTGTCTGTGTGTATGATTTTTTTAATATCTATTTTGGGGATCCTGGGGGTCAATTGCAGACCCAGGTTGAAAGAGCAAATGGAATACTGCATTCAACATCCAGACGAGATGAACAAGGTTGCAAAGATCAAATCTCAAGTTGCAGAGGTCAAGGATATCATGATGGAGAATATTGAGCGGGTATGTTTTTATCTTACCTCCAATGCAGGGTTGCAGGGGTTGCTTCTGGATGGTTGTAGATAAATCAACCAGTTCACCTTTTTTTCTCATGAGTACAATGGAAGCTGAGATGTTACCTACATTTTTGCAATAGTTGCTGGAAGTACCCAAGTAGTAAGATTTATCTGTAGAAAGGGTATGTACTATAGAGTACATGATGCAACTTCCATGATTCAATATTGCTCTCTTAATTTCCTGTACTGAAGCTTAATTTTTCAAGAAGAGTAAATAAAAGTCAAACTCATACACTGAATGGCATGAATTGCATTTTATTTGGTTGGTGTAGGATTGAACTCTTGTGCTATGCACCTGATAGTTGGACTGTGTCTTTTATGCAGGTACTTGATAGGGGAGGGAAGATTGAGATTCTAGTTGAGAAGACTGATTCTCTCCGGAACCAGGTTTGCTTATATTCTTCCTTACTTCCCCTGCACATATAGTCACTTGCAAGAACTGGGAAGAGCTTTTTGGTGTGTTGAATTGGGTATGTCCTTGAGAGTGCATGGGAAAGGCATAAGTAAGCAACACAAATGAGCAATCTGGTTGAATCATGGCTGCCCATACACTTCATAAGAAATGAAGCAATTTTGCTCAAAATGATTTGGAAATGCTGTTTGGTCTATGAAGATGGAAAAAAGCAATAAGAGGTTTTTGTAGTAGTTTCATAGTAATCATACTACACAGATTGATCCAATTGATATCCTATCAATTTTAGAGACTCCTGTCTCTAGAACAGCTCAAGAATTCTGGGTTCTAGAATTTCAGCAATTCCTGTCACTATGATATACTGCTATTAGTTGCGTGCTACACTGGCTAAGTGTTCCTGTAATTGATTCTACAATGACTGGTGGGATTGTTGGGTTCCAGGCTGATGTTTTCCATCGGCAAGGAAGACACCTCCGGCGCAAGATGTGGCTACAGAACATGAAAGTGAAGCTTGCAGTCTTGGCAATCATCATTGCAGTGCTGTTTATCATCTGGAGGATGATCTGATACTTTGTGAGTTACTCACTCACAAGGTTTGTCAATACTCAATTCTTCTTGCATTTGTTCTGCTTTGAGCTAGAGAACCAACACAATGCTACAGTCGAGTTTTTCCTGCAATCTTCTAGATAGGTGCACTCATTATCATCTGGCTTTGCTGGATGCCAAGGATTTGTTTGCCAGAAGACTGGGTGATCCTGAACTTCAATCATACTCAGTGCTTACTTGCCTCTAGAGTCTCTATTGACAATAGCCTGTACAAAGTATACAGTTCTCTTTGGTAGTGATTGGAATCTTGTGATACATATATTTTTTCTGATTCCAAATCAGGTTATCACTGAAAGGAAGGGATTTGGATTTCCGCTCTAGGAGTGTGCACAAAATCAACCAGTATTTGGGACTCAGATTAGAGCAGCAGTTTTCTCTACTCTATAGTTGCTCTATTTGTAATTTCTTCCTGATGATTGTGGTTTCAAAATTGGTGTGGGGGTTTTGGATCTTGGCATGTGAGGAGGTTTCAGCACAATGGTTTCCAACTCTGGTTTGAAATCTCATCTTCCTCAGAGCTGTGACATCCATTAGAAGTAATGGAACTCCAGACATAAATTTTTTTGTTATTGTATGTATATGTAAGTAAACGTCATACTCTGATCCCTGATCCTCAACATATTGAAGGCTAAGAACCTGCCACAGGAGGAAACTCTGGTTTGGACAAGATTCGTACATACAAAGAAAAAGCAGACAGAAAACTCATTCAGAGGTTAAGAGAAATTACCTGCAGAAATACACAACTCTGTTGGGCAATTTATATGTCTCGTGGAGGCTCAGACAGTCCCACCAGTGGCTGTCCTATAACTACATGTTTTCAGTGTTGCTGTTTGTTTTATTTTCTGTATGTAAGTTCTGATCTCCAGGAGTCAAAATGTTCTCAGATGCCCATTCAATGACTGATTAAAATGATTAGATTAGGGAGCGCAGGATAGAGAAATCCAGTACACTGAACAGCAGATAAGAATGGTGGAGCAGCAGCAGTAGAGGGCGATTATGTCCTCTAAAGCAAATCAAAGCAAGCATCACATACTTGGATTACAGGTGTAGAAGTGGAAACCACCCATCACAAATGCACTTTAGATATTACAGAACATATTCTCAATCCAATTGTCATATTAAGGTATCAAATGGTTCTGGAGACAACATAAAAGCTCTCATGGACTTCAACAAATATCCATACTCTACAATCAAGAAAATCAAAACAAGGCTAAAATTTCTCCTATTAAGTCAAAGAAAGACTCCAAATTAGGACTCACAGAACTGGGAAGAAAGAGTAACACAAAAAGGGTTGAAGCTTCTATTAAATCAAAGAAAGACTTTCAAATTTGGACTTTACAGAACTGGGAAGAAAGAATAACACAAAAGGGTTTTAACTTCCTATAATATCAAAGGACTTTCAAATAAGGAGTTCCAGAACTGAGAAGAACAGAAAAGGGACAGAACTAGAATGGAAAAAACAAAAAACACAAATACATGCAGAATGAACAGAAGTGACAAAATTTACTTGTTCAGGGACAGTATCATGCATGATAGATAAGTTTATCTATTGCAACTTCCCCACTAACTTCATCAGCTCCCTAACAGTGAATATAGGCTAGTGTAACTGCTACCCTGGATAGAGAGTTCCAAATGCAAGTCCAGAAGCAATGGGGAAATCTCAAGCCATGATACTAGCTAGCAAGTAACAGCAATACAAAAGGAGAAACATGGATGGAAAAAAAAGAGGAGAAACAAAGCATACACAAAAAATAGGAAAAACAAAATGAAACCAAGTGGGCTTCAAAAAGCTCCTCAATTACAAGATTACAATCGTTTAGAAGACTCTGAACCCAGAAATTCCGAAAAACAAATTCTCTTTATTGAACAACCCTCTAGTTCTCTTTTAACTGAATCTTTAGAGAGTAGCCTTTATTCTTCAGAAAAAATGATAAGGCTGACCATATAAGAAACAAAGAAATCCTTACAACAGTGCTGTTGTAAGCAGACATGGCCACCTTGGAAAAAGTGGTGTAAGGAGCTCCCAAAATATGTCTTTGATGAAAGGGAACAATCACACAAAGAATACTCAAGAATCAACTACTGACAGGAAATGCATTAGAATCAAAATTCCTGAACAGGTACAGAATACACTTTGATAAGGGGAATGGTAGTGGTTGCAACACCGAACTTCCACTCCCATTCACCAATAAGCTGTGAAATCAAGCTTTCCCTGAACCAAGGGAAACAACAAAGATATATACCAACAAGTCAATAGCCCAGTATGAGGCTCATGGCTCATAGTAGTGATTGTTGGTTCAAGCTCCTGTGGCTACATTCTAAGGTGGGCTATTCCATATCCAGATGCTAAGGACTTCCATAACATTGAATATTCTTATTCTCACCAGTTAAGAAGCCCATATCCTGTTGTATACCTAAACCTGTGCCCTGATAAAACTACTAGTCCTTTACAGGAGGCTGCTATATCCTTCTACAATGGATATAAGAGCAAATAAAGCATGTAAAGTGGGACTGAAATCACAGATTAGGGAGGACTGTACAGCTATATATATGTGTGTGTATTTGCATGCAATGTTTAATCAAGATCATAGGCAAGCAAGCGGCGAGCAGGTGGAGATGCAGACTTTGATGAACTGGAGGATTTGTGGCAAACAAAACCATGGCATATGGAAAGCCAGATGACAATTGCAATGACAACAATGATAGCCAGGACAATCAGCTTCACTTTCATGTTCTGAAACCACATCTTGCGCCGCAGCCGCTTCCCTTGCCGCTGGAAAACATCAGCCTGCCAACCAACAGGTCCCCAACCATTGCATGAAGCAAAAACAAGAATATATATGGCCAAAACTGGTCACAACTACACCTTAATTTCCACTGAATATTTTCAACAGTTGTGAACCCTATGTGTTTTGTGTTTTGCAAACTTGTCTGCACTGTTTGACCACCACTCAATTGTAATACCAGAAGTACTCCGGTGCTTTACAAGTTAGTGGAAAAGGAAACCTCTAAATATAGTTGTGAGAGGTGGTAAAACCAACCTGATTTCTGAGAGTATCTGACTTCTCAACTAAAACCTCAATCTTCCCTCCCCTGTCAAGCACCTGCACAGCAGCATATACAATCTTCAGCAATCTAAAAATACGGTGAAGAAACATCCAGGTCTAAAAACTTATAGCAGGTTTTGTAAATGCGTTACAACTCAACTAATCCTCTACATAACTCAGAAAACCTCAAAGATAGTGATGCTGTAACAAATAAGAAACCCAATATCTTTGCACTGAGGCTCAAAAGTACAGACCTGCTCAATGTTGTCCATCATGACACCCTTCACCTCTGCAACTTGTGACTTTATCTTTGCCATCTTGTCTAGTTCCTCTGGATGCTCAGCACAGTATTCCATATGTTCCTTCAACCTGGGCCTGCATAAATTTGTCATAAGCTATTCATCAGAAGAGAAGCAATACAACAGTGTCAATGCTGAATAATATGATGGTCCTTGAATCACTGTATTCAACATCTCAATGACCAACTGGTAACCAGTTGAGCAACGGCACCAGAGGTTTGATACTTCTACAACTGCGAAGGAAAAGGTTTTCACACCCAAATTCCTTGTCAAGGCTGTGTGCAACAGCCAAGTCTGCCCTCCCACCCTGGTAACGTCGCTTAAAATCCTCCTTGACACGCTCCAAGAATGCAAAAGGAATTTGCCTCCCAAACTCTTCATCAGCCACAACAAGGTAGGCTACACACAGCTCCACCAACCACAGTACAAGATCTTGTCAGAAACTATAATCCTACATTCCTTTTTGCCTGCAACTTCCATGCATACCAGCAACAACAAATTGCCATGACTGCCCACCAATCTCATCAGCTCCTGGTGGTGAGTGGGTGTGGATAAAGTATTCGCACAAACAAATCTACAAAACCTGTGTCTTGAGTTTCTGTTGTCATTTCCAGAAGCAATGGGAAGACTTAGTCACAATGTTGACTAGCACTCAAGTGACAGAGAGCTGTGAAGACAAATAATATTTCCTGATACAGGGAAGATTGGAGCACATCCTGGACTCTGAGTACTACCTAGAATAAGAATACAAGAGAATGCCAAATAGAAGGATGAACTGATGGTGCTGCTGAAACTGGGTAACCTCAAAAGCATGCATGAGTGTAAGTATTGACTCTAACAGGCTGCAGGATGCTCGGCACTGAACTGTGACAGCTCAACTTCCACAATCCATGATACTAACACAACTATATGATCATATGGTTGTATATATGATTGTCTGTATGATTGTATTTCTTCTGCGTAGGCAAAATGTAGAGGAGACTGTGTGGACTCAATAATGGAATCAACATCATGCGCAACCCAAAGTTCAGCCACTCCATCCAAGAGGAAAAAATGAAGAGAGGAGACGTGGAGCAGGAGGAGGAGGACTACATACTGAATCCATCTTCAAGGAGATAGTTGAAAGTATGCCGGTCACATGTATATGTGAATTTGTTGTTGTTGGCAGGCAGCTTCTGCAGACACTGGACCGCAATCGTGCTGAAATTCCCAGAATAAGGTGTATACTCGGCTAGCACCACTGTGCCCCTGGCTACAAAGCTGTATATAAGCGATTCAGACCCCATCTCTCTCTCTCTCTCTCTCTCTCTCTCTCTTCTCACGCCTTTTCTTCTCTCTCTCAAAAACTAGATGTCTTCTTATTCTTTTCTAACAATTGTTATTCCTTCTCCAGCGACGACGTCCACTTTCACCCGGTCGCAAAGAATTCTGCTACTCTACACCTGCCTCAGGATCTTTGATCTCAACCACTGCAAAACCTCGACAACAACAACAACACATCCCAAATTCTTCCCCGCTTTCTTTCTTTCCTCTGCCAGATCTCGAATCCTTCACTCCGCTTCCTTCACGTAGCCGCCTGCCTATCAAAATGTAACGCGGTCTAGAACGCGGGATCTAAACCCTAAGAGAAGAATCTTTAACAACACAAAACACGCACACACACACACTGCCCCCCCTCCTCCCGGAATTTGTCCCTTTTTCCACTCTTCTCTGTTGTCTCCCAACCACGACCTCCGGCCCTCCAAATCGCAGTTCTAGAAGCGTTCTCGGAAAACCATGGAGAAAATACGCAACTCAAGCTCTGCAAGCGCCGCGCAACAAGAAGATCCGGCCAAAATTTGCCGGAGAAAATCGGAAAGGAACAGGAAAGAAGCGAAACAACACGGCCGTGGTCGACACGACGGTGAAGCTCTCCACCCGGGATAGTGCCGGGCGGTGAACCGTGGGCCGGGATTCAGCCCGGAGCTACTGACAGCAAGGACTTCGTTTCGGGATCTGATTTGCCGAGGTGGAGCTGCCAGCTGACCCTATTTTGGGGACCTCGCTTGCGCTTAACACGTGTCCGAAATTTTGCGGACGCGTGGAGTCAGTAGAGTAGCTATCGCCGAGTGATTATTTTTGTGGCGAATGTTTCGCCATTTTGCGAAAAATTATTTTGGCAAAAAATAGTATCATATCACAAATTCCCCGAATTTTTTTCAATCGCCAAAAACGACTTTTTAATTTATAAAATTTCCCACAATTGCCAACAATATGAAACAGCGCCTTTTTTTGTTATGCGAAATTTCGCGGAAATGCAAAAAGAAACTTTGTTGCAAGCAATATTCCCTTTTTTTATTTTGAAAAAAATTGCCAAATTGTTTTTAAACAAAATTTCTTTTTAAAAAAAAATTGCCACATCTGAAGGTTGAATTTAGTTTGAACTTTGGTAGCATTTTTTTAAATGACTTTTTTTAACAATTTAGACAAGTTTTAGAAACATTTCACCATTTGATGCTAAATCCCTCTACAAAGGCTATAGGCAATGAAGCAACATAGAAAATTAAAAAAAATATCACTTAGGGAGAATGAATTTGTATGAATTAATGGCTATGATCTAATTTGTACTTTGCATCTAATGATCCTCAAAGTGCCAAGCCAAGGGAACTTTGGTCACTCTAATCACCATTGTTACCCTTCTATTTGCAACAACTTCAATGGCTTGAGCGCCATAGCCTTGGTCATTGAACTATTGTTCAACTTTTCACAATCCTTGGCATGTATAAGCACCGGAGAGCTTTGGAGGTCATGCTCATCTTCTTGAACCAACTCTTCTTTTCATCAACTTGCTACCAACAACTAAAGTTTTTATTCATCTTTTTAATGGTTTTTTTCACATGTAAGCTTGTAAGTCCCAATGCAAAGCTTGGTGACAACTTTTGATGCTCTTTTAGTCTACTAATGCTAGAGCTTTTGACAATTTTATGATGTTCAACTTGGACCTCTTCATTTCCTAGTCCTCTAAGTAGACCTCTTTTCAATATTCTTAGCCTAGCATTTTCTCATCTTTGAACTTTGTTGCTATCATGTTCATCTTCTAATCTTGTAGTCGAAACTCATTAATTATTGCTAGAGCTTTTGATGGTCTTATAATGTTTGATTTAGACCTCTTCCTCATCTCTTAGTACTCTAGTTAGACCTCTTACTCACTATTTTTGGCCATAAATTCCTAAGTTTAAACTTTGTTAATGCCATGTTCATCTTCTAATTTTGTTGTTAGAGCTTTCTAACTATTCCTAGAGCTTTTAATGATTTTATGATGTTCGATTTAAACCTCTTCTTCATCTCCTAATATCTAACTAGACCTTTCATTCACTATTCCTAGCCTTGCATTCTCTTAAGTTTGAACTTTGTTGTTGCCATGCTCATTTTTTAGTCTTGTTGCCAAAGCTCTTTAATTACTAACTTTTGATGGTCTTATGGAGTTCAACCTAAACCTTTTCATCATCTCTTAATGCTCTAACTACACCTTTTTGTTGTTTATTTTTTGCTTTACATTCTCCCAAGTTTGAACTTTGTTGTTGCCATACTCTTTTCTAGTCTTGTTGTCGAAACTTTTTGACTATTATTAAAGCTTTTGATGGTCTTATGGTTTTTGATCTAAACCTCGTCCTCATCTCCTACCTATACTTCTTTGTTTTCTATTATTAGCCTTGCATTCTCCTAGGTTTAAACTTTACTACTACCATGTTCATCTTTTGGTTTTGATGCAAAAGCTCTTATTCATGTCTAGACTATTTTAACCATTGGAGCTTTAGATGGTGGTATGGTGTTCAACCTAGACCACTTTTTCATCATGATAGGGCCCCATGTGCTCTTGTTTATTCAAGCTTCATTTTTGTCATGTTCATCATTTGGTCATCCTATTGTCAAATATCTTGTTCATCTCTTGGTATGACTATTATTAACTCTTTTGATGGTTTGATGGTGTTTGATTAAGACTTCTTTTTCATCTCCCTAATCTTCCTACTGAAGCTTTTGCTCATATTTTGGTCTTCAAGGTAAAGTTCTTGTTCATGGTGATGATATTCTCATTAGACTTTTTGTTCATCTCTTAATCTTCAAGCTGGACTTCAAATGCATAGGTTCTATTCTAACTTCTTTGGCCACTCTAAACCTCTTCATGTTCATCTTTTGATCTTCACAAAACTAGAGCTTTTGTTCACCCTCTAATCTAATTATTTTAACCATTCCAAACCTCTTGCTCACCTTTTGGTCTTTGAGTTATTTAATTCCTACTCATTTTTTGTTCTTGGAACTTTTTTAATTTACATGGTTAAATTGCATATTTGACCAATATGTACATATGTTTTCATCCTTGAAGTTTTGAACTACAATTTTTATGTTTTATTGTGAGCTTCTAATTGGCACTTAGGGAAGTTTCCATGCTAATGCTTTTGATATGCCTTTGATATGCCAATGATGTCCTTGCCCTATTATTTTGATATCCACATTGATGTTTTTCATGCTCCAATAAATCTTCATGTTGATGTTCTTCATGCAAGTTTGATATTCGTGTTAATGTTGTTGATGTTTGTTTGATTTTCACATTGTGTTTATTTGGTATTTATTATTATGCTCCTTTAATTTTCACATTTATTTATACCCCGCCGACCCTTTTCTCATGCTTGGAAATTCTTAATTTGGGCCTTATAGGCATGTTAGGACATGCCTTGTAACATGCATTTTCATTCTTATTTTATGTTGTACATATCAAGCCATTTTTTGCCTTGTTTCTTCTTGTCATGCACCAAACCTACTACTAAAGGTCTCATCCTAAAAACCTTGTGCAATAGTTCAAATGTTTGCTTGGATAATCGTATGAAATCTTTCACCATACTTAATCTTTCATTATAAAAGGTGACCATGATGTTAAAAATTAAACTCGTTGATAGTTGTTCACATGGCATTTGTTCCAAAGTCTTGTGCTTATTGTGTTGCTTATAATGTCACATGGGAACCATACCCATTTAGAATTAGCATGTGATGATTGGTTTTGGAAATATCACCTAAGACTATTTTTTTGAAAAAAACCAAAAAATTGGAAAAAGGGTAGGTTGTCATCCACACCTTCATTTGCATTGCCATGCAAGTACATGGTATGCACATTTTGGTTGGAGTCTTCCCACATACATTCACTCTTGAAAATGTAAAATGTAAGCACAACCTTTCCAATTACATTCACTACACAATTAATGATGAACCATTCGATTTCAAGATGCTACTATAAGAGATCATGTGAACCACATCTAGTCAGTACCCTTGCACCAAATTGTCAACCAACCTAAATGCCAATTTCATCATAATTTCATATTTGATCGGGATTAAAGTTGTGTTATGTGTATAGGCCTTACAAGTTGTTGTAAAATGATGCACAAGATGCACTGGTTAACCTTTTGTGTTTTACAAACTTCAAGGGCCTCAACCACTTGAATGCTCAATTTTGGATGTCATCTTTTCAACCAAAACATCAATTGTTTCTAAGTATTCCTTCTTGAAAAGGCACAAGTTTAGTTTGGGTGAATTTAGCCACTTTCATTTTTAATTGTGCTAATGTGATGCTAAGACCCACTTTTTGCATGGTCAAAATCCATTCTACAACTACTTAGTCTTTTTATTGTTAATAGCACACCAACTAAATTTAGCAAAATTTGACAACAAGATAAATTATGAAAGATTTTTATAAAAATAACTGGCTACCTAAGTTGAACTAGGTATAGAAATTTGGAGCTTTTTTCTTGAATTTTGGACAAAATTTTGGCTATTGAAAAATCTCAAAAAGCACTTGATTTTAAAACTTTTAATTTTTCCTTTTTTGGCTATAGGGTAGAACTGCCCATCACAATTCAACATGTACCTATCATTGAACACTTTATAATATTTTTCTAATTTCTTAACCAAATTGAACAATTTTTGTGTTATTGGATGCACAAATTGAAGGGCTACAAATGTTCTTTGAACATCATAAGTAAACAAGCAACACAACAAAACACAAGAAGAGAATGAATGATAGTTTGTTTCAATTTTTATTTATTTTTAAATACTTTAAATTGATCTCTAGTTCCAATCCCATATCTCCCTCATTTTTAGTCCCTTTTGAGTGATTGAAAATGTGATGGGTGCACCAACTAGAGCTTTACAAAACTTCTTTGCATTCCAAAGGCAAAGATGCAATAATCAAAGATCTTAAGCTCAAGATCCTAATTTGTTTTAAGTCACCCATCAGCAAACATTGAGCCCCCTTTACACCAAACACCACACATCTTGCCCATTCCTTTACCAAATTAAGAATTTTTTGTGGCCTTGGAAACCCTAAGTGGAGGGCTAAAAATAGTCTTGAAGCTTCAAAACCAAAGGAACAATGTGTGAGGATTTGAGCTTGGTTGAGTTCTTAAATGTTCGCTCACCGGCCTATCTACCCTAAATAGCCATCGAAAAAAGAAAAGGTACAGGCTCAGACCTTGGCCTCATGGATGAAATATTAGTGAGATTTTTCGTACATCCACGAGAGACGAGAGGGATAGGATGGACGAGATTAACGTGTCAGTAGGTAGGTAGCTAAGCTAGTTACTCTGGACAAATTCCAGCTCCCGAGGGAGACAATTCCGCGTCATATTACGGAAAATGGGTCGCCGGAATGCTCCCTAGTCCACGGTTATGGTTTGGAATTTACGGAATTTGTGAGGCTGGCATTGACACCAGGCGAGTGGCGGTTGTGTGCTGCTGGCGCTACTCTATTGGTCAATTTTATCGAATCTGTGGCTCAATGGGAAAATGCGGACACCAATTCCGGATATTCTGAGAAGGTGAGCCAATCGGCTGTTGCCACGTTAGCGGACAAACCCCCAAATGTGCCGTTGTCCACTGCCACCAGGGGCCGCTTACTGTCGCCGGCTTCCTCGCTCCGCTTGTCGCTTCCTTCGCGTCTGGGGTCGAGCAAAACATGTGCGATTTTCCACCAATTTGTGTGTGATTCTCGTGGTCTTTCTCTCACGGACTTTGGCGACGCAACAAGAGCAACTCCTTGTTGCCTTTGAGAGATCTCGAAACCGTTCAAAGATTGGTCTTTTATTCCCAGAAGAAGAAGAAGAAGAAGAAGAAAAGCTCTCTTTGCTTTTTTTTTTGAAGCTTTTTTGTGAACTGTTGAGAAATCGTGGAGTTGGGGATTTGATTTCGTCGCTCGGAAAGAAAAAATTCAGTCTGCCCTGGTGGAGAAGAAGAAGAAGAAGAAGAAGAAGAGTGTTCTTTTCTATTTAGGGTTTAGGACTTTTGCAGATCAGTTTGAGAGCTTGTTGGTGAGAGAGAGAGAGAGAGAGAGAGAGAGAGAGAGAGATTCTTTCTTTTTCCCTCTTGCAAGGATGCCATCAGAAGTAGGAGCGGAGAAATGGGTTCTGCCTGCTCATGACAAGCTACAGAAGGGCAAGAAACTGATGCTCATCATCTTGGATGGGTGGGGTGAACAGATTGCGGATCAGTTCAATGCGATCGCTGTTGCCAAGACTCCCATCATGGATCATCTGAAGACGGTGAGGAACAAAAAAATTTCCACTCCTCAGTGCCCACCTGCCCATTTTCTTCTTCCATCATCTGCCTGTCTGTTTCCAGTTCTGATGGGTTTCCATATAGCTCTTCCTCTTTTGCATCTTCTCTTCTCTTGGAGGATTGCCAATTCTGTGCTCTGTTTTGTTTTTCCCATACCAAATTTTGTCATCTTTGGTTTGTTGGTGGGTGAGGGGAGAGACTCAGGGTTTTGTTGTTGTTGCAGACGGCACCTGAGCGATGGAGGCTATTGAAGGCACATGGACCTGCAGTCGGGTTACCTACTGAGGATGATATGGGGAACAGTGAGGTGGGCCATAATGCTCTTGGTGCTGGACGCATCTTCAAGCAAGGGTGGGTTAGAAGAAGAAAACCCCTGAGTCCAAGAATCTTTGAATGTTTTGTTTGATTGATTGATTGATTGTTTGTTAGTTGGACTTTGGGAATGGAAATTTTCCACAGCATTCTGCAGCAAATCTGTACACAGCATGAGAGAGAGGGAGAGGGAGAATGTTGATCTGAGGTGGTTTTGGTGGTGACTTGGAGCAGGGCAGCTCTTGTGGATACGGCAATTGAAACAGGCTTGATCTATGAGGGTGAGGGTTTCAAGTACTTGAAAGAAGCTCAACCAAATGGCACAATTCACTTGATAGGTCTTCTGAGTGATGGTGGTGTGCATTCTCGATACAACCAGCTCCAGGTTCTTTGTTGATGAACTCACTCTTGGGCATCATCATCATCTCTGATTTCAGACTCACTCTCTCTCTTTCTTCCTGCATGGTTTTGTTGTTGTTGTTGTTGATGGGCATGGTCAGACCTCTGCCAATTTCCAACTCTCTTTCTGCATGATTTTGTGTTCATGATGATGGGCATCCATCAACTCTGCTGCTGATTTCAATCTCTCTTTCTGCATGTTGTGACCAATGAATTCATGAACTCTGCTGATTTCAGACTCTTGTTCTGCATTTTGTGACAATGAATGATTCATGGGCTCTGCCAATTTCAGACTCTTGTTTTGCATTTTGTGACAATGAATGATTTCATGGACTCCACTGATTCCCAACTCTGTCTTTCTGCATGTTATGGCAATGAATGATTCATGGACCCTGCCCTGCTGCTGTAAGACTCTCTTTTTGCACATTGTGACAATTATTTCATGGACTTCTTTGCCAATTTCAGACTCTTGTTAATTCTGCACATTTGTGGCAATGAATGATTTCATGGACTGCACTGATTTCAGGCTCTCTTTCTTTCTTTCTCAGAGGTTTTTTATTGCATTGTGCTCTCTGCACTTTGAAAATTAGCTTTTGCTTTGAGTTGGTACTTAACAGGCCACAATTGGAAGTCAGTTTATGATGTATCATTCAATCTCATTGTTTTTTGTTGTGCAGGCTCTTCTAAAAGGATGTGCAGATCAAGGGTTCAAGAAAATCCGAGTCCATGTTCTTACTGATGGTCGAGATGTTCGAGAAGGCTCCAGCCATGACTATGTTACGACGCTTGAACATGACTTGGAAGAGTTGCGAAAGCGTGGAGTTGATGCACAGATTGCTTCTGGTGGTGGCCGTATGGCTGTCACCATGGACCGCTATGAGGTACCTAATTTGTTTTCCTTTCGACCCTAAACATTAAAAGGCAAGAAGAAGAGCATCAATGTGCATTTTTGCAGAATGACGAGCATTCTTCAACCCTAAACCCTAAAACAAAGAAGAACCGAGTGCATTTATTCATGGATTTCATCTCTGTTTGGAGTGTTGCTGTGCACCTTTTTGTGTCGATTGGCAAAACTGCATCCCATGATTGGTTGATCTGTGTTTTGCTCACAGAATGACTGGGGGGTGGTGAAGCGAGGATGGGATGCGCAAGTGTTGGGTGAAGCTCCTCATCATTTTAAAAGCTGTCTTGAAGCTTTGAAGACACTCAAGGAAAACGATCCCAAACTGAATGACCAGTACTACCCACCATTTGTGATTGTTGATGATGAAGGCAAGCCTGTTGGGCCAATCGTAGATGGAGATGCAGTGATCACCTTCAACTTCCGAGCAGACAGGATGGTGATGGCAGCCAAGGCATTTGAATTTGAGGAGTTTGATAAGTTTGATCGAGTCCGAGTCCCAAAGATCAAGTATGCGGGTATGCTAGAGTATGATGCTGAAATCAAGCTTCCTAGACACTATTTGGTGGCACCACCCCATATCGGAGAAACTTCAGGCGAATATTTGGTCCATAATGGCGTTAAGACATTTGCATGCAGGTGAAATCTTCTGCACCCCATTACCCTTCTATCCAGGGCTGTAAACACCACATGATTAAGGATGCTTCAGCTGTGCTCTGTTTTCCTTGCATTGTGACCAATTCTTAGAGGAAAGGAAGAGAGTTGCGAGTTGCTTTGCGCCATTGTGTAAGTAATTGTGTGACCATTTTGGGTGGTGGTGGTGTCATTGTGTGTCTGGTGCAGTGAGACTGTGAAATTTGGCCATGTTACATTTGTTTGGAATGGTAATCGGTCTGGTCAGTTCAGTGAGACATTGGAGGAATATGTTGAGATCCCAAGTGATCAAGGTATCAGCTTCAATGTGAAACCTGAAATGAAAGCTCTGGCCATTGCTGAGAAAGCCTGTGAAGCTCTTCACAGTGGCAAATGGGACCAGGTAAGCCATTCCCCTTTTCACAAAACCAACATTGGTGATATCCCAAAGTGTCTTTTTCGCTGTGTAATTTTAGAGCTTTTTTCAACAGAGCAATATGGTTGTTATATTAAAGACATCCCTCATCAAACCCCGTAAAAAAAGGAAAATTGTTGAGAATTGGAACTTATAGAGCCAGAATGAGTTGAAATACTTTCAAAGCTGTAAATGGGTTGTGTTGTCATGGCTGCAGGTACGAGTAAATTTGCCAAATGGAGATATGGTGGGTCATACAGGAGATCTTGATGCCACTATTGTTGGCTGTTCTGTTGTTGATAAGGCGATTCAGGTCTTTTTGTTTTTCCCTCCCATGTTACAGCCTACCATTTTCTCCACAACTTGAATTTTTGGATTTTGCAATGAAAAATAAAGCATTTTGGGCCTCAGAATGAGGCAGAATATTTCCCATTTTACTTTTTTTGTCACCAGGATGTGACACCAAAAAGAAGTACGGTCTAGAAGGTCATGTTTATTTGTCATTGAAGTCGTGATGCTCACATAGTGATACTGTTGGAGATTTTTCTATCTTTACAGTCGTTTGATTACCATCATGTGGTGGTCTGTTTTGTTCTGCAGCTTATGCTTGAGGCAACAGAAAAGGTTGGAGGTATCTTCTTGATAACAGCTGACCATGGTAATGCGGAGGACATGGTGAAAAGAAACTCCAAAACAGGCGAGCCCCTGAAAGACAAGCAGGGCAAATATCAGATCTTGACAGCACACACATGTGCACCGGTAAGGGAAGGAAAACAAATTAGCCATCATAAGGTCCAAGGTGGCAGATTATGTTATTTTCTTCACCACATTCTATGACATAATCTTCCAGTGATGATGATTCACTCCTATTTTACAGGTACCCATTGCGATAGGAGGACCTGGTCTACTGAAGGGTGTTCAATTCAGGACTGATCTGCCAACTGCAGGATTGGCAAACGTTGCTGCCACATTCATCAACTTACTTGGGTTTGAAGCACCCAAGAACTATGAGCCCTCCTTGATTGAAGTTGTGGAGTGAAAACTGAATTTTGTTTTTAACAGCAGGTTGAAGCAACTGACGAATTACGAGATCACCGATTAAATATGGTAATTGTTTCTTTTTAAACTCTAAAAACCGACAATTTCACAAGAATTTACCATATTGCTTTATGTTTATTCGAGTATTTTTATTCCAATTGCAGAATTTTTGTTAACTTTCGGGATTGGACTGTTGGGTTAAGCATATGTGTATCTACAGTTATCATATTGTACATATATTGAAGCACCCAAGTCTGGGAAGAGAAGACTTGGTATGATGGCTTCTATGTGGTATTTTACTTGAATCCAGTTTGGAAGGAAAAAGTGCACTGCAATGAGAAAGAAAGAGGAAAGACTGCACTCATGACTCATTTCTCTAGTCTTTTGACTTACATTAACTATTGCAATTTTTAATTCAAGCTTGATTTCAAATCTCAAATTCATCTGAGATTTTAACATTCTCAAGAGTTAATTGTGCAAAATTCCCTTTCAAAGTTTCCGTGTCTTTGGCATGCGCAAGAAGTATGTTGGGTGGGTAAGGTACCAGTGTTTGTTGGGTTTGGTCTTTTGGCGGGTTCAGTCTTTGAGAGGGATTGCCTTAGCTTTGGGTCAGTTTGGAATAGGAGAAGAGTTGCCTATGCACGAGGGTGGTAGCCCGAGCGATGGGCATTGGAAAACAAGGAAGCGCCAAGCACCCTACCTTCTCCAGTGTAAAAACGTGCTGTAATTTTCAGAGGACATGCAGTTCCACTGCAAAAGTTTTCTTCCATTTCACAAGATCTTGGACTTATTTGGTTGACTTGTGAGCAATTTGTGATAAACATGATAGTTTCAAAGGTATGTCGACCAATTATAGCTTGAGGGGAAAATGAAGCTCAATTTGATACATTTTTATGCACTTGCAAGCAATGTTTTTTATTTTTTCCCCAAAAGCCCAAGGCGTATTGGATGGTTATGAAAAAATTGATGGGGAGGCATGATGACAAGTTGGAAATGCCAATGGTAAGTGCCTTTAGCTAACATACATAGTAGTGAGACAAATTGTAACTACTTATGCATTTAAGTAATTGATTGTGGGTGGTAATGTTCAAGAGCAAGTGATAATGTGCATTGGTGGAAACCATGTTTTAAGTGGCAATTTGTTTGGTGATCAAATAGATGGAAAAACATGGAATGTGATGAGCATTTACACGTTGCATTGAAACTTTTGACAATCTTGTGAACTTGGAAATATGAGTTCAACAATGAAGATCTAAACTAAAACAAACATCATGAATGTAATTTCAATTCCACATCGTGATAAAACAAAAGACCATAGACAAGATAACCAAGAAAATTAATGGATTGGGGGGTGTGCAGTTGAACTTCGATGATTTCGGATCTTGCCCAATGCAACCTAGTTTAGTCTTACACAAGCCATGCACATTAAAACCATATTTGCATGCACACATTAGTATGTACTACCAATACAAGTTGCATAAACAATTGCAAAACATTAACCCAAAATTCACTAGGAGTATAAAATAGACCAAGAATCGTGCAATGTAAAACATTTAAAAGAAAAACACATTCAACAAAGCCAAAGAAAATGGGGTGAAAATCAAACTTCCATAATTTATATTTTTGCTATGAACCTTGCAAAAAATTAGCATACATAATGTATGAAACTAAAAATGTCTTTTGTTGCCAACAACTACAACATCCTCATGCCATTACAAATTAATAATGCAATAGAATCATTAAAAACCTTGCATGATAAACTATTAACTAAAGTTGTAAATTTTTTAACAATCCATTACATATTTCACCTTATTATCTACCCAACCCTTGATGGTGTCCTTAAGGAAAAAATCTCGAAATTGTAATGCTCCTACATAAACATTCTCACAACCAAATCCAAATGTGTAATTAATCAGTTTTGCAACTTGGATTTCATGAATGACAAGGTGGAGAAGTAGCATTCATCTTTTACACTCCCTAAATTCATAATTACATAAAGCTCTACCAATGCAAAATATTTAAAAAGTTGATTTTGTAAGAGGTTACTAGTTTAAACCATAACCAAGATATAAGGTTACATGTTGGTGGGGGTTCTAAAGCAACAAAATGGTTGTTCAACATAGTAATTTTGAAAAGAGAAGTTGAAAGATCAAATTTCCTTTCATTGCGAAGGGCAAGGATCTTCACCCATTCAATCTTTGTAATGAATTTCTTAAAACAAAAGTGAGCCTTTAACAAGGCCAAAAGCCTTTAAAACATTTCTTCAACATGAGGATTCAACCTAATGTGTCTTGTCCATGTGCAAATTTGATGAGCACATGGACTCCTTCCAATAATGCTATGATGTAAATCAAACCCATAATCACCTCAATGTCATAGAAATACCCCATATGTGTTTTAGGTGTTACCACCGTGTTCATGTCATCATTCATCTTCACCACCAAAGTTTGATATTTTGTAAGAACCCACTTACTATGTGACAACATGGAATCCATCTAGTCCTTACATTGCATAGCAATTTCAATCCTTTGGTTTCAAACAATTTAACAAAAACACATTGCTTAAGATGTTTTTTTGTTGAAAATGAAAAATAAGTGTAGGTAGTTTACAACAACCCCTCCAATTTAAAAACCAAGGGCAAAACATAAATAATCTACACGCCATGCAACGCATCGTAATAAAAAAATGTGTAAATTTGTAACAACACTTGTATGCATATTAGTGAACATTACAATCCCATTTGAATAAAAACAAACCACTTTGTTAACAATATATTCAACTATTAAACTCCCATATTCCATCAAAGGCCTCAAAATTAGTGCAATGAGATTATATGCAAAACCTCCGCCAACCACCCTTTCAAGATTTAGCAACAATGGCATCCTTTTGAAATCATCAATAATTGCACACTACACCAAGATTGATTATCTGTTTTTATAATTTCATCATAACCAAGAACAAGGTATTTGGCTTTTTACACAACAACTTCAATTGATTTGATGACAATCCAATGCATGGTTTTAACCATTTGCTAACCAATGGAGTTAGACCAATGCTTGCATAACATGTTTTTCACCTTCAACAATTCAAACATGTGTTCCATGCTTTAAGAATTTGTTAAGGGTAAATCAAGTTTCAAAAGCCAAAAAATCGCAACAAATTGAATGAACTTGTGTTTCCTATTTGTAGCAATTCCACCAACACAAATCAACTCATCAACAATGTTTCGACCCGTGTTCAATTTTCACATCTTGACCTTTTGTTAACATGAAATAGTAGCCCACAACACATCTAGGGTATGCAATCTTGCATTTTTGCCTACATGCATGTTTTTACAAGTTGTTAAACTTATGCACCAAAAGATTTTCCCTACCTTCAATCTCATAACACACACCTTGCAAAGAACCATAGTCAATTTCCCATCACACCTTAACACTACCTCAACCCATGCCAATTTTGTAACCCACATTTCCTAGAAAATGCAATTCAATTCTCATTCCTATTCTTATAGTTTTTTTTTTAAAATTCTAACTCTGGCCCTCTAAGTTTAATATCAAGATCAAGAAAGGGTTTAACAAGAAGAAGAGATTATGATGGTGATAAAAGATCAAATACAACAACAAAAATTTAAACAACAAAATTGTGTATATTGGACTTGGCCTTTGGCCCTTGGCATTAAAAAAGAACTTGTATCTAAAACCCAAAGGTCATTGTAAGAGGTTAATTGTGAAATCAAACAAAAGATGCATAAGACAAAAAAAACAAAGGCTACAATTGCAAAAACCTTGAACAAGGTTTTCTAAAACATTAAATTCCACCCAAGTTTGATTTAAGTTACATAAAGTTTACAAACATGTCAAAACACAATGAACATTGTACCTCTACGTAATGTAAAGACTAAAAAGGTGTTGATGTAAGATCCATGTTGCCTTAAGAAGAGAAGGGGAAAATTTATTTGCAATTTGCATTTTGTAAACTCCATTGCACACACCCTTGCTATCATGAATGCCAACGCCACGGAGTTCATTCATAAAATGTTCATCCATGACTTGTAATGAACTTGTACTTAATTCTTAATTTAATTTCAGTTCATTTTTAATTAACTTTTAGTTAAGTTTTAATTCACTTCCAATTAACTCTTAATTCATTTTTAGTTAAGTCTTAGTTCACTTATAGTTAACATTTAGTTCATTTTCAATTTAGTTCTAGTTAACACTTAATTCACTTGTAGTTCATTTTAATTAACACTTAATTCATTTGTAGTTAATTTTTAGTTCAATTTCATTTCACTTTTAGTTCATTTTCAGTTCACTTTAATTAACACTTAGTTCATTTTGAATTTACTTATAGTTAACACTTAGTTCACTTTTAATTAACATTTAATTCATTTATAGTTAACTATTAGTTCACTTTTAGTTCATTTCTAATTAATGTTTACTTTGCTTGTAATTAATTTTTAATTCACTTTTATTCCCTTTTTATTAATGCTTAAGTCATTTGTAATTAACTTTTAATGCTTACTTCATTTGTAATTCATTTTTAGTTAACGCTTAATTCATTTGTAGTTAACTTTTAATTCACTTTTAGTTCACTTTTAATTAACTCTTAATTCATTTCCAGTTCACCTTTAAATAATTTTTCATTCACCTCAAGTTAATTTTTATTTCACTTTTAATTGAATGTTAGTTGATTTATAGTTAAATCTTAATTCATTCATAATTCACACATGGGTACACATGGGCCACACATGAATGCACATTGGCCACATTTATGTTGGAAGTTTTTTTTAAAATTTTTTAAAACTATGTGCCTAATAGGTATAAATAAAAGTAAAATTCCCCATTACTTTTAATCTGTTCAACACCAATTTTGAGTATTTTTTTGTCATAGCCTTGTTTTGTTTTTATTGCCTTCTTGTAATAAAATCTTGTTGGAATCTTGTTTTACATGTGTCATGTTCTTATTTTTGTTTTTCTTGTTTCACAATTTAAATTTGGAATTAGGCCTACTAGTGTTTTTGTTTTTGTTAGAAAATCATGTAAACTTGGTTGTTTCGTGTTTGTGACACTTATAATGGTCTATAATCCAACACCATGAAAAGGCAAAAATTTTCACACCACTCCTTAAACCGGTCTTCACAATGCATATGAAACATTACAAAGTCTTTCACACTCAAACCATAATTCTAACACAAAATCCTTCTTATTAATGAAAGGTGTTAATCTCTTATATTAATTTACCTAAAGAAGAACTAACAAACTTCAACAACAAAACAAAAAAGGATGCAAGGTTAAAGAAAGGTTGCAATGTGAATTCACAAAATAATAAGGAGGAATGGTTATAAATCTTCAAAAAATGGAAAGGGGGAGGTGATGGAAATGATGTTAAACAAATGTTTATTGACATTGACAAGATCAAAAGCGAGTGGAGACTACATTCAATGGGACAATTTTGACCTTTGTGCAATGCCCTCCAATCGCACAACCAAATGCACAACAAACCTTACATCAAATAGTTTAGATTTTGGCAAATTGAAGACCTTGAAACACTTGGATTTAACACAAGCATGTAAAAAGGCCCATTGGGAGTTTACCACTTGGTGAAATTTTGCCAAAAAAAAAATACTACTCACAAGTATAAACATGATTAATTTTAATAATGTTTTTCATTGTGTTTGATGGTTTGGCTATTAAACTTAATTTGGTGATGTGGATTATGTAAGCTAAAATTAGTTATTGTGTAAGTCAAACCCATTCATGATGATTTGGATATAATTAGGTTTGCCCAACAAATTTGATGCATGCCCAAGTTTGTCAAGTGATATTGGTGGAAAATAACCTTTTTGAAATACACTTTTCACCTCTTCACAAGGGGCTACATTGAAATGACATAAAATGTCAAAGTTTGAAATGAGATTCCTAATTTTATCAAGTTATCAATCTTTAATATTCAAGGGCTATAACTTCGTCATGGGACATTTAAATTTAATATTCTTTGAATTTATCTTTTAGCCTTTGGAAAGAACTTTTCAACATTGTATCAAGATTTTCAATCAAAATTGATTCAACTTTTCAAAACATCATTTAAATGGTCGTGAATCATTTTGACATTCTCATTCTTGACCCTTGAAATGGCCATATTTTATGCTACACATCATTGTTTTGATAATGCAACCTCATTTGACTATAGCAATCTTTAAGACCTTTTCAATAGTTTTAGAAAACCCAATTTGGACAAGGTATGATCCTTCAACCCTTGATCCATATATTCAAAAGACTTAAAATTTCCAAACACCTAGAGTGGGATCGCACTTGAGAGGCTTGGGGGCTCTTCTTTCTTGCAATTTCACATGCTTCTTTTTCACAAAAGGAGTGTGTTTGAAATCTTCTCATGCCTTATGTCTTACACTTTTCCCAACCCATTTCCCATAGTCATGCCTTAGCCTTGATCATAAGTCCCAGGTTATAGTCATGACAAGCCATAACATGATATGTAACTTCATAATTTTAAAAATCAATATATAAATTGTCATTTGTTAATCAAAATATTTAAGTTGTAAGGGATTATTGTGTCCTTCACAACTATTGCCACAAGAGGTTTTCAAACAAATCTTCCAAATGTGATGCAAGGGCCAAGTACCTTTTACAAATGAATGCCACATAAACAATTGGAAATTTTTTTTAAATGCATTTCAAGAAGTGGTCGATGTTTGGCCCAACCTATTATGTAATTATCCTGTTTGTTAATGATTAACAAAGTCATTTACAGATCTAATTCCATAACTTTTGCATCTAGATTAAAATATGGTTGGGTTTTGGATTAATAAATACATCTTGACCTCATTACAATGCAAAAAATGTTGAACAATAAATTATTTTAATTTTTCTGACATTTTCAAATGTCGAAAGAGCTATTGGAATCAAAAAAACATTTCCGACAAATTCTTGATACTTGGTGAGAAAAAATAGGGCTACAAAGTCCCCAAAGTTTTATTTTGAAAAACATCACCAAGTTTCTAAGAAATGTTGTAAATGTTTAACAATTTTATGGTAAATTTTGTGGTTATTTCACATACACCACAAAGTTTTTGAATTGTTTATTCTACCATGCTTTCATTTTCTTATAACCTTTAGTATTGATTTTATATAATGAATTAATCCTAAGCTTATAATTTTAAAATGAGTTTGATCAATTCACAAAACTAATATAGATGATTTGCAAAATATTTTATTGAATACATAGAGGCTTTTGAATTTCATGCTGGAACCCAATGGTAGAACTTGTTTGTGGTATGTTTTAAAACAATTAATATACCAATGGTTGGGATTGTACATATAACATGTTTTTTCTAGCAAGGAACATTACACAAAAGTTTTGTGGGGTTTTTGACAAGAAAAACTTTAGTTTCATTCTCTTTTGCATGTGTGTTTATTCCCTAATTTTGTGAATTTAAAGTGCACCGTAAATGTAACTAGTAAATTTCAACCTATCTTCTACATTTTTAGGGGTGAACACATGCATAAAGATGACATCATACTTTGTAGGCCAAGAATTTGCATGATGATGTAAAAGAAAACATCAACGATGTCTTTTTAAATTCAAATATTTCATCTTTTTACTCAAGAGGTCTATAGCAAGTGGCATTTTTCAAACCAATTGTCAACTTTCAATTTTTGATGGACATGACTCAAATGTGATGTTAGTAACAATACAACAAGCATAAGACTTTGAACCAAACATCACATGCCCTCTAACCTCTAAAGGTTTAAAAAGTTTCAAATAATTTAAAACCACATTTTTAAAAAAATTATGGTTTAAATCAATCACCTTGAATTAAACAAAGTGATGCTAGGTAACTAGATATTTACACATTGGAATAAACTTTGTTGAGAAAAACATAAAATCAAAGTTTAAAGTTACAAGGATTTGGCCACTTAGCATTAAGGCTTATGTGGATGATAAGACTAAACCAACTGAAGTTTTCAAAATTACTAAGAAAATGAAAAATATAGATGCTTATTTTTCAATTAATGATAATGAGAACCCTTAGCAATGGGAGCAAGCCTTTGTAACTATAAAGTTGTTGTATGCAATATTTATAAACATGATGTAACACCAACATTTTATGAAGACCATTGCATTCCTTCCCTTGTTCAACAATAACATGTGAAAATGCTTAGCAAATCTTGTTGTTATATATATTTGCCCACCATAAAACGATGCAAAATTATAATTTAACTTGGACAACCAAATTTTTTAACAAAATCATTAATTATTTGGCTACAAGTTTGATACATGGTGTCATGGACACCAACATTATCAACATCATCATGGATGAATTTCTTCCATTTTTCATTTATAATAAATCATTTGTATTCAATGGAAAAATCATCCATCATTGTTCAATTTTCATCCATAATAAATGAAGTTCAGTTGCAATCATATCATTTTCATCCATAGCATGTAAATGATTTGAAATTTACTTACAATTTAAAAGGGTTTTCAAAAAAATTCTTTGGATGGTGGGCATATGGAAACTTCTTCGGACTAAGGCCCCAAAAGACTATAAATAAAAATAGGACCCCCCATTACTTTTAATATATTTCACACTAATTTAAAATACATTTTTACACCATAACATTGTTTGCTTCATTTCATGATCACATTCTTGTGTTTTATCAAAACATTTTTTTTAAAAATGATTTTTGCACAATTTGTGTTATTGTTTTTTTATTTTCATGTTTTGTTTGGATTTACATTTAAGCCTTATTTTGTTATACTTTGTTTTGCTTTTTGTGTACTTCAAAAAAAAATTATCTTTGTAATTTTCATAATTTTCAACATATAATGGCCTACATTTGTCAATTTATTATCGTTATCACATTTGCTTACAAGGAAAACCAAGGGCAAGGAATTGTTAGTGAGTTATAGTGAATGTTAAAGATATTAACATTGGCCAACATCATCATTGTTAACATCATCATGGATGGATTTCATCTATTTTTATCCACCATCAACTTGTAATTTACTTAAAGTGAGATTATAATTAACTTGTAGTTAATTCACTTGTAGTTCATTTGTACTCTACTTTTACTTTATTCATAGTCAATTCCTAGTTCATTCATAATTCATTTATAATTAGAAATATTTTCAAAAAATTCTTTAAATAGTGAACATATGAGAACTTCCATGAAAGTTTTTTGTTAGGTCTTCAAAAAGGTATAAATAAAGATGGCACCCTAGTATGGTCAATATAAAATTTAAATACAGACTTGCACCATAAATTTTTATTTATTTTTATGTTTCATGTTAAAATTTTATTTATAACTTATGTTTTGCAAATTTTGAGTTTTTGTCTTTGATTTTCATGTTTTGTGTTTGAAGTTAAAATTAAACTCTTATCATAATTGGTTTGCATTTTTTGAAAATCTTTTTATCTTGGTTGTTTTTGTGCCTATGACATTCAATCATATGTGATAACATGAATTAATACTTAATTATTATGAACGAAAAAACACTAAGGAAAAAAGTTGGGAGAGATAGTAGACTAGAAATATGAAGATCATGAACATGACAAGAAATGTGGCATGAAATGTGGCATAAAAGTAAGAAGGTGAGTTCAACATGACACCATGGTGAGTACCAAGGCATTAGGGCAAAGGCAAGAAGAACACAATGACCAACTTGGGTGAATTTTTGCTGAAAAAACTCATTTTATATTGAAAAAAAGGAGTTTCTCTTGAGAGTTTCTCCAAACAAATTGAAAATTTCAAAAATAGTGTGAAAATTCAGCCAAAAAAATCATTGAATTTTGAATGGGTCTTTCTTTGTGAATGTGATGATGTATCACCCATTAGGCTAGTAGTGGGTTATTTTTGTTCAATAGGAGCTCTCCTAAAAGCATACTAGGGTGGTCATAGGGATCATCTTTTGGGAAGCAAAGCTAACACATGATGATGACATAGTAGAGATAATGTGCCTTGGGAAATGAATTATTTGTACAAGGATGACCAAATCAACCATTTGTATAAGGATCCCCCGCCCAAGGCTTACAAATGGATGGTGCACTACTAGTGGGTGTTGGGTCACATAATCCTTATATCTTTTGCATGTTTGTCTTCTTGAGCTGAAAAATGTTTTTTTAATAAAAATAAAAATAATTTTAATTTTATTTAATTTTAATTATGAATTTTGAATTTAATAAATTATAATAAATTAATTGCTATTTCTTCTTCCAAGAAATTAATAATAATAAAAGAAATTATTTGACCACTCCCAATTGATTCGGAAGCTTGAGAAACATGCTTGGGAATGGGCTATTGGCTTTGGCATTTTCTTTACCCTAAAGGCTAGTTTGTAAGACCCCTGTAAGACCCCTTGGTGGGGTCTTACAAAGAGGACCATAGTATATATACATATTCTGTATTCTTTTTTCCGTTTCAATTAATGACAATTCATCATTGTGACAAAATTTTTTTCAGTACCAAAAAAATGTCGAAACATCATTGAATGAAATGAATTTTTTTCTTTTTTTTGGATGCCGGTGATGATGATCGGCCAACCATCATCGCCGATTATCATTGGAAAAGAGGCTCTCGAGACACCGTCACGGTTACTTTCTGCTGACATCTTACACGACAAATAAAAAAATTTACGGACAAGGCTTGTGCGGTCGGAACTTTCTAGAATGCAAAAGAAAGGTTTTAAATGGGGGGGGGGGGTATACTTTAAGGGTTAATGTAAAGTGGTTTATTGAGACGGAACAAGGAAAGAATAAACATCAAGGAGGTGAAAATTTGGGGGTGTTTTCTTTCGGGGTTGGGTCCCTAAAGTTGAGAGGGAATTATTATATATGCAAGGTTAAAGCACGAGATCAAGGGCATGACCGAAACAAGGGCCCATGCGAGCCGACAATTAAGCGTTGCTTGATTTCGGCAATGCTGTTGTCGCTCGTGTAATTTTATTGTGAGTGTAAAGAGCAACCTCGCATTTATTTTAAATTTTAAATTTTAAATTTATTTTTGTGATAATACCTAGCGAGTGCCCACCAAGTATTATGGGGAAAAAAGAAAATGGTGCCCAAATTTTTTACAAAAATGGATTGTCTTCAAGAGCAAAACTAATTTCTATTTTTCAAAAAGCCCGATGGGAATTTTACACTTTGCAAGGTGCACTAGAGAAATCGGGGGAGGCGGCCGTTACGTTACATTATGGGTAGATTCAAGAGTGGTCCGGAAAAAACAAAAAAAAACCTAAATTACTAGGGACCATAGTTGGAAGGGTTTGAACTTAAAATTTTTATTTAGAGGAAACCAAAAAAAAAAAAACCCCCCAAGAAGTGAAAATTGGGGGATTTTTGGGTTGGGGGGGG
>Ga0116231_10003042_pt1 | contig 35041 bp, 35 predicted proteins | sample S1TSphgellanicum_2_FD_89695 | JGI IMG/M metagenome (GOLD analysis project Ga0116231, IMG submission 89695) | Host-associated microbial communities from peat moss isolated from Minnesota, USA - S1T2_Fd - Sphagnum magellanicum MG | ecosystem: Host-associated > Plants > Peat moss > Unclassified...
AATATGTTAAAAAAAAAAAAAACTGGGGGTTGGGGGGGGGAGAAGAAGGAGGAGGGGATCTTTTTTGTTTTTTGGCCACCAAGATCCCGGGTGTCGCAAACTATTACTGTTTTTTTTTTGGGGGGGTGTGGGGGGGGGGGGGGGTTCTTTGCTTTTCCTTTGGCCATTGACACGGTTTACGTGCAATTGTTGCAATGTTCTTCTCCATACAAGTAGGCGAAAGATCCATCCCACTCTTAAGTGTAGGGTAAAGCCCTAGGGTGGGGACATTCCCAAAATAAGGGGCCTTTGAGAAGGCAATAACCAAGTCTGACCCCACATTTGAGGAATGTTCCCCTGCCCATGGGCTATGCCCACCATAAACCATGAGGGAAATGTTATCATGAACCTATATAGGTAGAAAACAAAGCACAAGAGGGGAAGGATTCTTACACCTACTACTTGAGAGTGCGAGGGATCTTACACCCAGATCCCTCACACTTTGATAGAGTAATAATTTCTCTACAAAAGAATTATTCCTCTAGAAAAGAAGCCCTCTAGAAAGGAGGAGGGACATTATAGATACTCCTCAAGAAAGAATATTCTTACTTAAGTCAGGGGGGGCGGGGGGGGGGGCACTTATTTTCAGAACTCCCTTGCTTCAGAACTCCCTTGCTTGGAGGGTGTTATTGAAGAAGCCGAGGGGCGCTTATTTTCAGAACTCTCTTGTTTCAAGGGTGTTATTGAGCAAGCTGAGGGGCACCTACTTTTGGAATTCCTTTGCTTCAAGGGTGTTATGGAGTGTAAAAACTGACAGAATTTTTTATTTTTTTTCCCTTGATACCTGGAGGGTAACCCATGGTTACCTTCCAAGTATCATGGGAATTTTTATTTTTTAAAAAACAGAAATGCACATGCATTTTGTTTTCTGATTTTACAGTCAATAAGTTACCTCCAAATACAATAAGAAAAGCCTTAGAGGTTCTTACGGATATAAGGTACCCTCCAAATGCACTAGGGATTTTCTCAGAGTGCTTTTGTAAGAACCCCTCCCCCTCCTATGCCTCATCATCCCCAAATGTTTAACCTAGGGTAAGGCTCTAGGACAAGGCCGCTAGTGTTGGGTAGGGTTGCTCTTCATGTAATGCCCTGGTCTGACCAAGAGTAAAGATCAGACTGCCAAAATTTTCCTTTCAATTTAGATGCATCTGATGATCCTCCAAAATCCAAAGATCCAGATCCCTTCAAAATATGCAGGAACCCAGCAAAAATCCAAAGAGCCCTTCTGCCCATGAACAAAATTTTGGAGAAGATAAAATTCTTGTTTCAAACATGGCCTCCCCCTTGGGTGAACCAGCACTCATGTTGGTACCATGGTTAAAATGCCAAAAACCCAAATTAAATTATTTATAAATATTACAAACATCTCATCCTTGGACTAAAAATCAGGGTCTCTGAGGCTTAATATGGCCAATAAGAGGCCTTACCAAAAAAGGTGAAGGTACCAATTTGGGAATGCCCCCCACTCTAGGGCTTTTCGAAATGCCATTTTAGAATTTGGTAGTGTCTGGTGATGGGCATTGGACCAACCCCAAGTGGGAGCAAAAGCTTGTGACATTATGCAAGGGGCGTAGCAATGAGCTCATTTTACTATTTGGTGATGGGAATGTTCTAAGTCAATTTCCTCATATTTTGTGTTTGGGGTGGACTAAACTAAGTTTGGTGATGGGTAATTTGATCAACACAAAAACCACATGAACATGTTTGTTAATCCACAAGGGAGGATGGGGAGATTATTCTTTTTTGTTTGCTTATTGGAGATAGTTAACACAATTTTGCCAAATGCCTATGTTTGGTATGTAACACCAAGTGTTTGGTGATAGGGGTCCATGGGTGCAATAATTAGCACACGTTTAACCATAAATGCCAAAACCTTAGCTTGTAACAAAGCCCCAAGGTTTCCCTCCAATTTCTAGCACTTTGTATTCCCACCAAAAATTCAAGGAACATCAACAACTTCTTCACATGAATTTGAATTAGATTTTCATACAATTTACCATACTTAGAAATTCTTTTAACATGACAAAGTTCTCAAGCACAAAGGAAAATAGTCTCAAGTTTTTCATAGAGGTTTTGAGAGCATATGGGCTAGACAAATCAAGATCTAACATCCAAGTAAAGTTAGATCAAACAAGAATAGAGTTCAAAATAACAAAGAAAGAGGAGCAACATCAAGGTATAGAGAATCTAAACCTCTTAATGGTAATAGAAGAACCACAAGAGTTATATCAACAACGATCAAATGTTTCAATAGCCAAAGGAAAGTCAGAAGTGAAGGAAACAAAAGTTTAAACATTAAATAAACAACTTGCTGGAAAGGTTTTAATAGATCAACTTTATAGTTTGCATTTTTGTATGTATATACATTATCATTGGGTGCAAAGTTCTATAATCCTAAGATATAGTGCAAATGTCCCCAAGAAAAATAAGTTTAGTCGTAACAAAAAACCATATATAGTTTGAATTACACACTATTTGTTTGCACACAAACAATAGACCAGAATTTTGAATGGGATGATTTCAAAGACTTTTATGCATAGACCACTTTTACTTTTGAGTTACAAGCATATGCATTTGAACATACCCTAACCTTGCACATTTCCTTGCTTCTTGGATTAGTTACAAAAGGTTCAAATCTGTTAGTACACACCCCCATCGTGTTAGAGACTAAATCCAAGTAGATCTACTACACAATGATGTTGAATGTGCCACGCAAAAAGATATTTGGTCTTGAAATGTTACCAATAAGAGACAAGGAAAACAACCCACCTCCATCTGCACTAGAACCAACAAAGAAGCAACGAAAAGTTAACAAAAGGCCCATTTTAAAGTGGGAGAAAGTTATGGACCACTGAAGCATTGAAGGAAGCCATGGATGTTGTTGAATGTGAAACAACATCATTGCAAAAGGCAAGTAAACATTGGGACATTCCTATTACTTCACTGTCTAATCACCTGAATGGTAAAACATGATCTAAAAAATGTGGAGGTGACATGGTGTATTGACAAAAAAAGAAAATCAAGTTGTTTTTGCTTAGATTTTGGCTATGCAAGAAGTAGGCCTCTCCATCACATTGCAACAAATAAAGATGAAAGTGGCAAGGTTAACTCAAACAAGACCTACACCTTTTCGAAATGGAGTTCTAGGCAATAGTTGGTGGTACTAATTCAAGCATCAACATCCTAAACCCAATATTTGCATAGTAGAAGGTTTAAATATTAGCAAAGCTCAAAGACTAACCAAAACATCTTGCCAAAGTTTTTACAACAATTTACAATCCATGTATGAGAAGCATAACTACGATGCAAAACACATTTGGAAGTCAAATGAAACTATGATCTAGGCAGGTAGACAATCAGGTGCTGAAGTTTTGGCAAAGTGAAATTCACATCAAGTTTATAGCATTATACCCAGGTCTAGAAAATGGTTGATTGTTAATTATGTTGTCAATGCAACTGGAAAAGCGCTACCAAGATTCTATATCTTCCGCAGAGATTAGTTGCATGAAGATTACATTAAATTTTGTAAAACAAGGTCATGTATGGCTATGCAAACAAAGGCTTGGAAGATAATTTTTCTTTTCAAAAAGTGGTTATCATTTTTCAAGAAGTTAGTACCAGGTGGGATTTCTCAAGCATGGGTCTCATATGACACTGGAGGCAATTGAACAAGCAAAAAAAATTGGCTTGGACATGGTCACTCTACCTTCACATACATTGCATGCCTTCCAACCCTTAGATGTGGCTTACTTCAAGCCTTTCAAAATTGCTTTCAAGAAAGAAAGAGATGCAAGCATGGTTAACAACAATTATTCTAAACCAGACAAAATTACTTTGGTAGCATGGGTGGACCAAACATTGGTGAAGAAAAATATAATATCAAGGTTTAAAATTACAAGCATATGGCCTTTGAACTCAAAGGCCATAAATGAAAAAACTACTCCTAGTACCTTGTACACATTAATCAATGTAGATATAATAGGAGGGGGTGATGGGGAGTCCAATGAAGAGGATGATGAATTATCTCCAATGGGTATAACATTTTACAACAACCAAATTGATCAACATAGCTGCAACATTAGAATCCACATGTGAAACTCCTCGAACTGAAAATGTAACTCAAAACATCCCTAGGTATTATGTATTTGTGCCTAGAAACCCTATAGTCCAAAACTCAGAAATTGTTGTAGAACCATCCAATTTGATGGTGAATATAGATGATGATGTTATGTTGGATGTTATGATAGAAACTACACCTTTGACACTTCTTTCTCAAGAACCCCCCTTTGCCATTGGTCTCCTATCCTTACCATACCTACCTTCAAAACAATTACATGGTATAAAGCCTTTAGTTGATTATTCACAAAGTCATGTTGTGACTTTGGAAGAACATTTACAAATCATGAAACAAAAGGTAGTGGAAAAGGTAGCAAAAGTTTTTGGGTGAAACATCAAGAGTGGATATTAAAAGCCACTTGGACGTCTTTTAATATCAAAAACACGTTTGCATGTCAAATATCTTCACCTAAAACCTCCTACCAAAAAAAAGTGTGAAGGAGGTAAAGCCAAAGGGGACACCAAGGATTTCGATGCCACCAAGGGGCAACACAACTTAGTAGGGGGACAAACCTAAGAGGTAAGCCAAATGGAGCCTAGGGTCGAACACTTGTAAAGTAAATAAACAACCCCACAAAAGTCAACTGGGAAGCAAAATGTTCAAAGGCGAGGGAAATGACATGGGCAAGGCCAAGGATATGAGTGTCATTGGCCAAGGAAGGGAAGAGACAAGAAGGGAAAACCTTCGAAGAACAACGCAAAATGCAAAAATGAGCTAGGGCAAAGAGAGGCCCTACAAGTGGGTTGCCATGTCATGTGCCCACAAAAGAAGGAATGACCAACAAAGCCCCTAAGGAAGAATGATGATTGAAGTACAAAAGAACTTAAAAGCCATAAAAAGAACAAACAAAGGGGAAAAAATAGGACAACTACACCCCTTTTACCTAAAGTTCTTAGAAGATGGCCTTATGTGAAATGGCTTTCCCCTATGAATAGGGGTACAAAATAAATAGTGACACATTATAACTCATTTTTTCCCAAAGATTAAAAGGAAAAAAATTTAATAGTCTCCCCCAAACTTTGTGCTAGACTTTGGAAACCCAAATTCATGGCATTCTAAAACAAACAATTATGTAAAATTTGAATTATCATGTGTTATGTAAAAAGGTTCATAGGTTCATACTTAATGCATGTTGATTTTACAATTGTGTTAAATGGCAAGATCAGTTGAAATTGTCGATCCTAATGTTTCCTACCTACTTGTGCTACAACCTAGGTAACAACCAGTGTTGGGTGGTTTTTGAATGCCCACCTGGTTCTTGACCTAATTTTCAACTCAATTCTCACAATGAGAAATTGGTTGGCACCATTACATGTGAGAACTGGTCTCAAGGTTTCACATGAATGATAACTGGTTTTTTTTTTTTTTTTAAAAACTAAACAAGTTCTTTCATAAAACTTATACTTGATTCTCAAGTACATTAAGGTTCTTAAATAACAACCATCACCTAAGGAAGTGGAGGCGTTGTTTAAGGTTAAGCTTAAGAGAATAGTTATAAAAAGAGCATTAGTTTTTTTTTCCTTCATCTATTGTGTTGTTTTAGTTCATTGTTCTTCTTGTTTTGTTTCTAATCGTGCTTTTCATGTTCCTTTTGTTTTGTTGCTTTGCAGTGTTGTTCCTTAATGTTGGTGTTCTGCTGATGCTTCACATTGGCACTGTTGGTGCACATTGGTGTTGTTACTTCACATGGGTGCTAATGTTTCATGTTGGTTCTTTTACTTCCCATGTTGGTGCTGCTACTTTGTGTTCGTGTTGTTATTCACAGTGTTGTTGAGTTGTGATGTTATTACTTTATGGTGTTGTTATTTCACGATGGGGTGTTGTTGCTTCGTGTGTTGGTGCTACTACTTTGTAGTGTTATTATTTCATACTAGTGTTTGTGTTGAGTTATTTTGCACTTCATGTACCTTTTGGCTGAAATTTTGTTGTTGCTGTTTTGTGTTGGTTCTCTTTTTGTTTCCTTGGTTAGTTTGGTACTTCCCCCTTCTTCTTGCCCTATGCAAGTCAAAGGTTAGAGCTTGGAGCACCAAACTCCAAACAAACCTTGTAAATTTTCTTTCATTTTTTCATTTTTTTGTGTTGGTTTTTTTTGTTTTGTTTCTTTTGACAATGTTTTTTTTAAAAAAAATGTTAAATGTTGTAATTTTTTTTTGTAGGATTCTTTTACTTGCATTTTTTAAAAACTTTTTTCCTATACATTTCATCATACATCTCCATTACATCATATTTCCTAAATTTTTTTAGGAAATATATATCTCATCTTGATTTGTAAATGCTTAAAAAATAGATGTCATCTTATAAATATTTATGAATGCTAGTTTGATAGATCATATAATTGTGTAATTTTTTGTGCTACTCATTAGGGTTTTAATTCAAACTAAACATGGAACAATTTTTTGAAAGTGAAAATACATATGATGTCTTCATGAATGAAATAAGGATGGAGGATGAACCTTTGCAATTTTGAACATGAAAAAATACAAGTGTCCAAACAGAAGGAAGCAAAAATCCAAAAAATAATGAAAAAAAAATCAAATAATGAAAAAGTTACATGCACAAAGATTATTTTGGAATCAAATAGTAGAAATGCATTGTGTTGAACCTTTTACTGTGTTAATGATAACAAAGAAATTGACTTAAAAGCTCTTGAAATCATATGTTGTATTATTTGTTATAATAGTCCAATTTTGGATTTAAATCCAACAACTCAAGTTAAGAGAAGATTAATCATATATAACACAACTAATGGTATAATTGCATTGAGAAAACATGTAAATTTAGATTAGTGTAATTTAAAAAAAAAAGTTGACGAGGAAGTGAATAGTCTTTTGAAAAAAGATGCAAGACAACTTTCAAAAAAGAAACCAAATGTGTCTTTTAATTCCACATCTAATTGTTTTGCTAAAAAAAAATAAAAATTTAAATATGATTCGCATGAAAAGCAGTTTTTGGAAAATTTGGGTTTTTTAATTGTCAAAAACCATCTTCTTTTACAGTTTGTGGAAAAAAATTGGTTGAAATGATTTAGTATGCATTGTGTTCAAAAGTTGTTTTTCCCTCCATAAAAGAAAATTTCCATGAAATGCTACCCAAATTAGTGGAAAAAACGAAACAATTGTATGTTTCACTAGTTTTAACATAATGCCATTTTGTAACTCCAAGCTTTGATTTATGGATGTCAAAAGGTGGACATGATAACTTTGCATTGGTGATCAATTTTTTAGGAATTGATTAGTAACCAAAACATATTACAATTGGCCTTTTTGAGGTAATAGATATTAATGGACAAACCTTGGCCAAAAATTTGACAAACTTATTGTACAATTATGCATTGAAGAGGAAAATTATTAGCTTACGTCAAGGATGAGGGATCTAATCAAAACACTATAAGTACTGCCCTAAAATTAATTATAAGTTATGATGTGTTGGGTTTGAAGAAAAGTTTTAAGGGTACTTGTTTTGGTCATGTATTTTCTAAAGTATGCCAATATGCAACAATAGATGAAAAAGTTTACAAAGATTTACAATATGTGTTAATCAAAGTCACCCAAGGAGATTTATATAAATGCATAACTTGGCCAAATCAATTAGGAAAGGGTGGGCAAGAATGGGAGAAGACATGTGTCAATTTAGGTTTCCACTAAGAAAATTGAATACTTTAATGAAAACAACGTATTTATTTTAAAAAATTGGATTTCTTTGTGTTAACATTTTTTTTCAATTCCTACCATTCATAATTTAACATTTTTTTTTTGTTTTTGCAGATTTTCTAGTAAAGTTATCCTTTTCTAGGAAGCTTTGTAGTTCAAAAAAAACAATTATATTATGTTATAACATGTAAAATTCTATGAGGATGAATGCAAGAGTACCACCTTCATTGACATGGCACATATGTCAAATTATTGTTGATTATCTTAGCCCTATTGTGTTTATTTGTATTTTGAACTAGTCTAGGGGTCATTAGTTGTTAAGTGACGCACTAAATTCTACCATATCCATGAGTCTAAAATTTAGGGATAAAATTAATTTTGCAACCTTTGACAACTTAATGAAAGAATATGCAAATATTGTTTAAGAATTATCATGTTTGGCCTCCAACATAAAAAGGAAGTTGTTGGGGCTTTGGATTTTTTTCTTTTAAAAAAAAAAAAAATACAATGAAAAAAAATTCCTATGCTTTCTTTGATGTTGAATCCTAGGTTTAAGACCTTTCATCTTGTGTGTTCACTTGTTGGTTGTGAGCAAGGTAAGGCAATTGTTGCAAAATATGACAAATTAAAAAAAAATTCCTATGTTTCTTTAGTGTCATTATCATTTGCATCCTTTGGCAGAAAGGTGTGTTGTTGATCAAAGGGTTGAAAAGGATAGCAATTTGGATATCTTTAAAATGACAATCAGCACAAGTGAACCAACAACAAAATTGATCAATAGAAAGCTTTTGATTTTTAAGCGTTATCAAGTGGATGTTAAAGACATGAAGTGTCCATTAGAGTGGTGGGAAAAGCATGAAAACATGTTTCCTTTTGTGTTAGACAAATCTTAAACATAGTTAAATCCCAAATTGAAATAGAAAAAATCTTTTTTTAGTTGGAATCTTTACTAGTTTTAGGAGATGTAGTATACAATTAGAAAATTTGGACAAATTGATCTTTGTCAACAAAATTTGGTTTAAATGATCCTAAGATACGTTGTAAGCTCCCATCTAGCTTTGTAGATTTTATTGAGACTTATGCTAAGTTAAAAAAGGAATTAGATGAGTTTGAAAGAACTTTTTGAAAAGAATGAAGTTATGGAATTGTAAATTTTGAAAAAAAATTTAAAACAAGTTTTCATCTATTTTCAATACTATTAAAGTGAATAATAATAATAATAATGTGAGTAAATAATTTAATATTTAATATTAATTTGTGAAAAATGTAATAATTGGGTTGTGAAAACTGACTATTATTGTATATGCAAGAACCGCCCTATTTGAAAATCAGGTGAATTTTAAATAAATTAAAAATTCTGATACCCTAGGGACTCACAAACACAACCATGTGTCAAAGGGAAGGTGGTGCGCGAAGGACGGGATTCCGTGTTCGTCTCACGGGCTCCGCTCTTGTCGGATTTCGTAACCGAAAATTCGTTACTACGCCCGCCAAGGTTCCCATCACTCGTCTTAGTCTTCCCACGGAGGAGGAAGAGGAAGAAGAGGAGCGACCACGCACACACACACACACAAAAGAAAAAAACAAAAAAAAAAAAACGAGTCTCCGCTTTCCAACTTGCTTAGTCTTTGTCACATTCTTCTTCTTCCTCTTCTTCTTCTCCACTCTCCCGCCACAACAATTCGACGCATCATTATTTTCTGCAATGACATTGCTCCTGCTGCTGCATTCGAGGTTGCGTGTTCCATAATAATATCACAAGTAAGGTGAAACTTTCTTGTCACATCCCGGCTTTTTTGTGCTTACATAAAAAATTGGACGAGCTTTGGACGAGCGAAAGGTGCAGGTGCGGTTTTTTGCGCTACTGATTTTTTTTCAAGGATGCTTGTTGTATCTTCTCTCTCTTTTTTTTCTTTTGTCTTTATGTAACTGGTTCGCCGATTTTTATTTTATTTCTTCAACAAGAAGAGAAAATCCGCAAGAGCTTGGTTCCCTCGGAATGCGAGGGTTTTTTCTGCGATGTTTAATGCTAGAGTTTTGCTCTATTCTTTCAGGTATCGGGAGCAGCACTTTGGAGAGCTTATTTTTGTGAGATCTTGAGATCAAAAGAGGAAACAGTGGAGAGAAGAGTTGCAGCAGTGGTCAGAAGTGAAGTCCTGGTTGCTCGTTCTATTTTTGAGGGATGATTGCGGGAATTTCGTGATTTTATTTCCGGGGCTTTTCTCTCGGACTTCCGGAAAAGAGATCTTGTACTTCGTCGTGGATGGATACGTTGCGATCCATGGAGATCCTTCTATAACAAGAGTGAATGTGAAGTGTTTTTCCGATTTGCAAGTGTGAACAAGCGCACTCCCGATCTCGGCTGTGACAGAGCTGAGAAGTGAGGATGGAAACACTTCTGTTGCCTCATTTTGGTCATCTCTCCAAAGGAAGCTCCCTCTATCACCATACTCAGGAGTTCAAATTCTCTCAGAGAAACTTTCTTCGCAGCAAACAGAGCTATGGCAGCAGCACCAGCACTACGTTACTAGATGATTAGGGTTTGTTGAGATCTTTTGGAGCACGAACTAGGCAGAAGCAGCAGCTTTCTGTTGTAATTGCAAGTAAACAAGATGACAACTTCTGTTCAAGTTGCACTCCTCCTAACAAGTCATCGTCTCCCAGAGAAAACAACCTCCTCCTGCAGCAGGTCTGTGAGAGTGCTAGTACAAGTGCAGTCCTCACAACAGGAGCAGCTGCAGTGATTTTCTTGCAGACCTGCTTGTCTGCAGGAGCCGAGAACCTGCCTGTTACCTTTGCCGGTTCCAACATTGGGGAGGTACTTACAACCATCCAAACTTTTTTTGTTTTCTTCTCTCCTTGTGCTTGCATGAGTGTCAATATGTTAACATGAACACTATTGTATCAGCAGCTTCTGGAGGTCATTGTCATAAAAGAGGGATTTGTAATGAAATGATTGCAGGTGAACACCGTTCAGCAGACTTTAGTTGAGGCATGGGGTATAGTGCGAGGGACGTATGTGGATCCCACCTTCAACAATCAAGGTTCAATTTTTTTGTACCGACAATTTTTGCTGCAATAAGGTTAGGATTCAGTCCTAGAGCTGTGATTTAGAGAGTGGAAAAAAAACAACTCACTTTCATGGGAATATAACAGTCTTTCTTTCTTTCTTCCTGGGCTTCTTGGGTAAGATTGGGATTTGAAGTTGCAAGAGGTATTGGGAGAGACTTTGTCATTGAAGACATCAGATGCTGCATTTGCCAAGATTCACAGTATGCTTGCCACCCTGGGGGACCCTTTCACACGCATTGTCAGTCCTCAGGTATCGTATCTGGTCATAGTATTGCTTTGTAAATTTTTTGCTTCAGTTCATGTCCTCGATTCTCTTGTGAATTGATAGTCATATGGATCTTAATCCAAGCTTGAATTTAGAAGAATTTGGATCTGAGAGGAGGTTATTTGTTGCAGGAGTATGCAAGCTTCCGCATCAACAATGACGGTGCCTTGGAGGGAGTGGGCCTGCTTATTTCATCAGATCGTGATTCAGGCCGTCTGGTAAACTGATTAGGCCTACTTCAAAGGATATCATTCAATACTGATGCCCAGATTATGCGAAAATTTATTTTTCCCTCTGAAGATTTGTGAAGCTTTCATCAAAATTGTGGTGCCTAGTCAGAGTTTTGATGTTTAAACCACCTGAAATAGGAGTTTTGACTTTTGCAGGTAGTGCTATCACCCATAGAGGGTGGTCCTGCTGCCCGGGCAGGTATAATTTCAGGGGATGAAGTGGTGCAGATTGATGGTAAGGAGTCTCTGCCTTATTCATTATGGTCACTTTTTGAAGCTATGGTGACAACATCATTTTGATTACTTACCATGGATACTTACTGCCTACAAGCTTACTGTTGTGAGTATGATTGTAATGCAGATCAAGCACTGGCAGGGATGGATAATGAGGAAGTTGCCACCAGGCTTCGGGGGCGTGCTGGCACTTCAGTTACTCTAAAACTGCGCCGCCCTGTATGTTACAAACAAATCCACCTGTATATAGCTGAAGATGATAACCAAGAGGCTATATGTCACTTGGTTTAGGACTTGTTTGGCAGGAGATGAGAGTTAGCAAATCACCTCATTCACAACCTACTTGAAGTAACACATTAAAATGCATACAGCAATGTGCATAAATTGGGATGCACATTGCTGTATGCATTTTAATATGTGCTACTGTGAGTAGGTTGTGAAAAAGGTGAATTCCTACTCTCATCAAGACTATCCTCAGGTTTTTCCCATTTGTGCCAAAGTAAAGTTCTATGTTTCTGACTCAGTTTTGGTGTATGTGGGTTGTCTGTGATGGTCACTCTCTCGTTAACATTACTGGAAATTTCGTGACAGGCAAATGGAGTTACTGCCAAGGGCCTCACTAAGCTTACAGAAATCAAGCTACAGCGTGAAACAATAATGTTGTCTCCAGTTTTTGCAACAGTGATTCACCATGTTGCACCTGATGGTCAGGACTTGAAAACTGGTTATGTTCACCTATCAGCATTCTCTCAGGTTGGATTGCCCACCAAGACAGACCTACTGAATAGTTTAAACAACATCACTTTAGGTTTCCAAATCTGAGTTGAATACTTGATCAACTTGCAATCTCATTTGCATTCCTTAACTCTACTTGGTGAGATTTGGGATAGCTCCTCTTAGGACCCCTGCTACAAACAAAATCACCTGGTGTTACTCACTGTGATTGCTGGTTGTATGGGGGTTGGAGTAGAATGCTGCTGTTGACATGGAGAGGACCATTACAACAATGGAGGATGCTGGAGTGGATTCATATATTTTAGACTTACGCAATAATCCTGTAAATATGCCTCAACCTGTTATCCCAACATTTTAGTGTCAAAGGGTTGATGTGGAATTGGGATTTTGTGTGTTGCTATTGTTCAGACTTTCTGGACTGAAGAATTCAATTTGATGTGTCCAGAATTCAACAATTTTTTGGAGACAGGGTGGGTTGGTGAAAGCAGGGCTGGAGGTAGCAGAGATGTGGCTTGATGGTGATGAGACTTTAGTGAACACTGTCGACCGCAATGGCTCCTTGCAGCCCATAAACCTCATTAATAGCCATGCATTAACCCATGATGCATTGGTGGTGCTTGTCAATGAGGGAAGTGCAAGTGCAAGCGAGATTTTAGCTGGAGCTTTGCATGACAATGGACGTGCTATTCTTGTTGGTCAAAATACATATGGCAAAGGGAAGATTCAGGTAAGAGAGTCTGCCTTGTATTGATAAGTGGCATCTTGGTGTTCAGTATTCACTTGTTCCAAAGAGTTGGTTTGTTCATGCATTACATTCTGTCAAATGAGATTTTTCCTTCCTACCAATGGCTTAGCTGTCCAAGTCCTTTCAACTATTTGAAAGTAGCAGTTAGAAGATGGAGGATTGTTGTTCAATGCCTTCCATCCCATGGTTTGTCTCTAGGGTTGTGTGGGCCTTATTGTTGATTGATATATTGCAACTTGCAGAGTGTAACTGAGCTCCACGATGGGTCTGCACTCTTTGTGACAGTAGCCAAGTACCTTTCTCCTGCTCTTCACCAGATTGATCATGTAGGAATTGCACCTGATGTGAAATGCATTCCTGGAGATAACATTCAGACTGAAGTCAATCCAAGCTCAGACAACCTATTGGAAGATGACACCTGTATTATCCTGGCACAACGCCAATTGGACCTCCACTGACAAATCAAACCCATTGTCAGTACAACTGTACATTATAATTTTTTGGGGATGCTGAAGCAATGCCCTTAGTGTGAATTGAGTGTTAGTGTTATGGTCACACAATTGCCTTGTAAATTAGTCATTCATTGTTAAGAATGTGATTCAAAGGCTGCCATCTGCAAAGCACTTAGTCAGCAACACTCAGTGTTTGCCAAATATAAGTTTGCAGATGTGGGCATCTGTACATTAACTATCATTGATGATTGATCTTGATCATTGCTACAGTTAACTGAGTTTGAGTGGCTCCCTGTATGCACCATTCCACTTGCAGTGTGCTCAACTGAATTCTACCAATCATCATTTGGGTGAGTACTCTTCTGCGGTTTCCTTGCTTTTGTCTCATTGGCTTAGTTGGTGGGAGTTTTGTTGAGATGGCAATCCCAATCTGACCCTTTATGTCAAGTTAATCAATTCAAATCTGACCTTATACCAGTGTTGGTCTAGTATGTAAGATTGCTACTTGTATCAAAGATCAACATTGGTATCAACGACCCTTACAGACTCGTATAACCTGAAGCAATATTATCTTTGTACCAGTAGTAGCCTGGTAGGAAATTGTGCCTGGAATAACCACTGTTATCAAGGACCTTACCGACTGGTATGAACTATGAACTGAAGCAATGCCAGGTTTGTACCAGTACTATTGTGGTAGGGACTGGTGCCTGTTATCAACACTGGTATCAAGGACCTTACCAGGCTGGTACGATCTGAAGCAATACCAGCTTTGTACCATGACTAGTCTGGTAGGGGCTTGTGCCTAGTACCAACAAATGGATTCCTCAAGCTCCTGTTCTTTGAGTGATAGCTCTAGTTCACTCTCAAGTAATGATGTCAAAGTTTGATCAAATGGACATGGAGCACCACATAGTTTTTGAGTTTGCATTGATTGTTGTTAGGTCCCTTGAGTATTTCATTGCAGTAGAGATTGAGGAGCGTGCTAATCAGTCAATGGATTCTAATGATGGATCATGAGATAGCGGTAGTGTATTGCCTCCGACAATGTCTATCTCCGAACTATTATACTGTTAGCAAGATTATTGAGTGCATGCATACACCTACAATTTCTTCGCACAACATACATCTCCCTTTTCTTGTCCAACAAAGGCATATAGCAAAAAGAGAGAAAACACAAAAACACTCCCCCATTCCTTTTAAGCTTGGTCTTCTCCCTTCCTCCCTCCATTCAGTTTCCTCTACATCCTTAACCAAAAATTATGGATTCACCTTTAAAATCCAAGTCAACACTAGATCTTATTTTGTTGGTAACTACACAATCATTAAGTTTCCTCTACAACGTTAGCTAAAGGTAATTGGATCAATATTTATTCTCTCTTTTCGAATCTTATGAGAAATGCGTAAGGGATTACCAAGTCATGGTAGTAAGCACTAAGCTAGGATCTACCCTCACAAAGAATTAGCATAAAGAAAGGTTGGAACAAACTTGTTGCCTAGTTGGGGAAAGATTTGGCTGAATTGTTCAGTCGGGGAGGGGACCTCGGGTCCTGGGGCCAAGCTGTGCAACTTGGCCACAGAAAGCTGCCTAGCCAAGGCAGGATTGTGAAGCCAAATTATCATATTAGGGAATTGGGGCCATAATACATACAGCTTTCCCTTGAGGAATTAGCCTAGGAAATCAACTCTTCCCTAAGGAACTTGGATATCAAGCTAATTTTTGTTTAATCTAAACACCAAAATCATTTTGTGCAATTTATTTCTGAACTTGATAAATGGTTGCAAAATGGTGAACTTTGTTTCTAAGGTTGCCCAATGTATGAAATGTTAAGGAATTGAGGTTGCATAATTTCAATGCAAAACTACAAAAGAGGATGAAAGTTGGGGAAAATGGATACAAATTTGGCAAAAACATTAGTAACCACTTACATAAGTAGATCCGTAGGTAGGGGGAAGAAGAAAGTAAGAGGGTTTAATTGATAGGCTCAACCTTGTTAACTCAGTCATGGTTGTATGCAGGGTAACCAGGCACAGTGAAAACCAAATTCATTTTCTGGATTTCCCAAAGCAATCAATCATGATTGCATCATTTTACGCTATTCAAAATGCAGAAATTGCAATCACACCTCGTTATGGTATTCCAAGTCCCAACAGACTTCACTCACCCTTCAAGAAAAAGGTACCAATTCTACAATTGGACACTTTGCATTGCTCACCCTGTTTGAGAAAGAGACAAAGCTTTCTGCCATTTGGCTCTTCCTTCAAAAAACATTGTGTATTAGACACCAAGATTGTGAGATTAGTTAGAAGTCTCCAACATTACTTGAATCATTGGCAAACGGTTATTGCTGCTGTTGATACAACAGTTCAAGATTATGGAACATGTGGGACAAGTTAAAAGACTACAACATTACTTCCACTATTGACAAACTGTTGGTACTACTCTCAACACAACAGTTCAAGATTATCGAAGAGCTAAACCACTATACATGTTGCAATGCTCTAGACTTTACTTCACAGAAAGCAAGCAATTTTGAAGAGCTAATTTTGGCAGGTTATACAGGATTCCAAGCACTCACGTTTTGTGAGCTTTCCTCTGGAGCAAAAGGATAGAAACCACCACCACTGTGTGGAGGCAGTCTGGAACACTGTTGACAATGGCCTTTTGACCAGAAAAGCTCCAATTCAAAAAATAACTGCCAACCATTCTCAGGGTATGGTTTGTCTTTTTGAAGCAAAAGTTTTACAGATATCAGATTACAAAGTTCAATCATATATCCATAAGTACCGCATAAGAGCTCCAAAGATCTGAAATGCCTGATTGCAAATTTCAATGCTTCCATAACCTAAATATTAGTATTCTGAAAAAAAAACCTTGAACTACTTCCCTGACCCAGGATTATGGTACACAGGATTTATAGCCCATCTGTTGAGCATGTTTGTTAAGCCTCTCCCATGGCAGTGAACATGTTAGGTTCACATCTTACAGCAAGAGGACTAGATTTATCATTACCTTTGAATGTGAACAGTATACAGTCTTTGTAAATCATAGACAGGACCTTACTTGTTGATAGAAACACCAATGCAGAGAGAGCCCACCTCATTGGTTACAGGTGTATGCCATTGAGTAGCCAAAAATTGTAAGCTAACTGCTGGAAGCCACAACAGATTAACACCAAATCAGGTGAAGCAAGATACAACAGCTCTTCCTTCCACAACCGTTGACAATAATGTCTGTGGTCAAATACTGAGCAATTTGTAGAATACAAGTAATGATGTGTACAATATGTGGCTTGTTACAACAGAAGGCTTTCTCTGTGTACTATGCATGGGATCAGAATTCTAGCTAGGGCACTGGTATAGGTGATTGTGGAGGTAGTAGAGAGGAAGGCCTTGAATGTGAAACAGAGACGTTCTAAAAGTAGAATAAAGAATTGCATCCTTTGTCTTCTGTATGACCAGTATTTGTGACAAAGGGACCCACCTCAACCATTCAAGGACATTGAATTTTCTGGCTGTTATTCAAACTTAACCCCACCTGTTTTCTCTTTTGTACAATCGTTCCTTCTCACATAAAGAAGAATAATGAAGGAAGTGAGTTCTTCTCTGTAGAATTCACCAAAGGTGGGGTCACTGCAACCGTGTCTCCACAAGATCCCCATCCCGTAGTGCCATGTGGGGAAGTGCAACTTGGCCATTAATGAACACAATCCGCCCATCCATGCCCATGCGGCGGGCAATGTCTGCTGCAGTGCTGCCCGCAGGCATGCGCATGATTTCACCATCTGGCCACCTGATGACTAGAACTTCTGTTAATGCTGCCGAATTTGGGTGATCGAGATTGAAGATAGTCACTGATCCATCTGCTGCTACTTCATGCCGCAGCTCCTGCTCCCACTGGAGCATTGACCGCAGCAACTTCACCTGTTCCACAACCCTTCAGGCACTCTCAGCATCAAGTACTACTGCTGGAAAGACTTGGCATGTATTTTCATTGCCATCACAAAGTAATTTCACAGGATCAAAAGTTTGCACAAACACACACATACACACACACATCAACTCAAGATGTTCCATTGTTATGCGTGTAAGTCTTAACCTTATTATTTAGACGAGTGACAGTGGACACTTCCGCACTGCTGTCATCAGGAACAGGCTTATTGTCATTATGTCCACTGCCTGAATTTTGCTCCACATCCTTCCCTTCTTCTACCATCAACATCACTTCTTGGTATTCCTGTTTCTCCTGGTCACTCAGCTCCAGCAGCTGAATGAACGTTGGGAGAGATCGGTCAAATTGGTCTTGCTGCACCAACAGACCCAAAATGAGTCAAATGGGGAAAATTCACACTCAAAAGCATGATGCAAGATATAAGTTTAGTCTCCAGTCTTGACCATCAAAATTTGACCAGAGATTATGTGCAGTTTTGTGTGAGATTTTGTCATCCAGAACTGAGAATGAGAGCACGATCATCAATTGCCAGCCTATGGTACTCTAGCTTGAAATTTGCTACCCAGATGTCTTTAAAATGGAAAGAACAACCCTAATGAACTGTTCAAATACTAACTGTCAATCCACCTGCATCTGATACAAAGCAAGTGAAGGAAGAAAAGATACAGACTTTGTGGTACAATCCATCCCTGCACAATGTGTACTTCTCCAAGCAAGTGCTCCAGTCCCCATGCCCAGGGGCAAACCACCATTGGTCTGAGACCTGCACAAGATTCCTTACCAGTGAACACAAACATCCTCTTCTCTCTCCAAAGATGAAACATGCACACCACAGTCAGGCTTAAAACTAGAAATTCAATAAATGACTTCCCCTATACAGCGGCAGCTATCTGAGAAACAGATATGGAGCTTTGACAGTGAATTAACAGAGAGCCCCACAAATTGATTGTGCTATACCCTATTTTGCTTGCATGTCAAACTTCACTGGAAAAGGGCAGGAAGACGGAAGGCTTTCACCATAACAGAGGGTCAAGCAGAAGCCACCATCCCTCATCTGCCACCTTTTTTTAACAGAATTTAATATGTGGAGTTAATCCATGCTGTCATGCTTTCATTGCAACTGTTTAATATGTATTGTGATCGAAGCAGCTTGCACCTTTTTGTATAGACAGGCATAAGTTTCCCAACGTTTTCTTTGATTGCCTGAGCGACCAGCAGCTACAGCCTCCCGTGCATGCAGAGCAAAGCTTACAGCTACCAAGAGCTCTTTGCCACCATCATCCACTCTACATCACAGACACATACTTAGTGTCAGCAAATGCCACAGGAAGAGGAGGACATTTGTTCATCAGAGTAATTTTGGCAGCAGCAGATGCCTTGAACTCTACAGCCAAGTGTTGAATATAAAATGCTAGATCTCAATAAGTTGTTTGTGAATTAATTTCAGAGTTCTGCAAATTCTTCCAGTGGACATAAGACTTCTGTGTAAGCTGTATTGGGGATGGATCAGTACTAAGAAGAAGGCAAGAAGCTACCTGACAATCACAGCAGCAAGAAGCCGTCCTTCTTCAATGCGTAAAGTTGGGTGGCCGGGTTGCACTTCTCTAGGCAGGGGTTTCAAATGGCCGTGCATTTGAAGACCATGAATACTACTGCTATAGCCACCCTGAGCACCTCCCTCCTGCTCCTCCTGGTGAAGTTGTGCGCCTTCTGCCCTCTGTTCCAAGGGCACACTTGCAGGTCCCACTGGGGCAAATGATTTAACCAAATTATCCCCTTCCTTGTACATCCAGTGTGCTGCATGACCATACTCCGCATACTCATGCATTCCCTTCACACAACCCACCATATGTAATTCATAAGGTTACCTTGCTGAAGGAAAATAAGTTGGTTGCCCAAAGTAGCTCCAGTAGGTAAATAGATCTCCAAGAATAAAGATCTGACCTGGATCTTCAAAGCAGAATACATGAGTCAACTTCTGTCTAATGTGTTGAAGATGTGGTATCATATCCACAACCTACAGGAGAAGATTCAGACCTGTGTTCGAATTTGTACTTCAAGAGGTGCACCATCAGGACCCCTTACAGCTGTATGGAGTGACTGCAAGCGAAACAAAAGGTTTAATCAAAGCAACCACACACACAAAATGACACTGTAAAAAGAAATAGATGTCAGTAGAAAGAAATGTAGAGGAGGCACCTGATAACCACTTTGCTTGGGGTTGACAATGTAGTCATCAAACTCTCCACCAACAGGCATCCAAAGGCTGTGTATACAATCAGAAAAGAACATAAAACATCCTTGTTGTGTTCAATTAGCACTTATTTACGCTAAGCACCTTATCAGTGTAGGTAGAAACCACATCAAGCAGAAGGTGAGAAAATACAGAAGACATATAGATGCTTATGTAGTTGGGTAAGATAACAGGGAGTAATAACATACCCCAGTGGACATATGACAAGAATCTAATGTTCAATCAGTACCTGTGAACAACACTCAGAAGATTGTAGCAACCCTCCACAGCAGCCACATGCAGCTTACCACCACCATCTCCTACCACCACACGCAATGCCCGTGCATCGTAAACTTGATCCACTCCTACCCCTTTTCTTCGCATCTGCATCCTTAGCATTTTTACAATATGAGGAAGAGCAAGGACTTTATTATGAAGTTGTCACACATTTCACAAGATAGCAATGTTCAGTGACCAAATGGCCTCATGCTAATCGCATGACTTCAGAAGCCAGCAAGAAGAACTTTCATTTGGTGTAAACATGTGGACAGGGCAGGCATACATGTAGTAGATATAAAAGTGTTATTCCACACAGTAAACATTAGAGAACAGAAACTAGGCATCAGGTTCACCTTGCAATGTGTGCTATACAGGCTTTTCAAGCGACCAGAAAGAGTAACCTCCATCCCTGGGATATATCTGCAGGCAATCAGAATAATATTTAAGTGGACTGATGGAGTGCAAAACTTATAATTGGAGCTTATACATAAGGTACTGCTTGTGTGACTTCAAGGAGCTGTAGACAAATTGAATTGTGAAATGTAGTAGCCAACCACACTGGGCAGTTATTCTCCTGGTATCCCAACCAAGTATTCCACTCTCAAAGAATGATACTGTAGCTGGTGGTGTATTGGGCAGCAAACTTACGAGGTGGCTATCAACAGCTCTCGATCAAGAGCCTCCTCACATGCTGCTAGTGCTGCCAGAGCAACTTCAGCATCACGAACAACCTTTGTCTTCTTCTTCATTGGACCATCTCCTTGCCTTGCAGGTGCACCCAGTCCCCAATTTCGTTGCTTCCGATCCAACAGCACATCAAATGGCACAACTGCTTTTAAAAGTTCCTGAATCCCAATAACATGTGTCAGAATTTCTTTTTCAATGATGTTTAAGATGAGAAGTAGTTAATTATAGGAGCTGCCAGAGCTGCAAACAGATAATTTGCACAAAGTGCTCTCACTCACATTGATGGAAATTTTTTTAACCTGACTCCAATACTATGCCTTGTAAATGCACCAATCCAAGAGGACCCTTTCCAAAAGTCATTGTGAAGTCTAACCAACTTTACAGATATCTAGAGCTTCCAGACATTGGACAATTAGAAATGTCAGATCTCCATGCAAAAGCAGATCAGTCAATGTGAGAGAACCTTCTTCCAGCAGGGAAGTGAAACACTTACCTGCATGGTCAGCTCTTCATCATCCTCTGGGTCATGCTTGCGCTCTGACTCTTGCTCCAGCTGCTCACCATACAAAAGAGCATGGCGCTTTGCCCGCTTTGTAATTCGCCGCAAGTATCTCCAGTCCTTGTGGGGGCTCCAGATTGCTGCCAGCTCAGCCCTTAACTGACGAAATGTTTGTGGCTGCAAAAGCCCATGCAGATTCCTGTCAGCTCAAGTACCTCTCTCTCAAAAGGATTGACTGTAGGAAGGAACATGTGGACGCTAATGCTGATACTGCATCTATCGTTCCATAATTGTAGCTCACATAGCAGGAATAGCAGAAAAAGACTCACCTGTAAAACAGCAAAACAAAGGTCCTCCAGTTCAGCTTTAACAGCCCAAACTCCCAGCCGTGATGCCAGTGAACACCACACTGCAAGTGTCTCTTGTGCCACAGCACAAGCCTTGGAGGAAGGCAATGCATAACTGAACATTATTGTGCAGCAACCAAAGCACGAGATATCAGAAGCATGCAGTTCTAGAACACACAAGACATTTGAACTTCCCATTTGAACTGCACTCTTTCCCTTTCTTCCATACTTCAATGCACTTGTACATTTATGTCACTGTTTGCATTTTCAGTAGTCTTAAGGTAGATTTGACTATTTGACTTTTCTTGCTACACTGATGATGTTGAAACTTGTCACTTTGTTTGATGGAAACTATGTTGAACCAAGAATCATTTGCTTCCTCGTGCCCCCACAACTTCTCTCCCCTACTACCCCCAAATGCTAGACTCTTGCTGAATGCAGCCCACAGTGCAACAACTCAGGATGGAGAGAATACATAGTCCGCATGTTGTGCAGGCGATCAGCAAGCTTGATAAGAACAACACGTGGATCATTTACCATACCCAGTAACATCATTCGCAAGCTGTCTACCTGCAAGACCCATAACATTCCCTTAATTCCAGTGGGTCATGCTGGCAGAAACAAAAAGAAATGGTCTCACAAATGGTTCTCTATTATAGAAAAACTAACAAATTTGCATATCCAAAGAGGCCCAAAACACAATTCACTTCAAATCATTTAGGAAAATGGGGACTGATCTCAAGTACCATTCAGCAAAGACCTGGAAACATGGATATCAATTACTCTGTTAAAACAGACCATTGGTCACTATAATGTACATCATAAGTCATGGAGTCTATAACACAGCACAAAACAAGCAGTGTTAAACACAAACCTCCGCAGGACTGAGGCCATCATCCTCATCAGGATTGCCTTCTGCTGCAATTCTCCGATGTCTTCGTAAAAGCTGCAATGAAACCAAGTCAATTCCAGACATACCTTTCAAGCCCAACAGACATTATGCATTTAAACCATTCTGCTGCATCTTTAGTTAACTTCATCAAAACCTTCTGGGAACCCCAATTTTGAACAAATGCCTCTCTCTGATCTTGCCATTTTCCCCCACAAACTTCCTCCTCCAACATGGACCCCAGCAATCCTAAAAATAGGCAATGCATAAGCACCTCTGGTAAGCAGTGATCACAGACACTAGCTGCAGGAGAGACCATCTACAAACCCTTGACCAAAGGGAATACTCTGTACCTGATTGATGTGACTCAGCTTAGAGACACCAGCTACAAGCCTAGCAACCTCATCACCAAAATGTTCCCGCACATCTCGCAGATCGCGCCCAGTGTCATCTACCACATCATGAAGCACACCTGCCACTACTGTATTGACTGCCTGTTGCATCAATGCCCCAGAAAGTCTGTTATCAATTGCAGAACTTAACAAGACAAAATTCTTGGATCATAGAAATGGGGAGCAGCCCTAACTTTCCATGGAACAGGTCAGTCACATGCGAGCAATGGTTCATATCAGAGACAAGTTAAAGGGATTTACATGCATTTCCACATCTATAGGATCAATGACATTCTCAATAGATCATGGAATAAAGATTGATATTAGATCTGTGAAGAAATTTATCAAATAACCAATGGAGATTGCTCAAGCACAGAACATGGCATCCCACAGGCCATTTCACTCTCAGACAATCTTGGGATCCACAGTTGACATAAAGTGCTCAAGTACAGAGAACAGTGTTAATCATCTGGCTGTTGACAAAAAATTGAGTAAACCACCACACATACCACTGCAAGGATTTCAGAAGAATCAGACAAAACAACATACCCTTTTCCCATGAGCTGGAACCAAGGCTGCAAGTATCCTGGCGGTGTGGACACAATGTGTGATGTAAGGTTCACCAGTCTTTCTCATCTGGCCTGTGTGTGCTTCCCTTGCATATGCTATTGCTTTCTGTACCTGCAGCATGTACTCTCACAGCTGTATTAAATGCAAGAAAATAATCAAATCCACAAGGCCAACAAGCATTGAGTCAAGGAAGGTTTTTCATATCAAATTGCAACTATGATGTGTTGTAGCTGTAACAGCAGCATCAACTGTATGAAAATGACTGTTGGAACACTTCCAACCGCATATAAGATGGAACAATTGGGGTGGATCTGTCCCGTCTCAATGGCAAATTCACCACCAGTTGAGCCCAAATCACTCTCTATTGGAAGCAGAAGGTCATATTCTGCAGCGATTTTGTACATCTGAAACTATTATAATTATCTGAAATTAATACATCTCAAAGATCTAACTTCTTTGGCAGAAAGGCAATGCTGAAGACTGGAGAAAATCCTCGAAAACTTGTGTGCATGTAGCACTGGTTTGTATGCACAGAAAGTGAACCACAATGAATGGAACCATGTAGTCAGTTTTAAAGGAGCTGTAAAAGTCAAATTGTTTGAGCTGATGGTTCAGCCCACAGGTAGCCAGAGCTGCTCACCTCAACTTTCTGAAAGATTTTGTAGTCAGTAACATCAACACCATCAAAAACGAGCATAGCTGCACCACAAACATGATATCTTTGGTGTCAAAAAAGTTTTGAGGTACATGTCCATCCACTTAGACACACACAAAAAAACAAAGCTTTACTACAGTGTGTGCTCTTTCTCTTATTGAAGAGGAAAAGTTCAAAAGTAGTCTTGACATTGCAACACCCACAAGCAGCAGCAGCACAAAGCTTGGATGTCTTCTTACAGGGGGTTTCATCCTTGGTTGTACCCCGTCGAAGAATGCCATCTGCATAAGGAGATAAATATGCACCATACACAACAGCAGCTGCAGTGACAGCTACTTGAGTTACAGTAGCTAGGGCCACTCTGAGCACCACTGCATGGCCGCCGTTTGTGGACACTGTCGCTGCAGCTGTTCCTGCAGCTACTACTTCCCTTATCATGGCAATTGCAGGTGTTCCACTGACTGTTGTTCTTTTGCCCCATTCCTTCTGATGCCTGCCTGCTGCTGTCCATTTGCTGAAAACCAGTGGATCATCTCCTTGCCGGAAAGAACTGGGAACCAGCTTCCTGCTGAATCCCGCAATGTCCTCCTTTCTCTTCCCCCGTGTGTCTTTCCAAGGGTTTCGACTACACAAAACCGCTACACTGTCCAAAGTGACACAGCACCCGACTGGTTTCTTCTCGTCCGTAGTAAAGCGGCGGTTCAAGCACGCCACTGAGCACACAGGTTTCAGAAAACGTTTGCATGTCACGCATTCTGCAGCAGCAGCAATTGAGCTGGTTGCTGGAGGAGCATTGGCTTTGTCGTTCAGCTGCTGCCAGTGAAGCGTCGTCGTACTATGGAAGGAACGAGGAGGTCCCGCCATTTCCACCTCCGTAAATCCACAAGTGTCCAAACCGCAAAGTGGCTACTACAAAACCTCCTCTGTTGGAGGACAAGCATGCTACCACCACCCAAACAAACACCCACCTCCCACTGCACGAAACTCGAACACCCTTCCCCCCCCCGGCTGATTCCCAAACCCTAAACGTGTTCTCGCTGCAACAACCTCTACGAATTCCCTACTGCTCCTCCTCCAATTACATTGAACTCTCTCTCTCTCTCCGTGTCTCTGTGCACCGGATTACGGGCAGCAGGAGGAGGAGCAGCCAAATTTCACTCCAAGAATCACGCGGTTTTTTCTCCCAATCTCGTTGTTGTAAAACCATCAAAACCGCCTCTACATCTCTCCTCTTCCTCCTCCTCCTGGTGCTTCATATTTCCTCCGGTAAGCTAGAAATCCAGAAACACAAACAAAACGGAAAACAGAAAACGTAGAATGAAGAAGAAACAACCGAGAGTTTGTTCCCCACCCCCAAAGAGTGAAATTAGGCCACAAAACAAAACCCCGTCCCTCCCTCCTCTTGAAATTTTTGTTTGTTGGTTGGTTTGTTTGTGTTCTTGGGTCCGAAATGCGGAACTTCCAAATGTCGCGCACAGACAGCCGGCCAACACTTTGATGTCGCGTGTGTGTGAGTGATGAGTGGCACGAGAGCGAGAGCTACCTACAATTGTCGCGCACGCAAGCGCAGCGAGCGAGCGAGAGAGCGAGCCACGCGTGCGTACGCATGCGGCAGTTGTCGCTCGCGCGCACTCAATCAAGCGTAGATCGCGGGGTTTTTTCGAGCTGACACACGACACTCTCGCTGCACTGCACTCGGTTCGAACACACGACCGGTTTGTATTCGAGCCTTCTCTGCCATGGACGGTCCGTCCAGATTGTGCTTCCACTTTCTGGACGGCCCAGATTGTGGGAGGGGGGGAGATTGCAGAATCCGTGATGGGGATCGAACACACGGCCGCTTCGCGGCCTTGGACGGTCCAGATTGTGGGTGGGGGTGGGGGCGGGGAGATTGCAGAATCCTTAACGGGAGTGGAACACGGTCCAAAATTGTAGTTTCATGGCATTTCAACGGTCCAGATTGTGGGAGGGAGATTTGCAGAATCCTTAGCTTCCGATCGGTTGGGTGCTTACTCTATTTACATTTGTGTGGTCAATTTTTGCTTTGCGCTTCTGTTTTAGGGCTTGTGGGTCCTCTTGGCATTTCAGCCTCTCTTTCTTCACATAACCACCACCCCACACGTAATGGTTTTTGTGTGCCCTTTTTCTGCCTCTTTTTTTTGAAGTCCCCTTAGACCAGGCACAATGGATGGGTCTTCCTGGGTCTACCTGGGTCTACCTAACCTAACCATGGGTCTTCCTCGGTCTCCCTAACCTAACCATTGTTCAAAATTCACTTGCGGATTGTGCAAAATCCATATGCCCATTCTAGGAATCTACATGCCCATTGTGCAAATCAAGGAAACCATTCTGTCATGGAATGTACTGGGTATAACCCGTCATGTCACGCCTGTTTCATGGCCCATTTGGGAAATTTTGGCTTGCCCTACTGAGGAGAGCATGCCCAAATTACTGGGCACGAGGGCTTGTATACCCAACAACACATTTCATAATACATAATTATATTCATGCGACCTTTTCTGCCTCTTTATATATAGTCCTCTTACAAGGCAGACCCAAGGGGTCCTATGGGGAGGTCTACCCAACCTGACTTGGGTAGGTGCCAAGGCCTATTATCTACAAAAGACCATTCAGCAAAATTCACATGACCATTATGCAAATCCACATGACCAGTCTCCAAATCAAGGATCATTATGCAAAGCCACACCCAAATCATTGAATAGTGTCGAGTGTGCTGGGTACATACATGCCCTTGTGCCCATATTCCATCCCAATTCAGAAATTTGGGCTTGTGGTAGTACCAAGCTCCCCCCCCCCCACCTTTCTCACCAGACACAGGACAATGGCCTGTATCTGGCACAATCCATTATAATATACATAACCCACACAATAATATAACATTCCCAGAAGCAACTTTGGGGCCACAATGAACCAGCACCCTTTCCAGCCACACCATGTAGGATGGATGGATGAATGAATTGATGAATGGATGGATGGTGTGGACAGGAAGCACTTTTCAGTGTCTTCCTATCCCTTAGAACCTCGATGATTACCCATGTACTAACCATTTACATGCATCTTTCCAATATACCATAGTGATATGTTTAACTGGAAACTTTCCTGCACAAAACAAAATAATAATAATACTATTTTCTCATAAAAGGTCTTCCCACAAAGGGTCTGGACAATTTTATTTTTCTCGTAGACCTGAAAATAATTAATATTGTGAGGGTTTTAATGTGTCACTACAATAGTTTTAATGTCGAAGAACAAGATGCCCATGGTAGACTATGCCATGTGCACTAGCCCAAGGCTCACCTACTAGGCTCGCCTTACTAGGCTATCCTAGCATAATCTGCTATGGGAAATTCATTTTCTAGTGCATCAAAACTTCACCTAAATTGTTGTTTTACATTTGTTGGAACTTTGCAACATAGCCCTAAATTAAGTTTTTAAATACGTTTGAAACATGATGGATGTATGTTGATGGAGTCACATTGGTTTTTGGCATTGGTAGGTTGTGTGCTAGATGATGATGGTGAATCCATGGTTTTAAGGTTTAGTTTTATGATGTGTGATGGAGCAAGGTGAGAGGAGATCACCTTTGTTTTTGGTTATTGGACAAAATTAATGAAGGTTACATTGAAGAACACAAGATGATTGATTTGTGGTGGAAAATGAGGCTATCTTGATGGAGAGGCATCAAATGTGGATGGGAAGGCAATGTGGAATTGGATAAGGGAAATGGATGGACAAATGATGTAGTGGTTCTTTTTGGCTATTGACTAAAGAATCCAAATAAGTGAAGAAACACAAAACTCTTGGTGGGTCTTTTTGTTGGTGTGTATGTGTGTAGAAAACATCACTTGTGATATGAATGTTCATAGCTAGTTGGTTTTATGTTCAAGTTCTCCAAATTGGTTTCGTTATGCATGGAGAATGAATGCATAATGTAGGAATAGCTTTAGAGATTTTTCAATGTAGAAGCACTTTTGAAGGTGATGATAATTTGTAGGAGGTTAAAAGATAGTTTGGTGATTTCCTTATCCCAAGTTTGATATACTTGGAAAGTTGTGAATTTATGTTTCAAGGGTTGAATGGTTGAAAGATAGGAAGTGAGACTTGCATTTGTATAAACTTTAGAGGAAGTTAAAGTCCATAATTTGTTGTTGATGTAGTATTGTCGAAAATAGTTTTGTCATTCTATGAAGTTACAATGAGGTTTTGTGGAACACTTCTTCATGTTTAGTCTTTCAAGGTTAAGGGTGTGGCATTTTTAGTTGGGTAAGGCTTTATCTTAATATAATTTAAAAGTTGAAAAAGGTTAAGGACACTTACCAATTTGTGGTTGAACTGCAGATGAAAAACCGTTGGTCCAAATTTTTATGTAATGAATGATGGATATCAATGTAAAAAAGAATGATAAAACCATGATAGCTCAAGAAAAATGACTTGAAGTGATATGATCCAATTTGCGCTTGTAGTTTTGGATTGATTTGTGCTTGTAGTGTGTTCATTAAACTTTTCATGACATTTGTGGCAAACTATTTTTATAACATAAAATTTTAATACAAATGATTGTATTTTGGTGTTTGTTATTAAAACATTGTCAAAGTTTGCACCTTTTGTTTTTTTCCACAACATATCATATTTTTCCTAAATTTGATCATAAAACCTTTTTTTTAATTTAAATTAATGTACAAAAAGTAGGTTACTTAGTTGTTAAGTGTAGAAATTTTACTTGTACTAGTTAGTGTTATGGGCGTCCTAGTAATTAAATAGTTATTAGTGGTAGATTAATTATCATATTTTTGTTTATTTTAAGAATAAAGCCAGTAAATTAATTAACCCATGGAAATGGGTGATTGGTATTTAAATACCAATCAACTAAAAAAGATTTGTGTGAGGATTAGGATAAAGGAGTTTGCTTTTGTGGGTGGAATATGGACCTTGTGTGGTTTATGAAAAAGGGATTAAGAAATGGATTCCCATCATTCTTCTATGGAGAGTTATTGGAGGAATGAAAATAAAATAATAATATATATATATAGTATAAAAAAGTAATGGAGTTCTTTGAGCTAAATCCCCAAAATTGTCGCAACCCTAGTTTTGGGCTCGCGACCAAGGCAAAGGTTTGCAAGGTTGCGGGCCAAAAGGGAAGCTTAGAAGTCACATTTCATGCTCCCAGGAATGTAAGAAAATGTGAGGGAATGAACCCTCACACTCCCAAGTGAACTCTCACTTTAAGAATTAAAGTCCCAATGGACTCTCAAATTTTTAAAGAATAATTACATGAGTCAAAATTCATTGGATTGAGGCGTCCCTTATACCATTGGAAAGCTCTCGAAACAAATTAATGAAATGGGCTCGTATGACCCATTTGGACACTTGAAACACAAGTTATGGTCAAAAGAAGGGCCGAAAGTCAAATTGGCAATTTGACTCCTAACCACTAAAAGTCGGGAATTGCCCCAATCCCCTTGCGTGCAGGTGGTGCGCGACATATTGTTAGAAAGCTTTCGACAAGGGATATAACTTTGTTTTAGACCTCATATCAATCAGAGGTTTGTAAACAAAGTTATGGGCCCCCAAAGTTGGGACTCCCATCCAAAGTTAGGACCACCATCCAAAATCACGAGAGTCCCAACTTTGGGAATTTCGAGACTCCCACTTGGAAATCCTAGGATAAAATGCCATTTGGATGTTGGTCCCATGGCCAGCCATAGAATATATTATAAAAGGGAAGGTGATGGCTTCCCCCAAGTCCGGGCCGCGGTGAATTTTTTGAATTTGAGTTTCCCGTGACTTGTCCTAACACCAAAAGTGTTCCAGCTATGCACTAAATGACTTGTTGTTTGGTTTGTGCAGGTCCGTGTGACTAATTGAAATGTTTGTCATTCTACCTAGTCTCATTTCGGAACTCTAGCACGCCCCTCTACCCCAAAGTGTTACGAGCCAAGGAGCTTGGGAACGTGTAAAAATGGTATAAATAAAAATATGACTATTCATTCTTTAAAATTTGTTCAACATTAATCTTAGGCACAATCTTGCACCATAGCCTGTCATGTTTTTTTCATGTTCATGTTAGCATATGTTAACATAATAAAGATTCGTTTTCATGTTTGTCTTGCACATTTCATGTTTTTATTCTTATTTTTTGCATTCTTGTTTTTTAATCACATAATTTTGTCTTGTTCCTTGTTTGGAAGATAAATTTAGACCTTTCATTTAGCCTTTATTTTTGTGAATCTTTGTGTCCTTGACAATTTAAACAAACTACATCAAGTCTACATCTATTTTTGTGTTTATAAATCATTTAAAAATTAGATTCCTTTTGGAGTTGAGTGTGGATTGGCAACAGGTAAACGTTTCGGAAGATTTCCTTAGAAAGGAAAAAATTTCTTTTTCAAAGGAAAAATTTTCAAAAAATTACAAATTACCCATTTTTTATTAAGTAAAATTATGGATTACCCACCTTTTGTTGGTGTCATATTTCACAATGTTTGTAATCACGTCTACATCCATGAAAGAAATATTTGTTGTCCCTAGGATTCTTGAACAAGAAAATCAAACATTTCTTAAATTTGTTATTCATTTGTAAACCAATCAAATTTCAACTCCTTTGGGATGCATTTCATGAACACAACCCCAACCAAAGGAGCCACAAATCAATTTACTTGATAAGTTTGATGGCACACGTTCAAAGTTTTGAGGTTTTGTTAACCAAATGCATTTGGTCATTTGACTTCATCCTCATTGGTATGTAACTAGCCCAACTCAAATTGGACTCATTAACACCTTATTGTTAGGCATGGCCCTTGCTTAGTTCACACCTTTGTTGGAACATTAATCACCTTTACTTAATGATTTTGAAATGTTTTTAGAAGAGTTCAATGTTTTCTTTGGAGATTAGGACAAAAAATGCACGTCTAACATCAAGATACAAACTCTTTATCAAAAATCACATTTAGTTATAGTATATGCATTAAAGTTCAGACAATTGGTTTGTGGTATTTCATGGGGTGAAATAATGTTCATAAATCAATTTTAATTTGGGTTACAAGGTGATGTACAAGACTTGCTATTCATTTTGCCAGACCTTTGAACATTAAATTAGGCCGTTGCACAAGCTATTTGGTGTGACAACATGCTTTTTCAATGTAAACAAGAAAGGCACCATGAACCCACATCAACAACACACAAAAAATTTGCACCACAAGTAACACAAAAAAAAATTCCACTTGTAATGTCAGCTTAACCTTTAGCAACCTTGCTAAAAAATGACCCCATGCAAATTAATAAAACAAGATAAAACCCTTCACAAAACAAAAGAAGCAACGTCAATGTATAAATAATCTTTGTTTGTATTGTGGAGAACTAGGTCATGTTGCTTATGACATTAGTAAAAATCAACAAAAATGTAACCACTACATTTATAATTAAGTTTGGGAGTATTTACAACTATAAAATCAAAATTCAACTATTTTGGTCATTCTTACAACTATGATGCAACCATTAGAAAAACTTCATCATATTCGTTAGATAGGTTTTAAATCTATTTTCATCCATTAATCGATTGATATGTCTCATTAGTTGTAATACTTACCAAATTAATCGCATTTTAAAATTATTTTATAGTGACATAAAGGTGTATTTTTATGTATGTTTTAAATTATATTTATGATATGCGATTCTGAATTATTATTTGGATTCTCAAAATTAATGTTTCAAAAATTATTAATTGAGTCTGAAAATGGACATTTTAATTTTGAATATTTTTATTTGAGTCGACAAATTGATATTTCAATTCTGAATTTTTTTATTTAAATTCAAAAGACTTATTTGATCTAAAAGTTGATATTTGAATTCTGCATTATTTTTTTGGACTCTAAAACTAATATTTCAACTCAGAAAATTATTGATTGAATTTTAAGGTTTTTTTCTACTAGTGTTATCCATAATAAATCACTTTTATAAATAATTATAAATGATTATAGTTATTAATTATAAACTACACTAATAATTATTGTTACAACATAATTTTTTATATTCTATAATTTATATTCTTACATTAAATGTTTTTTACTGTAATTCATGTTACATTACTTTAAAATCATTGTAATTACTTCAGAGAAGAATTAATTATAGTATATACATAATTAATTATTTTTAAGTGAACATAATTAATCATAATCTATAATTTATAACTTGAATTCTGAAAAGAATTATAATATTACTTAAAATAATCATTATAAGGATTGTAATTTCAGGAATTATTATCAAGTAATTTATGTTTTTATTTTTTAATTCTGCAATTAGTTATATATGATAAATATTTTTATAGTAATTTAATTGTAATTATAAAAACTAATGATATGTTTAACAAATGATTATATTTATGGTTTTAAAATGTTTTTTTGACCAATAGTTTTTTTTACAATAATAAATATTATAATATAATTACTAATATAACTATTTTATACTATTTTCTTAAAAAATCATGTAGGAATTTTTTTTTACAATAAATTTTTTAATTCATTATTTATAATTTTTATTTTTAAAAATATTTAGTTTAAAAAATTATAGTAATTGAATTAATTTTACATCAATTATATTATCTATAATTCGACCAAAAATTTTAAAATAAAAAATATTTCAAAATATTTCAGTTATTTAGTTATTTGTAAATTATGCATTGACAAGTTGTGAATAACTAGAGAGCTAGTTAATTAAATATTAAAAAGTTCTTATTTATTTAAATACTTGATAATGAATATTTAATATTTGTAGTGTATAGTTTATATTTTAAATATATTTTAAATTAAGTCATTATGAATTAAATGACTATTTAATTATTTAATGAGCCATGTACTTAAATTGTTTATAAATATAAAAATTAAATACAAAAGGCATGAGGAAAGTTTTGGAATTATAATTTAGTTTGTGAGGAAATTGCAACTACAAAATTTATCCCATATTGTTTGTTTTCCAATCCTATTGTGAACATTATTTAACAAAGGATGTGGTCATCCAATTTCACATTAAAGAATTTATGCACATGGGATCACTACTAGAAATCCTGTCATTTACAATTCGTCCACATGTTTCTACGTGCAACTAAATGTCATTTGCGATTACAAATAGTTGACTATGCAATTTCTTTTCGAATTTGGATGAAATTTGGTCTTCTTTTCAATTAGGTTGTGACTATGACCTATTTCATCTTTAAATTGTGTTATTTTTTATAATGTCTTGGTATTTTTTTAAATATTGTAATTACATTTAATTGTAAATGTAACCAAGATAATCGAATGTTAGTTGTATAAAGTATCTAGGCTACCTAACAATGATGTACATAAATATATATATACCTATTTACTAGTACCTACCTACCTATTTATTAGATACCTACCTATTTATCCCACCTACCTATAAGCCTAGCCCACATGGTACCTAACCTATGTTTCATGATATGTGGCATTGCTTATGTTTACATATAGGCTTAGACATGACATGTGGAACATAGGTTAGACCTAAACCATGCCACATGACACTTAGCCTAGGCTATGATATGCCATATGGCACATATGTTAAGCCATGTCATGTAGCATCTATGCAAGGCATAGGACAAGCCACATATGTTAGGCCTAAGCCATGCCATGTGGCACATAGGTTAGGTCTAAACCATTTCACATGGCACTTAGGCATGACATAAAACATGCCACATATGCTAGGCCATGCCACATGGGACATATGTTAGGTTTTAACCATGTAGCATGGCATTTATATTAGGCCTAGACTATGCCATGTGACACATAGGCTAGGCTATGACATGCCACATATGCTAGGTATAGGCTATGCCATGTGGCATCTAGGCAAGGCATATGACATGCCACATATGTTAGGTCTAGGCCATGTTATGTGGCACATAAGTTAAGTTTAAGCCATCCCACGTGTCACCTAAACACGACATAGGACATGTGACATGGTACATATATTAAGCCTAAACCATGCTTCGTGGCACATAGGCTAGGTCGAAGCCATGCCACATGAAACCTATGACATGCCACATGTCATTTAGCCTAGTTTAGGCCATGCCACATGGCACCTAACATAAGCCAAGGTAGGTAATGTCACATGGCATTATGCTAGGCCTAGGCCATGCCACATGACACTTGGTTAGGCCTATGCCATGCCATGTGGCACCAAGGCTAGATTTATCCATGCCATGTGGCACCTAAAGTAGGCTATGTCATGCCATGTGACACATATGTTAAGCCTAACCATGCCATATGGCACCTAGGCTAAGCCTAGCAATGCCACGTGGCACAATACTAAGTATAGGACATGCCATATGACAACTAAGCAAGGCTAAGGCCATGCCATGTGGCAACTATATATGACATGCCATGTGGCACCTAAGCTATACTAAGACATCCCACATGGCATATAAGTTAGGTTTAGGCCATGCCATGTGGTACCTAATCAACTTTTTTTTGCATGCCACATGGTAACATGATTAAAATAGGTCAGAAATGAATATAAAATGTGTTAATTAGTAAGCTAAGTTAGTAAGTTATAAGTTGGGTTCAAAATAGCAAATTGAGTTAAATAGTCATTAATAACCCAAGTAGTTACATGACTAATTACAATTACAAAATTAATCCCATATGTTTTGCCTTCCATTTTAGTTTTGTCAACTACATAAATAGGTACCCTAAAAGCACAATGTACAAATTAAAATGCAATTGCATTTTCAGATTAACTGTCGCAACCCTAGCCTTGGCTTGCGACCAAGGCAAGGGGGGGGGTTGCAAGGTTGCGGGCTTAGTAGTAGACTTGGGAGTCACATCACATGCTCCCGGGAGTGCAAAGAGTCCAAAGAGTGTGAGGGAGTGAACCCTCACACTCCCAAGTGAACTCCCATGTTGGGAGTTGGTGAGAGTTGGAGTCCCAAAAGGACTCCCGAAACTTCAGAGAGCGTTTTGAGGGGTCAAAACTC
>Ga0116231_10003043_pt1 | contig 35033 bp, 22 predicted proteins | sample S1TSphgellanicum_2_FD_89695 | JGI IMG/M metagenome (GOLD analysis project Ga0116231, IMG submission 89695) | Host-associated microbial communities from peat moss isolated from Minnesota, USA - S1T2_Fd - Sphagnum magellanicum MG | ecosystem: Host-associated > Plants > Peat moss > Unclassified...
CCCCCCCCCCCCCCCTCCCCCCTCCACAACAAACAAACAAACAAACAACATCAAATGCATGCACACACCCATAACATCTTCCAAGGTGGGAGTCATCAACAAATGGAAGCCAAGAGATGAGGAGGTATATATTACATGTAGCCCAAATAAGTTGCCATTTCCCTTTGCTAGATGTTTCAATCTTGATGAGTGAAAAAATATATTTGCACCTAGAAAATTCATCTAGTCCTACTTGATGGTTGATAAGAAAGCTAGCTTGATTGTTTGAAGGCACTTAAATCAACAATACGTATAGTAGCCATAGTAGGGTCATTAACAACATTGAGATGAAATAATGCAAATGTTGGACCCAAAAATCCAATGGACTACAAAATAACAATTTTTTTGGTCAATTTCTTTGTGAGGTCACTTGAATAACTATTGGATATTATAGGTTCATTTTCTCATTTATCTCAAAAACCTTTGAATATCATGGTCATCCCCATCAATTTAGCAATAATTCAACAACAATGTGTTTTTTCATGCCAATGTAGGTAGTTAAGCTCATTGCAAATGCCTTATTCATTTTCCTCATTTTGATGTTTAGATTTGATTATTCAAACATCTTTTAGGTCAAGTTAATTTATGTTTTTTATTTTTGTAAGTATAAGGTCAACAATATTTGCTAATCTTTTTTTAAATCATCAAGATTTGTATATCCCAAAACTTAAAACAAACCATGCATACAATGTATGATATCATAAACAATGAATTTCATGAATTGATGAATATTATAATAGCATTATGTAGCATAAATCAAAAGGGACATTTCTCTAATGTTAATGTAATCATATGAATGTATATTGTAGATTAGATTACACTGATTACTGACAATTAAATATATATTTTTAATGTTTTGACATGAATTGCTATATTTTATGCTTACAATAATAAAAAAATGATTCATGAATTAATTTTGTTTACATTCATGTTTACAAAATATGTGTTTATGAATAAATGGACCTTTATTTAGTTTGAAAACAACTTGAAACACTAGAAGAAAAACCCCATTTTTCAACTTGTCTTAGATGACTACTAGTGAAAATAGGAATGAACACAACTAAGGTTAATTGTTACAATCTTTTATTTGAATAAATTTAATTTCTTGTTGTGTGGACATTTAAAATTTAATGGATTCATCTAAATTGTGTATGATTCATGAACATTGCCTAGAGATGTAATGAAATTGAATGCATAAATGACATGCACATGAATCTTTTATTGAAATATCAATGTTGACTAAATAAGCAAAAAAACTATGCACCAAAACAACTCGAAAACAACGATTTGAACAATTGAAAACATATATTCAAAATCATGCGTAACAAAAATTGAATAAGAAAATGTTTCAAGATTACACATGCCAACTTAGTTCAAATCATGAAATGTTGAAAATGTTATTGGTCATATCTAATCACCTTGCTTTCATTAGATATATGATATGGCCTAATTATGTTTAACAACAAGAATGGACAAATCAATTTGCGTTGTTTATGACAATCTTGATCCTATATCATCCTTGCGTAAATACTTCTTAGATGGATTACCTCTATAGCTCATGAAGCAAAAATTACTTCTTGTAGACCTCCCACTAGTCCTTTAGAATCATTGTGTGTTTCAACCCCCATGCAAGATTTTTGAAAATATGTTATTATCAGTTGGGGGAAATTTGTCACATCCACCTTTATTGTTAGACTCTCCACAACTCTCAATATGTACAACATGTTTTGAATCATTTCAAAAAGTTTCGTACAATGGGCCACCCCAATTCACCATAGCAAACGGGTTATACATGGGAATACTTTTCAAAAAACATCATTCCCTAACTAAGACAAAATTGGCTCAAAATAGTGTATGGTTATCTATTGTGAAATTCAAATGAAATCATACAATTCATTCCCATAGCTATGCATTTGCTACAACACTAGCCTCACTTGTAGCCCTTCTCCTTGTTAACATTACAACAATGGGGTGTTTCAAAGTTTCAATTATTGGGGCCTTAACAACAATTCAATACATTGCAATTATAGATAAATATTTAATTCACAATGTTGCATTTACTGATGTATTACATTTTTATAAATTTAACAACTCGTGTTACAAACATGTGGAATTCCTCCAAAAGGTGTTTTTTAATGTATTATATATGTTAACCCCAATTATTTCAAAATCATTACTTAACATTTTATGGACAATAGTTTATACAAATTCAATCATTAACAAGCTAAATGTTTTAGACATGCCTAATACTTTTGTGGAGTTTGCAAATTCTTTAGAGATTTCAAAACATAAACATACCAATCCCACTCCATAAGTTATTGGTGATATGGAATAAAAAATATTCATCAACAATTAATCATTTATTTTGGATTTGGTTCCTATATTAACCCACCAAGAGTCCACAAGGTAGGCTATACAAATCCTTGTTAACCAACCTTAACTTTATGAAAAATCGATTATGAAAAATCCATGATGAATCCATTATGAGAAATCACACTACCTTGCAACTAAAACTCAAAAAACAACTCATATACAACTATAATGTAATTATCTTTTGGGTATTACAACTAGAGTGTAACTATCCCTTTAGAAATATGGTGTATTAATAAATAACTTAGCACATTAAAAAATTAGTTAGTTGTATTATAGATGTAAAAGAGTTAAAAATGGGTCTTCTATATGATAATTTATACACATCAAACATACATGTGTAGTCAACGATGTTTGACTTTTTCAAGAGTTTCATTGTAGTTGCATGTGGCAACTACTTTAAAATTGTTGTAAATGTGTCATTAAAACAACAACTATGTTGTAACTAAGTACAATGTACATACATCTGATCATGCCATGTGTCCACATTTCCACCACCCATTATGGAATACAATTGTAACTAGTTTTTTATTATGATTCTCATTGATACAATTAATACATCCACTAGTGTGCCACTACTAAAGTACTATTATTCAACTATGTTATGACTATAATACAACTACTTATAATTTAGTAAAGATACATATACATTAGTTATTTATCTTTTCGTCATATGTGTTTCATTTTTAATGATTAAAAATGTTGTTGGAGTGTCATTTCAAGCTTTAAAAATCATCTTTAAAATGTAAAGGAAAAGGGATAATGAGAAAATAACAAGAAAAAAAAAAAGCTTTCCAACTTACAAACCTTTTTTTTTTTTCTCTTTAGACCCCTCCTACTTTCAAACTTCATAACTTTTCTTTTTTTTCATTTTAAATGATTTAAAGTGTTATAAAAGCACCACCTGAAATTCTACAAATCATTTTTGAACTCTAAGCAACATACAAGGATTTTTTTAGGTGTTTGGGAACTGGCCTTTATAACATTCAATGGTTTTTTTAAAAGTTTTTGACCCCCTCTACTTTAGGGGGCCATAACTTTCTCAATTCTATTTCATTTTTGATAAAATTTTATGCCCCAAAGGTGCTAATAAGAGGGGTTCAAATTTTGTTTAGACACTAGAAACAATGGAGCTTTCCTTTTAGATTTGGCTTGCCCTGAGCACTTAAGTGTTATAGTTGCAATTTAATTGCAATTTAATTTGCAACTAAGGAACAATTAAAAGATTTAACCCATATGTTTTGTTTTTGAATCCCATGTTACAAATTATATAAAGAAGGCTTGTTCTCTCATATTCTCGCATTAAAATACAAATGTCAATTTGGGATGAGCTCAAAAAAGTTCAACTTAAAACAAAACATAAAATAAATAAAATAAAATTTCTTAGTTCATTTAGTCTTGTGTTTTTTTACTTACTTACCTACCTATGGAAGTAAATTGGTCTTATTTGTCTACCTACTTATGTAGGTAGGTAAGTAGGTCCTAAATAAATATGTATGTATGTAGGTCTTAAGACCTACCAACCTACCTACCTATGGTTATGTAAGACCTGCTTAGTTATTAAATTAAATATTTATTTATTCCAAAATACAATTAATATGCCATGTGGCAAAAAAAATGTATTGTGCCATGTGTCACAATCATGGACCATCGTTAATAATCATAATGAATGATGGAGATCAATATATTGAAAAAAAAACATTTTTATACATTCAAAAATCTTCATAATGCCACATGTTATATTTTAATAGATGGATGACAATCAATGACATCAACATGACATCATGGGTGCAAGTATAATGGAATTGTGTAATACTTGAAAATGAGTTGTTTTGATTAAGTTGTAATGAATTACATAGTATATACGATGAATTGCAACTTTGCAACTCATGTAACTTGTCAGTTAACATTCACAACATATAAATACAATGAGTTACAAGTGCCTTCTATATATCAAAAATGAGTTACAAGGCCAGTTGCAAAACATCATTTTTCTCATAGTATGGTCCGTTGTCCAACTAATGTCATTAATGATTATTATTGTGATATTTGGAAATACTAATTTCCTAAATTATTCCTTCAAGCCATAATGGTCTAAATGAGCAACATCCAACCAAATTAAGATTGGAAGCTTACATGACTAATGACTTGTAATTATCCTCAAGGCAATTTGCTCAACACCATGCATTTCCCCTAATATCATTTGATATGCTTTCTCACAACCATGCAACCACCCCTATCCATGTTCGTTGCAAAGTTTGCCTTATCAATGCTGCATAAACAACCATTGTAAGCCAAGAAAATCTTGCTTTCCAAGTTTGAGTCATTGCCCTTTGATCTACATTAAATTCATAACAATTTGTTTATATTTACTCAATCATTTATTTACATTTGATTGTGGTGTTATAACCAATTGTTGTGTGTAGTTCAATTATCAAAACACTCATCACACATGCCTTTTCCAAGGTCTACTAATGCATTTGCAAACACCACCTAACATTGGCCTTGTATTTGCATTGCAAGGTGGGATTTGTGCTAAACTCAAACATTATTAGGGTTCCAATGATGAACAACAACAGGTTCAAATACACATGTTTTCACATTAGCAACTTTGGGCCAACCATCCCACTTTTTCACTATCACTCCAAATAGTGTCAAAAACCATTCACTTTCTTTTTAATATGATCTTTACCAACTCAAAATTGTAATATCAAATAAACTAATTAATAAATGACAATTCTTTGCATGATAATTCATATAGGTGTCCAAGGTGTGTCACCAATTATGTTGGGGTGATTTCCAATGACTAGATTCACCATATATTGGACACCACCATTTTACTAAGCTCATCTAAAAAAATAGCTATATCAACCAATGATCTTGTCACTTGCACCTGATATTTCGATCGGATCATGAATATTGTCATTGACACATTAATGGGGTGGGATGAAAAATTACAACATCTTACTCCAAGTAGTGGATTATTCAACCTTTGTAAAATGTTCTTTGCATCCATGGAGTCCCAAGGATTTGGGAGCCTCCACGCCCACTAGTTGGTGTATACCCATGGCATGCCAACCACTACGTCCACTAGGTTTCTAAACTTGTTAAAAATTCAATCTCCCCATTTATGAACCTCATTGCTCATCAAACAATATTTTTCCAAATAAAAGTACCCATTTCCAAAAGGGCTATTTGTCCTAATTGTGATGGTCCTCTCCAAATGTTGATCTTACTTGTTTCTGCTTTCAAAAGGCTTAAGCAAAACACATGTGCTCCTATTGTAACGAGTTGTCCAACATGTAAAACTTGTTTCACCAATGAACATTTCTTGAATCAAACAACCACCAATTTGGCAAACTTCATAGGTATTCAACTTGAAACTCTCAATCCCACTAAGATTGTAAACCTCATTAATGCATTGGATCCATTACCTTTTCCAAAATCCAACACCTTCAAAGTGGACTTAATCATATTAACTTTAACATTATTAAGATACCAAAGCCACTTTTGTGCTCATTCAAAATGTTGTTTCAAAAAGTCAACATGCACACCTTCTAGGATAATGTGTTGTTTTGTTTACCCCCAATCAACCATTTCAATGACAATGGTCAATGATGATTTCAAGATGACTCCATAGTGTCAAATTAACAACAAATACATCAATGGGTATTCTCCAATATTCACTACCACATTCAAATGCAACCATGACATATGCTAGCTCATTGGTGGAGATGAACCTAATGCAACATATTACATTATGAAATATACAACCAAAAACCAAAATGAGTTTGAAAAATTAGTTGCCTTCCATCTAAGTGCATTTGACAAACGGGTTAATTGAATGTCTAACCCTCTTGACAATGTTGTTGTTGACATAAAAGGACATAAAAAGATATATCAAACATGATATCCTCTTTGTTCTTTAAACAAGATATTGTGGTTCTGATGGCATGCCTATATCTACTTCAAGGTGGTCCCTTTTACAAGTCTCATGAATTTGCCATGTTATTTTTCAAGCACCTTTTAGATACTTTGATGAATGCAAGTATTGTGGAAGCTTCACTTGTAAAATCAAAAAATGGAGATGTGATTATCTACACACCCATTACAAATTATTCATGCGATCCAAACTCATTGGAACACTTGTTCCTTTATGAGTTCACCTCAATATACAAAAAAAAAAATTCCATCAAATAGCCCCACACTTAATGGGGTTCCCACTCATTAATGGCTCAAACCTTTAAATGCATTGTCAATGTCTTTAAAGACCTTAACTTCTAGGTGGCAATGACCAAAATTTTGTCATGGTTATTGCCCAAATTGGAATTGCCGTTGTTAATGGTGAAAGTTGAACAATTCATGCAACATTCAACTTCAACCTCCATGGAAAGCCACAAATTGCCAAAGCCCACTATTAAAGATGTTGAAACTTTTGTTGGATTATGTATGTTGACCATTGAAAAGGCTTCAACAAGCGCACAAGTGATTCTTGGATCCATAAATGCACACTTGAAGCAACTAAAAAAATGCCCCAACATTACTATTAGTGGAACGTACATCCTTTATTGTGGTGATCAGCTCCAACTTAGCCCTACAGTTATTTACCTAACATTTTCTGAATGCATCCATTCAAAATTGGGTTGGCACAACCTCTATCAAAAAATTAACCGTTCAATCTACTTTTTAAAAATCATGTGACAACAAGACGACTTGGATTTTGCAACATCTTTTTGAAGATTTCACACTGGAATTCCTTGTAGCCATGATGTTGATGCCATCAATTCGAGATTTATGGATTTCAATATTATAACAATGACTTTTGAGTTCAAGCCTATTCTATTTACAAAAGGAATCTCCACTAATACAATTCCCTATTCGTGTCACCAAAAGTTTTTGTTCAATTCTTCCTATTTTTTTATCATCGAAGCTTCAACTATTTATGTGATGACAAAACAAATCGTCTACCAATGATTTTGGAACTTATGTTGGGAATGCCCATCATGTGCACAAGAAACAACTTTGGACCCAAGAAAGTTGCTAACAGCACCTTGGGTCATGTTATTGACTACGAATTGCCAAAAACTACAACTACACATCACCAAGTCATTGCCGAAACTTTTGGGTATCTACAGTGTTTGTTTCATCCACATTACTTGAAATAATTTTCATAAAATTGCTTAGCCATGACCAAATTTTAGATCTTGAACTTTCATTCGACATTATTGGCATCCAACCAATATTGGAACGAGATGTATTCATCAAACTTCCAAAATGAAATTTCATTGTTTCTATTGAACAAATTTCTATTGTCCCTACCTTTGCTCTCATAATTGACAAATGCCAAGGACTAACCCTTTTAAAAGCAATCCTTGGACTGCTCTTACATCCATCTCGACAAAACCCCAAAAAAATGGCACATTATATGTAGTTATATCACGAGTGATACATTTGGTAGACTTACAAGTTCTTGAATCCCTTTCCCATATTGTTTTAAAATATTTCGAAATAAGAAATGTTCAATTCACAAAAACCACACATTTACAAGCTTTAGAACACATTGCTTGATGCACATGTTTGCATCATGCATTATGGGAAAATAATAAAATAAAAATTAATAGAATCTGGATTTGCAAATAACTACATATATACATGTGCATAACTTATGAACTTTGATGAGTGAACCCCATATTTAAAATAATTCCTTTTGATGTAACTTTCACATAAAGACTTTAGGATACCTAGGTTAGTAGCCTCTTAAAATATGATTATCTTAATTACCTAAGTTAACCTAAATTACCCTAAATTAACATAGGTAGTTTTTTGTACACCTAACTACCTAGGTGCCCATAGGTAATTCGATCTACACTTTCCCATCCTAGGCTATGCAATCATGTAATCATATAATGTCCAAAATGACTACCAACCTAATTATGGATATAGTTATGGATTGGGGTTTATTAATATTATGTGAATATGAATTTATTCACCATCATTGTACTAGTTGAATTTTGCAACTATTAAATTTTTTTATTTATTTTTTGATACACATGTTTGCATCATGCATTGTGTTTTACACAATATACAAAAATATTTAGTAATACATTACATTATCTATCATTTTAATTTTTTATTTATTTAGTTTTTTTATTAAAAAATCAAAGGAAGATAAAATGCAAATAAAATCATTACTTTTAATTATGAGAATTTTAAATTGACATTAAATATCTTTCAATTAATCCAAAGTTTTTTTTCTCGATCATGGGGTTCTAATCACAAGATTTACATGCGACAACCATGCTTGTGTTCATTTCATGTGGCACCTATTCATAAGACTTATTTGTGTATTTTTTTGCAAAAATCTTATAACATCAAGTTGTCTGTGACCCATGGAAAATTTATTTCCAAAGTTAAATGGAATGTGGCCATATGATTTTTAAATTGTTTTTAGACTAATTAACATTAAACCAACTTCGTGATGGTCAACTTATCTTGAAAAATTTGGACTACAAATCATGGCCAATGCAACAATTTTGGGGCTTTTAAGGTTCACATTGGCTCAAATTATAACAATAGTGGCTTGTTTTAAATAAACTTTAATGTTTATTAGATTAGACTAAATTGTAGTAGGGTTGATTGAACTGAAGGGTTTGGAAAGAATTGGATTTTGACATGCCCCAAGCTCCTTGATAGACTCAAATATGAATCTGAAGTGAAAATAGTGGAAGAGTAAAGAGTTGGGGCACGCTCCCTGACTCGCAGCAATATGGGGGTAGAGAGGTGTGTTGGAGCTCCAAAATGGGACTAGGAAGAATGAAAAACAACTAATCACTCATACGTACCTACACAAAACCAAACAACAAGTTGGTTAGTGCATAGTTGGAACACTTTTGGTGTTAAGACGAACCATGAGCAGACTCAAACTCACAAGATTCACCACGGCCCGGACTTGGGCGAAGCAACCACCTTCCCCCCTTATAGTATACTCTGTGCCTCTCCACGATGCCCAAATCCAAATGGCATTTTGTCCCGGGACTCCCAAATGGGAGTGCCGAAATTCCCTAAATTGGGACTCCCGTGACTTTGGGGCCTCATAACTTTGTGTGTAGATCTCCAATCGAAATGAGGTTTAAAGCAAAGTTGTACCTCTTGTTGAGAACTTTCTAACGATATGTCGCATGCCACCTACACACAAGGAAATCTGGTCGATTTTTGACTTTTAGTGGCCAGGAGTCAAACTGCCAATTCAACTCTAGGCCTTTCTTTTTGCTATAACTTGTGTTTCAGATGTCCAAACGAGTCATGCGAGCCCATTTTAGACATCTATGTTTCAATAGATTTCCAATGATATAAAGAACTCTTCAATCCAATGGGTTTTGACCTTTGGATTTTCCCTCTAAAGATTCAGGAGTCCATTGGGACTCTAACTCCCAAAATGGGAGTTCACTTGGGAGTGTGAGGGTTCATTCCCTCACACTCTTTTGTATTCTTTTGCACTCTCGAGAGCATGAGATGTGACCCCTAGGCTTCCTTCTTGGTCCACAACCTTGCAAGCCCTTGCTTTGGTCGTAAGCCCAAGGCCAGGGTTGTGATAGATCCATTCTTGCTTAATTGCATAAAATTGAAGAAGGATGAGGAAGGTTGATGATTACAACATTTGTGTCAATTGCCTCAAGCAAAGTTAAGTTCAACATTTGGTTCTTTGAAGATAATTGGATAGGAACTATGTGGTGTTAAGATAATAGGTGTAGTGAATATGGATTTTGATAGTACATTGGTGTAGGTTATATGCATGGCAAGAATTGCATGAAAGCCAAGGTGAACATGCTTAAAGAAATCTTGAATGACAACTAACATGTGAACACATTTGGAAGTTGATAGATCAAATTAATTAATAAAAGGGTTTGAAATACATGGGTTATCTAATCTACAGGCACTTGGAATGGATGCAACAGATGGTAGTGTTCTTGAAGCTAGTGTCACCTAGCAAGACCTTCTCACCTAAAAGTTTTACAACTATCTTACATGCACTTCTTGTCCACCTTTGAATGAATTGTTACAACTCTTCATGTTATAGTTTTTGGAAAAAAAAAACACAATACCCTATCTTAAAAAACTTTGGCGAGGGAGTTTATGTTCATTGACAAAGGGGAACAAGTTGAATTCTCATGTTATTGCACATGACAATTTGTGTCATATTGTCATTGTTTGTCATGCAATGGCATAATTTCAATCTAACTTTGGTTCCAAACATACATAACATGAACTTGAATAAATGGAACAATGGCCTAACCTAAATTTGGTATGACTTGAAGTTTGTTGATGGAAAAAATAGTCTTTGTTTTATTAACAACTCTAGCGTCCAAAAGCTCATGGTCCTTGCAATCATTTGAGTTTAGGTTTCCATTTTTAAATTCTTGGCTAAATGTTTCCTTGCACATGTGCACATGCAACAAAACTAAAATTGTCGGGGGTGGGTGGAGGTCAATGTTAGACATTAACCAAACATTTTGAATTTTTGTCAATAGTGAGCAGATGATTTAGCCATAATGTTAGTTAACACAACAAAACATAAAATAGATGGAGATTAAAAAGGAAATTAAAATAGAATGGGGATGAAACAGAAAGGAAAGATAGAAAAAATCCAACAATAAATCATATTTATGGAACTATAGAGAATTCTCCACACACACACTTTTGACTAGCTGTAAGACAATTGAAGGGGTTTGAAAAAGTTGAAATCAAATTATGATGCAATCTTAAGTTAATGGAATAAATAGCAATAACGTCCGTTAAGTTGAAAATAAAATTCTCCAAAACTAGACTTATCGTCCCAAACCAAGGAGCTCCTTTCGCAATCCAAATTGCCCTCTAACAGTTTCATCATAAACATTCCTCATGAATTGCACTCTAGGAAAAAAAAAAACCATAATAATATCTTTAAACACATAATTGTTGCATTAAAAACATCAAACAAGACTTGATAAAGAGCCCAAAAAGCACAAACATCAATAGATGACGACGGACCTAAAGAAGTTCATTGAAAATAATTTTTAAAAATTGAAGTTCAAATCAAGCACATACTTTGGAGAAAGACTGAAAACACTAAAATCATCAATTTGAGGAAGATAAAACTTACTTGAAAACTTGCTAATAGAGTGAAGTTCATCATAGAAGACAAGAAAAAATCTTGAACTGAACTTTCATAAAAGTCATTGGAAGTCATTAGGCCTTTGTAACCTCGCACTAACTTCGGAATCTCTCACAACCTTTGAGATTAAAGAAAAAAACAAAAAAACATCTTTGGCCCAAAGCAAACATTGTGGTGGTAAGTTGGAGCAAGTAATAGGAGAAGAGGCAAATTATGTTAAAAGAAGAATTAATAAAGTTAGATTAGGTGAGGAGAAGGATTAAGTTAGGTTAAGAGACCAAATCTTGTTGGTCAATTAGGTTAGGAGACCAAAGTTTGTTGGTCAATTAGGTTAGGAAAAAGGTTAAAAAAGGTCGAGTTGGATTAGTTTAGGAGAAGAATCAGGAAAAATTGTTGCAAGTCACACAAGAGTTTTTTTGTCTATTCACTCGACTTAGTTATTTTGTTTCTTTTATTTCTTTTGATACTCTTTTATTTGTCAAAAATAGGCTTATTTGTTAACCTCAATGTTGGCATAACAACATTTTAAGGATATTGGTATAATGCTATACTAAATTCACTTCTACATAAATTCACCAAATATTTTTTTAAAAAACAATTGTGTTAAAAAAATTACAAATTTAGGGTTTAAGGTTTAGTGTCTGTATAAAAATTCTACAAAACTTTGAAAACTCGTAGCTTTAAAAAACTCTTTAGGACTTGGTTGGCATGGACTTGCTCTTGTTTGTGACAACAAGACCAAAGCTTGTTGGTCAATTCATTTATTGCAATATAGAGGCTAACCATGTGACGCTAGTAAAAGAATTTTTTTTAAATGCAACTCATGCATTTGCAACTATGTATAATTAATTGTCATTTGCAACTAGCCCTAATTGTTTTTATAACTATTTAACACCCTTAACCATTGTTGTAACTATGCTACAACTACATTTGTAACTAATGAATTCTTCATCTTGTGCATTCCAAAATTATTTTCATCCATGACCACACCCATATGTTCTATTAGTTGCAAATGGAACCAAACATAGTTTCACCACTATGGTTTCAAGGTAGCCCATAATGATATACATATGTGTATTAGGAAATTTTTGAAAGGTATATGTACATTTGTGAAGTTTTATTAGGGTTATAGTGGGGATATGTTTCCATTGGTGTACTTTGTACTTAGGCAAATTAACTACCAACTTATATATATATACTTGTTTACCTACCTAGCCTAGCCTAGCCTAGGTTACCTACCTACTTAACGTAAGCTACATATTTATTTAAAAATTACCTAGAAATTATTACTTTTTAAATTTTAAATTATGAAATATCATTTAATAACTTAGAATTAATAAATTAGTTAGTTATTTACTTATTTAATTTTTAAAATAATTTATGAACCTTTTTAAAAGGACAAAAAATATGAAATAAACTTTCTAGTTATAATTTTAGTTTTTATCCCAAATGTTTTGTTCTTCACTTCCATTTTGAAAACTATATAATGAGGAAGCTTTGTCCTACAATTTCACATTAAAAAACGCATGTCAATTGGGATGAACTAATCAAGGGAGTTTAGCCCTAAAAGTTAAAGCTAAAACAAATTTAAATTATTTACCTACCTACCGACCTACCTACATACCTATTTAGTCCCACCTACCTACCTAAATATTGATTCTAATTCATTTTGACCAAAATTCAAAAATTCCATGTGGCATATTAATATTATGCCATGTGTCAAAATTTAAAACCATTTAAAATAAATGATGAGGATCCACTATCTATTTTTAAAACACAAAATTTTCAAACCTTTTTCATTTGCCATGTGTCATTATATAAATTGTTGATTTTTTATGGTAATATATAGATGGCATACAATAATATATAGATCGTGAAGTATTTGTTGACCATTCATTTCATTCACATTTGCAACTAATGTTTTATACAACTTGCCTCATGCAACTAAGCAATTTTTACTAGCAAATGTCTTTTGTGATTAGAATATAGTTGCAAATGGTAGCTGTTTATTTTACTTTTCCTCTAGTGTGTGGTAATATTCTTCTTGCATTAAAGGGAATGTTAGTCGACTCAAAGAAACTAGAAATTTCTTATTCACACTCTATGTTGAGATTAGGACCTTAAGGACCACATTAAATAGACACCAAAGTTGTAAGCCTCTAACAAAATTATGACCCACAAAGGGTGGAACAAAAATCAACTTAAAACTCAATAATTGTGATCAACCATTAGTTCAATAGTAGTTGTTTCCTTGGATTTTGAAGCATAATCCTATAATATTTTTTCTTAAACTAAGGTATTTATTTTGGTATTCATAACACACAATAATCAATCATGAATTTACAATCATCCAATGATTCACCACCATTGCCAAAAGGAGAAAAGAACAAAAGTACAATTTGAAATTATGTTTTTGTAGCAACTGCAAAGGCTTGCACCTTTGAGCCAATAAAATTGTCCAAGCCCATATCCAAATATATGGGCAATTTTTTGGAACAATATGAATATTCTTACCATTAACTCATTTATTTTATGATTTATTTTGGTGATTTGTAGTCTTCAAGTCTATTGACAATTAGTTGACATGTAATCCACATCAAATGTTAACCAAATTATGTTCTTGTAATCATCTCAATGAACCTCACAAGAACCACAAGAACCTCATTCTTTCAAAAAAATTCAATCACAAATATTGAAATAAGGGATCATAATGATGTTCCATTGGTGAGAATGTGTCTCTATTTTTCCTATTTTTAGTTTTTATCACACAATTTTGAACAACTCTAGTGTGTTTAGTCTTAACTATGGGAATTCTTCCTTTTGTGTTGTTGGCAACTTGAAAGTCCACTACATTCACCCTCTCCAAGAGAAAGTCCTTCAATTGATGATGACAATGACCAAAATTAGTGTGTTGAGCTTTATGATTATTCAGCTAGATCACCTAAATCACTAACACATATGCAAAATGAGGAAGATCAAGTTGAAAGTGGAATTGAAAAGTTGGTTAGATTGGAGCTTTATGCAGGAAGTAAAATTGGAACATTGTCTATAATGTTATTATTGTTGAATCTATAAGCAACCCATTGTTGGAGTGACATCAACATTAATGCACTTATCAAGTTTGTGTCCTTAAATGCCATTTTGAAACCTTAAACATGAACATAAACTATGTCTTCAAACTTTAAATCCAATACCTAAACCAATGTTTGCAACTGCTTTTAGTTCATATACATGATGTCCATAAGCTAATGAATGTGAAAGAACATGATGTATGCAAGTTGTTAAAAAATAAAATTGGTCAAAGCCCAATTCTATTCCAACATCCCACCAAGTGGCGAAAAAACTACTTAAGTAGTTGGACTTCCATTAAAATTCATCCACATTTGCAAAAATGATTACATTTTGTTTAGAGATGAACATAAGGACTTGGATGTGTGCCCAATGTGCGGCACATCCCAATATTGCTAAGATTTGATTAGATCTATGGTGTTTCATAAAGTGTTTTACCCTTCAAATGTGTTAATACTTGACATATCATTGGTGGATGATTCGTTCTAAAAAAAGAAGCCATTGTTATAAAAAAAATTGTTAATTCTAGTCATGTCCAAATTGAAATGTAGTGATGTATATGCCCATTGTACCAAAGATTCAATAATAACTATTTCAAACAAAAAGCAAAGCAATTTTGATGGATTGACATAAAAAGAATCATAATAATGATGGTGTGTGGCAAGGATCAATAGATTCAAATGTGTCGCAACCCCACTTTGAAGGAAATGTGAGGTCGCCATTCACACTCCCGAAAATGGGACTTGGGAGTCCTTCGGGACTTGAGAGTCCTTCGGGACTTGAGAGTCCTTCGGGATTCCCGAAAATTCAGAACACAATTACAGGGGCCAAAACACCTCTCATTGAGGTGTTTTTTATACCTTTAAAAAGGTCTTGAAGTGTAGATGTCCAAAATGGCCTCACATGAACCATTTGGACATCTGCAACACAAGTTATGGTCGAAAGAAGGGCCGGGAGTCAAACTGCCAATTTGACTCCCGACCACTAAAAGTTGGGAATCGACTCGATTTCGGTGTGTGCAGGTAGAGTGTGATACACCGTTGAAAAGCTCTCGAGGAGAACTACACGTTTGCTTTAGACCTTGTCCCAATCGAAGGTTGGAGCGAGAAGTTATGAATGCCCAAAGTCCTGGGAGTCCAAACCAGGACAATTTCGGGACTCCACTTTGGGAGTCTTGGGAAAAAGTGCCATTCGGATGCAAGTGCGGTTGTGAGATGCAGACAATACTATATGGGGGAAGGTGGTGGCTTCCCCCGAGTTCGGGCTATGGTGAGTCAAGTGAGTCCAAGGTTCCCCGTGGCTTGTCTTAGCACCAAGGGTGCTCCAGAATGCAAACTAACCAACTTGTTGGTTGGTTTGATGCAGGTTCTAGTGAGTGAATAGCTTGTCCCTCTTCCTAGTCCAATCCTGGAGCTTCAACACGCCCTTCTACCCCTTCTAACGTTGAGAGTTGGGAGCGTGCCCCAAGTCCCTCTCAATTCCGCAACTTGAGTAACCTAGTCCTAACTTGGGACTAATTAGGGACTTGGTAGGGACTTGGGAGCGCGTCAAAAAGCTTGGGAACACATAGAGAAAAAATGGTGTGAGTTCAACATTGAACCAAGACATTTGAAACTTGGTCTTGCAACAATTGGTGTCAATCCCTATTCCCATTTTAGTTCCAAGTACTCAACATGGCTTATTTGTCTTGTGAGCTATAATTTGGCACTAAACCTTTCCACCAAAAGAACATTTGTCATGCTCAACTTTATTGTCCCCAACAAAGGGCAAGTGAAGAATATGGATGTATATTTGAAACCATTGTTTGATGAGTTAAAAATATTGTGGAATGAATGGGTGTTTTGTACAAGACATGTCAAAACCCAACATGGATGAATTTCAAGTTAAGGCCATCCTTGTGTGGACAATACATGACTATCTTGGACTTGGGTTTTGTTCAAGTATTTCACACTCCATACATTTGCAACATTATGAGTTTCAAAATCTTCAATCCTAAAGTCATAAGGTCCTACTATTTGAAAATATAATGCAAGAATTTGAAATCCCAGCTTCAACCCTAAGACCTTAAATGCAAAAATGTTGAACCTTAGCAAAAATCTTCATAGGTAAGATCATAGGATTTCAAAACCCTATATCTTAAGATTCTACTCCTTGGAAAGTCAATGAGAAAATATGAAAGATTTGTAGCCTTTAACCCCAACACCCTAAATGCAAAAATGTTGACCATAGGAAGAATCTTCAAACATAAAATTGTTAACAAATAGGATATCTATTCAAATGTAAACATAAATTTTTATTGAAAGGAAATTGCAACATGATGTTCATAACACGAAACATAACATCAAGAACTCTTTAAGGTTTTTGTCACATGAAATACACAAACTTGTGTAATGAAGAAAAAAAAACTAAACCATCAACACCAAGGTATTTAACTAAAAGACCAAACCACAAATAACTAAACTAATATAAGTAAAGAAAGTAATTCAACCTTGTGAAAGTAACCTAGTTACTTTTCTACTTTAGTAACTAATGAAACCTAACTAGTTGAGCTTGAATTCTCAACACTCCCCCTCAAGCTCAAATCCATTTCTAGTACACCAAACATTTTTCTAAACTTCCTTAACTTGTCTATACCTAAAGCCTTTGTGAAAATGTTAGCAACTTGATTTTCGGTATTAACATGAATAAAATTAATTTCTTTTGCTAAAATTTTTTCTTTAATAAAGTGGTAGTGCACCTCAATGTGCTTTGTCTTAGCATGATAGACCGGGTTGTTAGCAAGTAGTATGCTACTAATGTTATCACAATAAATGACAACATGAGTATCCATTAACTGTCCCAAATGTAATAGTAGTTTTTGTAACCAAACTACTTCACACGCAACAATTGCTACACCTTTGTATTATGCTTCCGTGCTTGATAGTGCAACTATTAGTTATTTCTTATTGTTCCAACTAACATCACCACTTCCAAAAAAAAACATGAAACCACTAGTCGATCTTCTATCTGAAACAATGTTAGCCCAATCAGCATCCGTGTATCCATGTATTTGTAATTGGCACTTGGCTTCATAAAAAATTCCACATTGTAATGTATGTTTTATGTACCTCAAATATGCGCCTCATTGCATCCAAATGTGGCTTTCGTGGTGTTTGCATGAATTGATTCACCACTCCAGCTGCATAATTCAAATCTAGCCTTGTGATGGTCATGTAAATCAAACTTCTCACTATGCGTTATACATAGTGGGATCCTCCACAAGGTCTCCTTCACCTGCACTTAACTTCACATTTTGCTTCAATGGAATTGAAATGGGTTTGAAACCCGTCATCCCATATTCGATCAATTTGTTCAAGGCATATTGCCTTTGTAGTAAGCATATCCCTTTAGGGGACTGGATTACTTCAATGCCGAAGAAGTAACGCAACTCTCCCAAATCCTTCATCTCAAACTTTTGCTTCAAAAGCTTCTTCAAATCAAAGATGTCTACATCACTATCTTTTGTGATAATCAAGTCATCAACATAGATGACCATGATTACAATCCCATGATTTGTCTTTTTCACATATAGTGAAAAATCTACATTGGATGTTTGAAATCCACTTGTGAAAAATATTGACCTATCTTGTCTGACCAAGCTCTAGGTGTTTGCTTCAAGTCGTACAAAGCTTTCTTCAACCTACAAACCAAATTAGGATGTGTTTGGTCCACATAACCTAGTGGTTGCTCCATGTACACTTCTTCATGTAAATCTCCATGAAAAAAAACATTATTTACATCCATTTGATGTAAAGACCATCCATTTGCTGCTGTCATAGTAGTGATTGCTCTTACAGTTGTCATTTTGGCAATTGGACTATAGGTTTCTTCATAGTCTATGCCATAAGTTTGGGCATAACCTTTGGCAACCAACCTTGCTTTGTATTTGCTCACAAATCCATCTACATTGTGTTTAACTCTGGACACCCATTTACACCTAATTGTTTTTTTATCCTCTGGTAAAGCTACCAATTCCCAAATAGCATTAACATCCAAAGCTACCATCTCTTCATCCATGGCATTGTTCCATTTAGGGTTTCCAACTACTTGTTCAAAACAAGGGGGTTTAACCTCTTGTATAACTCTCACCATGTATGTGTAATGATGAGCTACAAAGCCATCATATGTGAGTTTTTGTACAAGGTACTTGACTCGTGTGGATCTTTGTACTCCATTGTTGTTGTCAGGTGTTTTCAAAACTTTCTTCGCCATCCGAGCTCCAAGAGTAATAACTGAAGGGATTGTTGATTCTTTACCCACATTTTTCTCTGAATCATTTGACTCATCATCTACATGAAAATTTCTAAATGATGTTTGAGAGCTACCATGTATAATGTTTGAGGATCTTAATTTTCCTTTCCATGGAGTGTTACTGGACCCACTAATTGAAGACTTTTGTGGTCCACTAATTAATTGTGATTCTTGTTCCACATTTGATGAAACATCACCATTTCTAGCTTCTCCATCTTCTGCTACCTTCAGTGGTGAGTACTAGCTAACCATCTTATTAAACACAACATCTCTACTTACTTGCAACTTCCGAGTGGAAGAATTAAAACATCTATATCCTTTTTGTTCTAAGGAATATCCAATGAAGATACACTTCTCAGCTTTTGGGTCTAATTTTGATCTCTTCTCCTCAGGAACATGCATATATGCAATGCAACCAAACACTCTGAGGTGTGAAACATTTAGTTTCTTGCCTGTGAATTTTTTTTTAGGTGTCATGTTATGAACTGTCGTTGTGGGTGTTCGATTCATGATATAAACTATAGTTGTTATCGCTTCAGCCCAAAAGTAATTTGGCAAATTTTTCTCATTCAAGATGACACGTGCTATTTCTATAATGTGCCTATTTTTCCTTTCAATAACTCCATTATGCTATGGGGAATAATTACATGAGTACTTCCTTTGAATTCCATGCTCTTTCAAGTACTCACTGAATTCATTTGAAAAATATTCTCCCCTTCCATGGGACCTTAGGCTCTTGATGCTCACACCTTTCTCCTCCACCATTGCTTTGAAATTCAAAAAATGTTGAAACACTTCACCTTTGTGTTTCATGAAGTAAACCCACACCTTCCTTGTGTGGTCATCAATGAAACTCACGTAGTTCTTGCATCCTCCAATGGATTCTGTCTTTGTGGTCCACACATCTGAGTGGATCATTTCCAAAGGTTTGGAACTTACATGAGTTGTTTGTGCTAGGAATGGATGCCTAGCTTGCTTCCCCAATTGGCATGCTTCATAAACTTCTGACATCACCTCTTTTGTTCCAAATTTGGGAAGGCTTCCAACAAGATTCTGTATTTCCATCAGCTTAAGACATCGGAGATTAACATGGCTAACTCGCTTGTGCCAAATTCCAATGTCTCCAACTCTTTTTCCATGTGTGAATAACATGAAATTCACCTCAGGCATGTTCACATCCAAGGTGAACAGTTGTCCATTCCTTTCCGCTTTTGCAATCAATTTGCTTTGGTTCTTCATGTCTTCCACAAAACATCCATTTGGGTTAAATGTCACATGTAAACCTTGTTCCACCATTTGGCCTACGGAGACCAATTTTTTTTTCTTATGGTTGAAACATGAAATACACCTTCAGGTACTTTGTTTACCCATCTTGCATGGACAATGGCACGTTGTTAATCTGTGTGATGGGATGTGTAGTGTCATCACCAGTTTCCACAAACCCTGGTGTTTTCAAATCCTTTGCGTCTCTAAACCATTCTCCATGATTAGTCATGTGGTTTGAAGTTCCAAAATCCACATACCAGACATTGTTATCTGATACACCTCCTATCATTGAATTTGCCATGTGCTGCATCACAAACAATTGTTCATCACCTTGATTGATAGTTGATGCATAGTTCCCTTGTTGTAACTTTCCATTTCGTGCATCATGTTCCTTTTTATAGCAGTTCTTCGCCATGTGCCCATGTTTCTCGCGGTAGTAGCAATTTGAATTGCTATTTGGTTGTTAACTTCGATGACTTCCACCATAACCTCCACGACTTCTTCGACTTCCTTTTCCTCTAAAGTTTCCTCGTCCACCTCCATGAGCTTGACCTTCATGTTGATGATGTCCACCATGCAAACTTCCATGTTTACCTCGAAATGAAGTTTTACCACCTTTACCTTTACCTTTATTAGTATTTGAATAAAATGCATTTTCTTGTGATCCTCCATTGGATGAAGTACCAACAATTCTCATCACTTCACTCATAAGTAGTGTTATTAAGTCTTGGAAATCGGGAAATGTTTTTCAAATTGTAATTGAAGTATGAAACTGGCTATAGTCTTTTCCAAGTTCATTGAAGGTGACGGCCACAAAATCTTCATCATCTACAAGGGCTCTTATAGATGGAAGAGCATCTGCAAGGTTTTTCACCTTTGTAGAATAGTCACTAATGTTCATCTTGTTTTTCTGTAGATTATGCAACTCTTGCTTAAGCTGCATTTTGCGGGCTTGTGTATTAGTGTTATACATTTTCACCAATGTATCGCAAGCTTGCTTGGGTGATTTTGCATCTTGAATATGCACAATCATGGAATCGGACACACTCACAGAAATCCAATATAAGACTTTCCTTGTTTTTTCATGCCAAGTTTTATTGACTTGAATTCGTTATTGTGTTGGGTTTTCTGGGAGAGGAGGTTCTTTCTCATCACCAATTATGAATTCCCAGTAGCCTTTCCCCATCAAGAAATTCATAATCCTAAACTTCCACACTTGGAAATTGTTCTTGTCTAATTTCTCAATTGTAATTTGAGAAAAACCATTCGCCATCTCTCAAGGCAACACTTAATGTCTTCTTGGGGTTTCACAAATGATTTTAATTCCTTCCTTGGGTTTCTAAGATTGGGATTAAGGTTTTCCTCCTTTAGGTTTATAGGATTAAGGTTAGGGTTAAGGTTGAATAAGATGGACCTTGCATATGTATGTATGTCTTGAATATTATACAAAATTATATACTATACATAGGTTTTACATATATGTACCTATCTTGTATAATATTTCGTATGGTATTAAATACATGATTACATACCACACTTTTGTATGAAGGTGTTGATAATGTATTTGCACTTCCCAATCTTCAAACTCCTTCCTTCAAGTTCTCCCAAGTTGTATTTGCTCCACTTTAAAAAATTGTTTTGATGTCTTCTCAAAGCAAACTTCTGTCACAGTAACTTTGCAAAGCTACACCGCTCAGATATGACCTTGGATCAATCTGAAATTTTAGTGAAACATGAACAACTATGTCTACTACCTTTTCTCAAAATTTCAGCTCATTTAACTTCATAAAATGAAAGATCTTGCTACTTCCTTGATGTCACCTCAAACTGGGACTTGAACACAAAATGACTTACAACTTGCCCTTAGCAACTCCAAACTCCTTGAAATTTTGGGAGACACATTATATATATGTCTTTTATATCTACTCAAAATTTTAGTTCTATTGATGATGACCACAAAGAGTTATCACTTTCAAAAGGAACTAACTTCAAAATTAAAACTAAAATTGAAACTTTAAATGCTTGGATCTCTTTCAATACAGATCCAAATGACATGAAATTTCTTTCACATATATATTCCTTTCTGATCTATATGATCCCAAAACTACAGATCCAAAAAAGCTCAAACAAAAGAGATATGACCAAAAAACCAAATCTGGCACAAAGTTTTCAAAGGCTCATAATTCTCACAAAACATATCTTTTTCTTTTGAAAATTTGAGAATATAAGCGTCTTATAGTCTTCTATAATCTCTCTAAGTTTCACTCCAAAATCTTTTCATAATAGATCTAGATCTATATTTTAAAATCTGACTTCTACAACCTTGATATGTTGATCTCCTCTCACCTCTTTTCTTTTCTTTCTCTTCACATTCTTTCCTTTCCCCGTTTCTCTTTTGCATTTGACAAACTCCTATGATATTATTAGAGATTCTCAAGCTTTAATTCTAGAAACTTTCTAGTTTTAGATCTCTTTCAACTTTCTCATTTAATAACCTAAGTTCTGATACCATGTTAACAAATAAGAGATCTACTCAAGTGCAAACATAACTTTTTATTGAAAGGAAACTACAACATGATGTTCACAACACAAAACATAACATCAAAAACTCTTCGAGGTTCTTGTCACATGAAATATACAAACTTGTGTATTGAAGAAAAGAGGGCCAAACCATCAACACCAAGGTATTTAACTAAAAGACCAAACCACAAATAACCAAACTAATATAAGTAAAGAAAGTAATTCAACCTTGTGAAAATAACCTAGTTACTTTCCTACTCTAGTAACTAATGAAACCTAATTAGTTAAACTTGAATTCTCAACAAAGATCCTAGGATTTCAAAAATCTACTTGATTTTAAGATTGTGGTCCTTGAAGACCTTGGTGCAAATTTTTTGAAGTGATTAAGATCATAGAATTAAAATCTTAGGATTTTAAAGGCCAAATGTTTTTCAAAAACTTTTCAATTTTGTTTTTTATTTTGCAATCTTGTAGACCAAGGGCAAATTAACATGTTTTTTATGCATGCAAGACATGGATGCAAATATTCCAAAGACTTGAAAAAAAGTTTCTTTGATGAATACAATAGATTTTTATTGATGGATCATCCATTCAAAGATGAATCAAAACACTTATTCAATGGCCTTGAGGAAAGTTGTCCACCACCATCACAGATTAGCAAAAATGTGAGTAGCCCTATAGAGGAAAGTAGTTGAAATTCATGAAAATCGGACATTATAGGTTCTAGAGTTAGGGGATCCAATCATAGATCTTGTTTTAGGTATGAAGAGATTTTATGGATTTCATACCTTAGATTATTGGCCATGGTTGATCATCTACCATCTCCTTGATCCATGCACATTGTGAAAAATGTGTGCAAATCATTGTTAAATCACATCTTGGGGAAGAAATATACATGCATCTAGAGTGGATTTGGTTGCATCTAACACAAAAAAAATTCTTTGGACATTTCAACCCAATGTCCAAAGCAAGATGGTATATTAAGTTGCTCCTTCCACTTTGCAAAAAAAAAAAACAAAAGATGTTTCTAGACACTTTTAAATCCATTAAGACACCCACAAGGTTTGGTGCAACCTTGCACAATGCATTCAACAAAAAAGATTGTTTTTTCAAGTTTGAAATCACATGACTTCTACAACATTCCTCATTACCATTTGCCTATTTCTATTCAAGGTTTGATGACACAAGGGGTGAAGGAATCCATTTACATGTTGGCATGCGCCATTTGTTGGATTTGCTCCAAGGATGTAAATAGAAGGAAATTTGCCATCATGGAAAAATAAATGCATGTGGTGATGGCTTTCTTGCAAATGCAATTTATGAAATCATTATTTGATAACCAAAAAATTTGTTGATTCATTTAGTGCAAGAAGTGAAACTAGTTGGACTAGTACAAGCTTGATGTATGTTTTTCATGGAAAGGTACTTAAAGACATTGAAGGAATTTGTTGGGCAAAAGCACGTCTAGAAGGTAACATGGTTGAAGGTTACCTTGTGCAAGAACCCATGCGTTTATGCCATGACATCATTGGGGACTTGGATGTTTATGTTCCTCAAGCTTAGAAAGATTATCAAGATCTGCACACAATCGGTAATTTTTCCTATTTGTAAATCCCATGCCAATTTAATTCCTAGTTTGTTCACTTATTTGAATTCCTTCTCCTCCATTCCTTTTAATGAAATCAAGGGCTCTCTTGCTAATGGTGTTCCAAAGATAGATAAAAGGATTAAACAAATGATATATCTTTTTTCTTGTGGGATGAAGGTTCTTACTCATGATTATTTTTAAATTTGGTGATTGATTTTAATTAGCAATATCATGTGTAATTTCACCTATCTCAATGCTTTGATATGGTGTGTGGTTGAATGTAGAGAATTTCAATTTGGAAGGTTTTTTTTGAGTTTTTAACTTTTAAGTTGTTTTTAAACTTTTGCCAAAAAAATGGTTATTTGCAAACTTTCATATGAAAATCAGTTTCATAACTTTGAAAAGATATCATTCTAAAGATTGGTTTAAGAATTTATTAAGGTTTAGGGTTGTGTTTAGACGTGTAGCCTTTTAATGTCCTCATCAATGTTGAAAGGGATGTTTTTGTTTGTGAGTTCTTAAATAATTATTGTAACATGTTGTACAAACCCCTTATATTCAAATGTAATTTTGTTGCCAAATTACTTGATCTTTTTTTTCATATTCTAACAAAATACTTTGGGAGGTGATAGGCCAAATTTTGCAAGGCCATGGCAAGGTGAAGAAATTCCCAAGACTGAAAGACATAACATAGCATCAATTGAACATATTTTTTTTTCAAAATTCATAACAAATGGAAAAGTGGGTGGAAAGTTACAATGAAGTTAAAAAGATGAATGAAGATGATAAGAAGTGATGGAGGATTGATTAAAGGATGTGAATGAGTAGGAATATGATATTTTAAGTGAGATGTTGTTCATTTACGATCATTTGAAAAATAAAGATTCATAGTAAAAAAAAACCTTGGGAAAACATATGCAAATTGTCAAGTAATGTCCATGTCTATGGATTACAAATGTTTAAGATGAAACAAATATTAAATAGATTAGGCCTAAAATTGGAAGGAATTATTCTTGTAGTTGGTTGCGAATATGAAGTGTGAGCATATTCTACAATGTGGCATTTGGTTGGCATTTTCAAATTGAAGCAATTGATGCAAAAAAATGTACATGTGATTTTGGTATCAAATGTAGGTTTTAGGATGTTGATTATGTTGGTATATTGGAGGAAATCATTGAAGTCAAATTTAGAAGCCTTGCAAGGGAGGTTGTTTTCAAGATTTGTTGGTTCAAACTTAAGGTGAAATGGGATGATTGTTTATTTCCATTGGTTGATGTAATTTAAGTTTTTTGAGCCAATCATTTGATAGACCGACCATTTTCATTCCTAAGAAAATGTGGAGCAAATTGTTTTTGCCCCAAATTCTTTGAATTCGAACTGGAAGTTTGTCTTTCAAGACTATGTTAGGGAATTCATGTTATTTGACAACATCAAACCCATGGATTAAGATAATGGGAGACATGTGGTTGGATTGTTTGTTGGAAAAATCATTATGAGTCCTTCCCCTCCTAATGGTAGCAACGATGAAGATCATAATAATTGTGAAAAATCTAGTGATGAATCTACTAATGAAACAACCTCAAGCTTGTTTGTACAAGAATATTGGTTAGACAACCATGAAGATTTTGATTATGATACACAAAAAACTTGACATATGGGAGATTTGCTTTCCCATGGCGACTTGCCATTCCAAGTGACAATTAGGTCCCCATAACATTTTTTTGAAGTTTTCTACAATATGTCGTTTTGTGGTAACGAACTGGTATTGGTGTAGGGAAAAATATAAAAGAGGTAGATATGAAACATATGTGGACTAAAACCTAGACACATACACCTTACAAAATTCATGATGTCTACTAATGAGAGATAGACATAGGGTTTTAGAATAGAAGAAATATTCTAGTAGGGATTATGATGCAAAATGGCCAAGTCAAGATCATCTAATGGTGAGTTCACAATTGTTTCCTTGGGTTAGTTTGCGTTTTCGTATGGGTTGTAAGTAATTTCACTTCCAATGCAAGCTCATTCTCAAACATGCTTGTATGATCTTACCAATATGGAATTGGATAGTGGTAGCAACAAGGGATGTCCCCTTTATATCACCCTTATATGTTGTATCCTCAGAAGCATGGACCCATGTCACAAGCAATTTCAATACACAATAAGTACATAGAGGGCTTGTAAGTCATGATTTGCATTGCATTCTTTTCCAATTTTTCTTTTAAGCAGTCAATGTAATATGACCATTTGGAAGTTTCACCTTTGGAAGTTGTTTTATTGTTTTTCTTTTGTTGACAAAAGGTGACAAATATGTCTTTCATTGGGGATGATGTATACTATACTTCCATGTTACACGACCTTTGTGATGTTTGTTTCTCAATGCATTAGATTGTTTTACATTATATTCTTTTACATATGCCAAGTCAAAAGCATGGTTGTCTCAAAATGCATGTCATTCTTATTCTTATCTCTTGACTAAAACATTTTTTGGATGCAAGGTGTAGGGGTTTACATTGTTTATTGTGTAATATTGTACATTTTGGTTTGGATTCTAGAAGATTGTGAGGGGAAAATCTAATGATGGGAAATTAATCATAGCAGATTAAAATTTGTTAGCTAGATCCAAATTGTTGACGACTAGGATTCATGTCATCCCCATGTTTGTTAGCATTCACATATCTATGTTTTTTTTTCTATTGGAACTCATCATTGAGCAATTAATTATCATTGCAAAATGTTGTGCATGTTATTTGTATGTGTTTACAATCAGCATCAACTAGAATCAACATTGAAACTCAAGACAAGAATAGGGCATTTGCATTCAGATGTTGGAATTCCAAAGCTCATATGCTAAGGGCAAACCTAAAAATAACTTTTAAACCTTAGGCTAGCCATTGGATAGTCAACAAACAACATTGACAAAAAATGCAACTTTAGCTCAAGACTCATGCTTTTTCTAGCATCATTTTTTGGAGAAATTATGTTTTAAATAAAGAGGAAAGAGAAGGGTTCATAAGTACCAACAATGCAAAGTCTAATGTTCATCTTCCTCACTTAATTACCCCTTTTGAGCTCAAGACTTGACCATTTTCATTTGCAAATAGTCTCATAAAAAGATATAAACTAAAAAACACAAAAATAAAACATATTAGACAGAAGATCAAATAGAGTATTTTTGAGAACATTTGGTTTTACATAGTAGACATATAATTAAATAAAGAAAATTTTGAATGCATTTGGTTTTATAGACCATACATAAAACTAAGTGAAGCAAATTTGAAAGCATTTGGTTTTACAAACTAAACATAAAATTAAATAAAGCAAAATTTGAAAGCATTTAGTTTTATAGACTAGAAAAAGGACTAAAAAAAACAAATTTTGAGAGGATTTGGTTTTATAGATTAGACAAAGGTTCACACAAATTCAATTCTGAGAGCATTTGGTTTTCAACAAATGCATGCAAAGAAATAAAAAATTATTCTTCAATCTTGAAAATAATTGTCAAGTTCAATATTCTATGCAAATTGAATTTTTTTGTTTTTTACCAAATTTTTTTTGTGTGAAAGAGTAAAGAAGAATTGTAATGTGGTTCAAGTGTGATTCAATTTCAGGTTGTTTTGTTTTTTTTACATGGGCCTTGATCTAATTCTACAAAAAGGGAAAAACAAATAACTATTACTGCCTTGAGGCTTTCTTCTTATCTCTCATCATCAAATCATGTGTGTGGTGTGCAAACATTTGTTAGTTTTTCTTTTGTAATTTTTTTTCTTTTTAGGAGACCCCAGAATTGTTGCAAGGTGTTGTTGTTTGAATTGATTTTAATTTTTTTTTTTTCATTTTGATAATTCTTTATTGAGAAAGAAAGAACAAGGAAGGAGAAGTTCTAATAAATTTTTCAGATGAACAAGAAAACAAGGTTTCGTTCAACAAACTTTTGCATGTTTTCCATTATGCAAAGTGCTTAACAATTTCTCTTCTAGATTTACATTTATGATATTTTCAATTGCTTGTTCTATGTTTATATTTTTCCATGTTTAGGGATGGACTTTGGCCTTTTGGAATGTTTTTTAGAATGCATAATGTTTTGCACCAACTAATGCCATGAATCAAGCAAGGAGACAAAGAGGGGGAGGAGTGGTTGTGGACACGTTATAACAGAGCTCTAGCAATGGCGATCACATTGTTTGTGCACTCTTTTCATCCTTCTTTGCATGTAATTTTTTTGTTTCCTTTCTTTTACTGCTTTTCTTGCCTTGCCAATTCTTTTTTAGTTTCACAACCATTTGCATTATTACCATTTCCTTTTAGTTTTTCTTTTTTCTACTATTCTTTATGTTTTTTTTTTCTTCAAGCATCTCTTTTTAGTGCATTGTCTAGCTTTCAACTAGTGCCAAATTTGTGGAAGTGGATTGCATTGTGGTGGAACAAAAATTGAAAATGATGATAACACCTTATGAGGTTTTGCACTAGCATTTCAAAAGCAATTGTAGATTGCCGATATAGCAAAGGCTAACCAGGGTGGGTTGGAACACATTAAGGATCATAAATTTGTGTGAGGTTGGATCAACACATGTCATTCGTAAATTTTTTTTGCTTTTATTAAGGTTGAGGACGTTGAGGCTTCTCATCTTATTAACATGAATTAAAGGTTGTGTTTTGGCATAAATGTTTTTGGAATTCATGCAAATGCTTTTGGATTTTCTTGTCCAACCAACCATTATTTTTAACTTATGCATCCTCTTTGTAAATCTTCATAAAGTGAAAGTTGTTTTATAGATGACCATTGCAAGCAAAGGAAGGAGTCCATTTATAATATTTACAAATTAAAAGGAGGTGAAATTAGGAGTTTATTGGAAAAAAATTCCCCTCTTTATGTCTATATGAAGTCTATGGCCATGAGGCTATGGTAAGGAAAATCTATTGAGTATAGTCTCTATGTATTATACACCCATTAATTATCAAGGAGGATCTTGTACCATGTTGGATGTAAGTTTTTTTGAACTAGTAGTATCCATGTGTGACAAATGTTATTACATTTTTAGTTGGCCTTGAACAAGATTGTGTGAATATCTCATCACAAGTTGTCATCCTCCTTGTGTTTAGATGCTATGAAGTCGAAATGGAAAGTTCTAGTAGATCTTTAACAAATTTGGCAACTTTTGCCAATTGATTTTAATTGAGCCCAATCCAATATAATTACTAGCTTTTAGGAATATGTTCCACATGCATTTGGCATTTGCAAATTAATGCAATTATAATCTAGTCTTGTAAGTTATAAATATGGATTGGAAAACAATGTTGCAATGTAAGTATGCAGGTGAATTCATGATTGCCAAGAGTTATTGGCAAGCTGTGCAATCTTGAGCTAAAAATGAAGTATTTCCAATTTCAAACAATTACATATCATAATGTTATTCCAAAGAGGTACATATGTAGTTTGAAATTAGTCTTTACAACATGTTAAAGACTCATAAGTTACCTAGGTCTCTAGTACTTTGTTTTGAACAAAAACATGATTGTCACCATGTGAGGTGAATTAACATTATCATAATCTTTGATAACAAATTGAGACAAGTTTGTTGCAAAATGAAGGATGAATCAAGTTGAGCAATCATTAAAAAATTATTTTAATTTTGTTGATAAAACAAATATTCATTACGATAAGTATTCACAATATAAGTGCTCAACAAAATTGCAATTTTTTTGGTCAAAGATGGCATGAAAATATCAATAAATAGTGTTAAAAAACCATGTAGAATTCATGCATATTGATAATGTTGTGCTAAAAAAATCATTACAATATTTGATAATAAACTGAAACAATTTTGTTGCAAAATGCATTATGAACTATGCTAAGCAATTGAAAAATGTATCACTAAATTAAATAATGTATGGAAATTCTATCACAATTTTTTGAAAAAAATTGAAAAAAGTCCAAAAAAGTTCAATCTCAACCTAGGAAAAGAGTCAATGGAAGAATTGTCACAACTCTAGTTTCAAATGTGAAAGAAATGTGTATTAAACATGTGATACATGCGTGACAATATGTGATTAAATATTGTTTCTAACATGAAACAAGCATTGTGGAATCTCACAACATTTGTAAATTAATTGTGTAGGAACACTAGCACAAATGTGTTCAAAGGATGTTGAAACAAACTTATGTTAAAAGAAGGGTAAGATAAAGATGTTGGTGATATGATGTAGTTATGTTCATATATTGGTTTTTCGACATGTTTCTTTAACATATTTTTCATGTGACTAACATGATGTTATTGCGTTAAAAATATCATGAGGTATGAATATGTTAAAAATACGTCCAAAACACAACACAAATGTGTTAAAAAAGCAGAAAATTCTTGTAGTGGAAGAGCAACAAGACTGGTGCAGGACGAAGCAGCAGCCAACCGTCACTAGTTTGAACGTCTGGTGCTAGGACCTCGGCTACCGCTCAAAGGAGCAGCTGGAGAAAGACAAGGAGGACGAAAGCCTGAGGGAGACGGAAAGAGCAGCTGCTAGGATCCGCCGCAAGCAGCTGCCTTGCTGAAACCACCGGAGGAGGAGAAGGACGAAGATTTCTGCTGGACCCTGACGTGAAGCTCCTGAGAGCATAATTTAAAGGATTATTAATCCTCTTGTGGATGGTCGCCAATCCCACTTTACATCACAAAATTGGAAAAAGAGAAGAACCTCGGTGCCTTTAGTGTGAGGAAAGGGCCTCTCTGGTCAATCAGATTCGTACAATAGGAGCCTTGGATTGTTTTCCATGGTTCTGTCTGCTGCAAACTAGCACTTAACATTTTGTAATAGGTAGCCTCATAGGCACACTTTAATGGCATTTAAGTGCCGATTTAACTCCAGGGAACTACTCTGAAATCAATTCATCCTCCAAGGCTAATTTGTAAACTAGCACTTAAATGCTCTAATACCTAACCTCATAGGCTTTTGTTTATGCGTGGAAAAAAGTTTGGATTGTTTCGTTGGGGCACCCTCATCTGGCACACATTGAACACGCTCCTTTTCTTGCATGATTTTTATAAAATAATAAAGCAATTTTTATAATTTTTTTTTCCAATTTTGGGATGCAGCCAAAATGTTGATTATAAGGAAATTTTAAATGGCCATAAACAAGAAATAAAGGTACTACTTTCTAAGAATCGTTTTATATTTTGGGCTACCTACTAGAAATTAGTAAAGATATCTGAGATTTTAATAATGAGTTATTTTTTGAATTTTGGTGATTAAGTGCCTCATAAAAAACTTTTAAAAAAAATTCTGTTTTTTATTTTGCTGAAAAAGAAAATGCTGTAAGTGTGCTTATAAAGTGCTGTTTTTTTTGATGGGAAATAAGATAAGGTGGTTCATCTAATGATTTGGCTAAATTAATTTGCAATGGTGAAAAAGAGGAGGCACCTTACAATCCATGAGTTGAGGAACCTTAAGGCAATCGACCTTATGAGGAAAACCCTTTGAACCTTATGTGGGACCCTTGAGGAACCCTCCTTAAGGTGCTGTCTGTGCAATGCTGACCCATAAGGTCCTAGATTTTATAATATGAAAAAATATATAGGTCTTTACACTAGAGTTCCCTGTTCACTAACCTATCAACCCCACTTTTAAAGCCTAGCAATTCATCCCAAAAAGAAGATTTTTAAAGGACACCAAGCCCAGTAGCCCTTAACTAAGGGCAGGACACCAGGCCCAATGAGTCCTTAACCCCTTGAAGGACACCCAGCCCCAACAGTCCTTAATCTAGAAGGACACTAAGGTCAACAGCCCTTAAACTAAGGGGCAAATTAAAATCCGGTCCCGAAATCATGGACAACAATGAATTTGTGCGCAGATCGTTATCTAGTACGATATACACCTTCATGGATGATTGAATTTTGTTCTTGTTGATGGATGAAGACTACGAAGCACGCTACCTCCCTGCCATCTCCGCGGGTATAAATAGGGGCTGTGGCGCGAGCTTTGGGTTGCTGCTGCTGCTAGTTGCAGAGTGTTTCCGCTGCGCTCTCTGTAGCAGAGACGTGTGTGTGTGTGGCTGTAGTGAGCGGGCTGAACATAAAAACAAGCGCAAACAAAGAAGCGTTGCTATTGCGGCATCGGTCAGAAGCCAGGCCAAGCCGACGAGCGATCTAAAAAAGTCGAGGGGAAAAACACCGCAAAAAAAGCCAAACCCTAGAAGAGAAGTCTCCCATTATATTCTCAATAGAAAGCGAGGGAGTAGTGGGAGTTTGGTAGTTGTTGGTCGTTGGTGTTGCAGTGAAGGAGCAAAGATGTATGGGGGTGATGAAGAGGAATACGACGAGGAAGATGAAGAAGTCACGCAGGAGGATGCCTGGGCTGTTATCAGTGCTTATTTTGAGGAAAAGGGTTTGGTGCGGCAGCAGCTGGATTCTTTCGATGAGTTCATACAGAATACCATGCAAGAAATCGTTGACGAATCTGCGGATATCGAGATTCGGCCCGAGTCTCAGCATAATCCAGGCCGCAACACGGAGACTGGTGATGTAAGCTACTTTCTTCTTCTTTTTCTTCATCGTCATCTACTTCTTCTTCTTCGCGCAGGAACGTTGTTCACTTTTGCTGCCGAGTGGAGGAAGGTGGTGATGATGTTGATAAGAAGTTAGTTGAATCCTCGAATCAGCCTGTTGCTATAATCGACAACTCTCTTTTTCTGTATTTTCTTTGTCGCATAGCAGGTTTGAGTTTGGTGAGTGATTAGGGTTTGTTGGTAGTTTTCGCTTGCAGTGCACTCTGGTCCCTCTCCTCCCGTTCCATGTCGTTTCTACATGGTTACAGTCACTCCTCTTGGAACAGTTTTTGGTGATGGTCTGAGAAAATATGCTAGCTCCCTCAATATGTCCTTTGTTTGGTGAACCTTCTAGGCCAAGCAGTGATACAATATGGTGACAGACAAACTCTCCAGTAATGTGGCATTGAGTTTATTGATAATACGTACTTAGTCAGTAGCCTTGTCAGCCATGAAGCTCACAGTAGTGGTACTGAAGGCAGTGACAGGATTTTAGGGTTTAGTGTCAGGCTCATCTGCAGTTTCTGAATGCCTTTCCTTCATTGAGTTATAGTTCCTTTTGTCTGGTCATCCATTCAGGGTGTCAATTGTATTGAGATTTGAGCTTTTTCCAATGTGAAAGACCATGTCCTCTTTGCACTTTTTGTGACCAATGACTGTCTGTACATACCTGTAGCCAAGCTCCAAAAAAGTAGAAGGTTGCTGAGTTCAATGTGAATTCAACTTTATCATGACTGGAATTTGTGTCTATTTGCTAGGTTACATACAAGATCAACTTTGGGCAAATCTATCTCAGCAAACCAATGATGACAGAGTCAGATGGAGAAACAGCAACCCTCTTTCCTAAAGCTGCACGGCTTCGTAATCTCACATACTCTGCCCCACTGTATGTGGATGTGACCAAGTATGTAACCAGGAAGAATGATGATGGAGAGGATGAGATGGAGCAGGAAGATATGCCTAAAGTTTACATTGGCAAGGTTCGGGACAGATTTCTCGGTAGTCCTATCAGTGTGGTCTGCTGACAGATTAGGATGCTCCTAACTTGCTGTATTGTTGTTGCCAGCTCAAGTAGTTGATTGGTCTTGCTTGTTTTAGAGTACTTATGATTAGATTGGCTTTAAGGGAGCTTCCATGCAAACTGTGATGATGATAGAAATTGCAAAGGATGTAAGGACTTAATGCTTATGTCCTTTTATGATTGGTTTACACTTTGGTGTTTTGGATGTGAATCAACATGATCTTTTGCAGTTGTCTTTCTTTAAGATATAGCTTGGAGTGGTGCTGGCAGGTGCCTATTATGCTTCGGTCAAGCTACTGCACTTTGTATCAGAATTCTGACAAAGATCTGACAGAGCTAGGGGAGTGCCCTTATGATCAAGGGGGTTATTTTATCATCAATGGTAGTGAGAAGGTGCTTATTGCACAGGAGAAAATGAGTACAAACCATGTGTATGTGTTCAAGAAGAGACAACCCAACAAGTATGCTTATGTTGCTGAAGTTCGGTCTATGGCTGAGACACAGAACAGGCCTGCAAGCAGCATGTTTGTTCGAATGCTCTCCAGAGCTGGTGCCAAAGGGGTCAGTTCTCCTCAATCCGTGTAGTGAAGATGGTAGAAGCAACAGACATTGAAGGAACCCTGTTGGGCATTGTTGTGCATGGCATAAGCATAGGTTTTGTTTTGTGGTTTTGTAATAATCTCATCATGCAGTTCCATAGGTCTCTTAACCAGCATTTGTGAACACTGAGATATGTGACTTTGGTCAGTAAGAGTTGCTTGTGCAGTTTCTCTGTATGCAAAAAAACAGCCTCCAGGTGTTCTTGAGTAAAAAAGCATGTTGTAGATGCTCAAAATTGTAATTAGGGGTACATTCAGGTTAAATAGGTGCCAATGACTCTACCAATCTGGAAATAGGCTTTTGGGATGAGGTCTTTAAATGGTCAGTTTGGGGTAAGTGCGAACAGTTTGCTGAATGATCTTTCATGTGTGGCAGCCATCCTGGTAATTTGTAGAGACATTTCACGGCTTGTGGTTTTAGAGTATATAAACTTTGTGAAGATGGTAAATGATTACACCTGTGAAGTTTTTATTCTGTTCAGGGATCTTCAGGGCAATATATACGGGCAACCCTGCCATACATACGCACAGAGATTCCAATTATAGTGGTATTCCGAGCATTAGGTTTTGTGGCAGACAAGGAC
>Ga0116231_10003044_pt1 | contig 35031 bp, 28 predicted proteins | sample S1TSphgellanicum_2_FD_89695 | JGI IMG/M metagenome (GOLD analysis project Ga0116231, IMG submission 89695) | Host-associated microbial communities from peat moss isolated from Minnesota, USA - S1T2_Fd - Sphagnum magellanicum MG | ecosystem: Host-associated > Plants > Peat moss > Unclassified...
CAAGACTTCTGCAATAGTCTTTTCAAGGGCTCACAAATTTACACGTCGATATCACTAATTATTTATTACTGAGGGGCAAAAAAAAAAAAAAAACCTTGAGTGTGACGGTGGGCCATAGTTGCCCAGCCCACTCGTGCTGGCCCACCGTCTGTGCCTTGCAGGCACGGGTTACCACTAGTGGTAACCCATGCCGGCACAACATTGATGCAGTGCCTTTTGTCCCATGGAATACCCTGAGAAATCGCCATCGCCAAGAAAGCGAAGCCAGCGATGGAGCTTCTCCGTCTACATCCATACCCTAGCTCTATGCACTGCCAACCTGGGTTAGCTTTCGCAATTAACCCGGGTTGGCACGCAAAAGTGTAACAGTGATGACAATTGGCGATGTTTCACTTGATGATCACATTCATTCCTGGTACATTTGCATCTAAAGTTACGGGTACATGCATGAGTCGTTGGGATGAGCCTGCATGGTCATTTTATATGTAAAAGCCCCATTTTAATCTAATGTAATCTAATCCAACCCATCCCCTTGGACGAAACCAAAGCCCAAGCCTTGAAAAAAATTGGGAGTCCAAAGGAGACCCCAAAAAATCACTACAGCACCTCGCGGTAGACCACATTACTGGTGTAAACACCAGTAGGGGCCCCATTCAGAGCCGCCTTCCTGCCACCCTAGACCAGCACCCAGACGCCCCGCCGTGAGCCACACCGAGAAGAAGCCACATAAAGCTGCTCGTGGCAAAAAACAGGCTTGGGTAGGTACACCCCCACTGTCTGCAGTGTCTGCCCCTGGGCCTTGTTGATAGTCATGGCAAATGCGGGTCGCAACGAGAACTGCCGCTGGCGGAGAGTAAAAGGCATCCTCTCCGTGTCAGAGGGAATGATGCTAAGGCGGGGAATGAAAATGCGCCTGCCCTTGTCCCGTCTTGTGGCAATCTCAGCATCAATTATGTGCTGCATCAGCTTGACCACAATAAGCCGAGTGCCATTTGCAAGGTCGTTCGGCATATTCCGTAGCAAAATCACCGAGCATCCTTCTTGCAGGGTCAAAGTGTGGGGTGGCACCCCTGACATGCTGAGGGAGTTTATAAACTCGGTGGGGTAAACCCCTCTCTATTCGCCTTGCACAACATAATCAAGGTTGTGGTATGTGCGGCGTTGTGCTGGTGTGTCGTCAGGTGTGGTGAAGTTAAACCAATTCATGATGGCAGTGTTGATGATGTCAAAGTCCTCGTTTAGAGGAGTTAAAATGGCCCTCTGAATGATGTGCTCGTTGCGTGATTACGAGTCTGTGAAACGGCTAAGGTCGCCGTAAACTTCATCCACCAAGCTATCAATGGTGTCACCTTGGCAGCACATGTATTCTGGGATCAAAACAACTTCCTCCCCAACCTTAGAAAAACTTGTTCTGTGCCCTCCCCAATGCGTTGCAAGTAATCTGCCCAAGCTTGCTGTTGTTGGGCATCGGTCGCGGCGTTGGCTCCGCCTTGTGCCAAAAGCCTCTGAACACGCATGTTTTCATGCAGCTGACACACTTTAACACGGTGCCAAAGGATTGTGGACCTCTTGAGACTAGCATCCACAATCTGGCCTTTCTTGCCCTGGGGAACCACAGGCAGTATCTACCTAAAATCACCTCCCATGACAACAACCTTGCCCCCAAAAAGCATGTCCTTTAAGGCAAGGTCAACAACACCCATAACATGCTGGAGTGTGCGGTTCACAGCCTCAAACACATGCTTGTGGGCCATGGGTGCCTCATCCCACACAATGAGGCGTACAGCCCGAATCAAGGCCGCTTGTGGACTGTTCAAGGGAACATAGCAAGCAGAGGAGCCACAAAAGCCTGCTATGGGAATTTTGAAACGTGAGTGAGCTGTGCAGCCGCCCTCCAAAAGCAGGGCTGTAATGCCAGAAGATGCAATTGACAACGTTATGTCACCAGTAGAGCGCACCCTGCTAAGTAGGCACCCGTAGAGGAAAGTCTTGCCAGCCCCTCCCAGCCCATCAACAAAAAAGGTTTTGTTGAACGGCCTGGGGTCATGGATCGTGTGAATGACATTGTCGTAAATGGAGCGTTAGTGTTGATTTAACAAAAGCACATCTCGAGCAAGATGCTGAGCTTGCTGCGTCACATTGTACCTGGCCCGCTCCTCGGATACATCAACGTCCCCCAGGGCAACCAGTTGTGCAGGGATAGGCAATTCAAAATCCTCTAGGGTTTTCCCCCCTTGGGCATGCAACAGCTGCTCCACTTCTCGCAAGCCCTGGTCAAGGATGGCCTGGTCCAGCTGCTGGTTGAGCGTTACTTGCGCGACGCAATTGGGGGCAGGGGGGGGGTTTATAATCTAGAAGGGCACAATTATTCATGCTTATAGCATTTGAATGGCCTTCCTATGTTATTTTATTTACCTTGTTTATTAAGGAAAAAGTTGTTTGATAAATGACACAAAGATTCATGTTTATTAATTATTTCTCCTTGAAAGGGCAAGGTTCAAGTTTGTTTTTTTATTCATAAGGTTACACATTACAACTTTGCAACAACTATTAAATTGTTAATTTATCTTCTTGGTCTCAATTCTCAAATGAAAGGGTGTGGAATTATTGGTTTGGTTTAATTCTATGTTGTTTATCTACAATGCAAATTAAAAGTTGGGGGCTTTGAAGGGCAAGGTTGCTAAAAATATGGATTTCTAAATATTGTAGCATAATTTAGACTTTAAATATGTGGTCCTAATGCATGATCATGATTCATGGGTTGTCTTTTTATACCAAGTTATTGACAAGCCAAATGAAATGCAATTTACCTTCATAAACATTTAGGTTGAATGATAATATTGTTGATGTTTTTTATTATTTAGTTTTTTGTGTTGAAGTTGTTGGTTTAATAATTTGTGAACGACCTTCAAAAGGTTAGGAATCGAAACTTTACATGCAATATTATATTTGACCATGAATGTGTTCTTGGGAATTTTTTATTTAATCACATAAGTTATGTTATTATATTAGAGGTTTATTGGTTTTATGTAGCCAAATTTATTCCCTTCGTCACTCTCCTTTTAGCAAAATATACAACATAGCAAGACCTTATGTTGCTAACATTTCTAATCACAAGTATTATTATGGTCATCAATTTGCAAACAATTGCAAAAAAAAACTTGCCATCATAACCACCCTCCATTGGAAATTTTTGCTTACTAAGCTCCACCTCACATAAATATTTAGCCAATTGGACTAATTAGTGGTTAAACTTTGTAGCCAAATTGGGCAACCAGGCATACTTGAAAAAAAACATTATAACTAAAAACTACTTTCACACCAAAAAATGCATAGTTTTCAAGGTCCTAGAGGAGCCCTAGAATTGAAGTTTAATAAACATAATAAATTTTTTTTGGTTTCTAATTGGCTAGATAATTTGATCAATGCAAGTGGGTTCTCATTAGTAGTTTACTAGTTATATGTAGTCCCAATTTTAGTTTTATGAATGGGGTTGGAAAAAAAAAAAATTGTAGACCAAGGGTTAGCTTCCACATTGATAAGACAAATAACAAAAAATCAATTCATTATTTTAAATTTAAAACTTTTAATGATTTATTGTGATATTGTTATATATATTGAAATTATTCAAATGGTAGCATGTAATGGTTGTGATGGTTTTTCACACATAAACTTCATTTTTTTAAAAACAATTTTTTAATTTTAAGGATTATTGAATGATGAAACTATTTTAGGGCAATGTAATTAAAACTCAAATATGGTAAATATTTTTGGAGGGTCAAATACTAAAAACAGTTGATGATGTTTTCATGTGAATTGATTAGCATTGGTAGTGTAGAACCCAAATATGCAGACCTCTTTAATATATGTAGGTTTGAAACCCTAAACCTACTAATGTTTGCGTGTCATCGATTCTTGAACACTTGAATTTAATCCTAGTTTGGGTACTTTTCAAAAGTTTCATATTAACCTGATTTTGGGTCGTAAGAGGCAAATATGTACAATATAAATACCTAATTGTGAAGTTGGTATAAAATTGGTACAAGTAGTTGTTATTACTTTAGGTTCTTACTCCTACAAGGTTGGTATTTATTTCATTTCAAGTCATATCAACCTTATAAGGTCTTGCTACTTATTAGTGTTGATATTTGAGCATTTCCACCATCTCCACCCACAACAATAAAATGGCATATACACCATATGTTGGATGAATGATAGTAGTCAAATATTGTGAAACTTAGAATGGGCCTATAAATATGCCAAGATCAATATTTTTATTTTTCAATTTTGTGATGTAGTAGTCAAGATGGTGATCACATATAAATCAATTTAGCCAAATTTGGATATGTACAAAATATGAATGGGTAAAATTTAAATATTTTAATGTATTTTTGATAGATTAATTTTGATTAGCAAAAATTAACCAAATTATGTTAAAATACATTGTAGATATCTATCAAACGTAAAGGACTTATAAAGTTCATTTAGAACAAAACTAGAGGGACAATCTGAATGTCATTTTGAAATAAATGAATATTTGGATTTTAATCACCAATTAAAAAATATTGTTATTTATTCGTATATGATTGTAAGAAATGATGTTTGATTTTTAAGTTTGGAAGTTTTTTAAGTTTACAAATTGAGATTCAAAATCAATTTTATACAACGGTGTAATCATAATAAGTGTAACCAATGTTTGGTTTTTCATGTTTTGATGTTATTATTTTTATTAGTATTAAAATATTTTAAAATTTTATATGAAATTTAAAAAATATATTATACAAATATCTTTTGAATTGAATATAATGAATATAGATTATTTTAAAACAATCATAAAGCATTGTAATTAGTGTTTTCGCTATATTTTCATTTTTTTACACTTGAAATGTTTTCAAAATGATATAAACATTTTACAATAATCATCCACTCTTTACATATGTCATATTAGGAAATTGAACATATAAGTAACATAACCACAAAATAGTATGTCCTGACAAAAAATGAATAGTTTTGGCCAATATAAAAACCATGGATTTTTAATTCATCACCTTTTGTAACCAATCATAATTTGCCACATCGTCTTGGCAAGCAATTTCATTATTTTAAAAACAATCATCCCAAGTGGTAGGGTTGATTGCTATTGTTTTGTCTAACATTAAAAAAAAATTAAACAAATCATTTCCTATCATTAAAAAGAAATTGACCTTGTGGGAACTTGTCATGAAGGTTCTTTTAAAAATCAAATACCCACACAACATTGCTACAAACTTTATTCAAGGCATGGGAAATTTTTGGACCAAGATACGTTCATGTATCCCACAATACGTAAAAATATTTGTTGATGGTTGATGAATTATTGAAGGTATGGAATATGTTGTAAAGTGTTTTCATATGCTATATGGGTCAAATTTCTTTCATTATTTCATCCCTTCTATCATTACATCAAGCAATGATGACAAATCTAAAGTTACAATTGAATTCACTTCATGCTATTACATTCATTTATTCATTATTTTCAACACTACCATAATAGGGTTTGCTTAGTTGTGTTCAACACAATATTGTAACTTGAATATAACTTTTTTCATATCAACATCCCACACAATCAAGAACTAGCCAATTAAGGTTTTTGTTTTTTTAAATGATAAATATGTGTGACAAGTGTGGATGTGAATAATATTATCACAAACATGTTTCCACATTTTGTCATGATTATTTAAACATTTGAATATGGATTCCTTTTATGCCCAAATGTGAGGCATGTAATGTTCCTTTTTATCAAAGCAAAAAATGAATTTTTAAAAGTTCATCAACAAGATTCCCCATGAAATTAAAATAGTCATCTTGATTCTTCACAATACTAAGACAATCCCATATGGGTTACAAAAATTCTAATGCACTTACTAACAAACTAACAAGACATAATTGGCTTAACTTAATTACAATAACCATTGACATTTGAACCTACCTTCTTAGTTCAATATAATATTTTGAAGGGGATGTTAAATATGGAATTTTAAAATGCACAATTTGTACAAAGAACCTTGTTATTCCCTTAAGATGAATTTTAGGGTTGGTTTGTCAATGAGATTTTTGTCAACAAAAAACAAGGAGCAACACAACCCTTGTAAGAAATGGAAATCTTTTCTTTTTTTTCTTTTTCCCCAATAGGCAAATGGAGCAAGATTCACTAGTTTGGGGAAAGGTATTAAGGTTGTTACAATGATGCTACCATGCACTTTCCTCTTGTGGAGCTTTCCAATTCTTTCCAATCCAAATCTTTTACAATTCTAACACCTTGTTCTTGTAGCTTTTGTTTACATTGTCTACTTTCAATTGATTTGCAATCTAAAGTAGTTGTCAATGTTTTTATGGCTTTCTTAAACCTCATTCATTACATCCACATGAAGATAACATTTTCATCATAACTGGCAAAAGATGCTGCTCTCTATCCACTATGATCTTAATAGTCTATTATAAGAAGGTGATAACTACATGGCACAACAAAAGTTTTAAAAAATATTGACCAACATTTCCAAGCAATTCTATTAATCACACAGCCGGTGTCCTACAAGGCAAAATCTTTGATTCAATACCCATTTTTTCTTTCCTTTCAAAATCGAAAATGTAATTCCTTTATTGTTAATATTTTAAAAATCCCACACATTTTGCTAACATCTAGCTAACATTCTCCTTTCATCATCTCCTTAAATCCTAACATATCAACCTTCTAGCAATTTTATTTTTTTTCCAAAATTCACACTATATTTAACTTACTAATCCTTCCAAACATCTATCCAACGCACCCAAGGGACTTTTATTCATCAATGCAAATTATCTTCCCAAATTCCCAAGCAATTGATTTTGATTCAACTATTCATGCAATGCATGTTGCCAAGTCCAATGTAAATAAATTTATGAACTCCTCTAGTACCTATGGGTACATCAAAAACCCGCAAGGTTTGCAACAATAAGAGGGAACCTTATATATATAAAGTTGAAAATCACATAAATCTGGAGTAAAAGGATTTGAACCTTTGTTTGTTGGTAAAAAAATCGAAGCGTCTCCATTTGGCTATACTCCAAAAAATCCACCTATGGTCGTTGTTTGTAGCCTACGAAATGTTACACACCTAAAACAAAAACGAAATTACTTCCCATTGCACAAACCATAATGAAACATCATAAAGGTAGGTCATTTGGTTATGTTTTCCTATGATATATTATTTTATTTTATAACCGAAATTATTTATCTATATCATGGATCTGTAGTTTTAACTTTAGATCGTTTCCTTTTGCGTAAATGGTAAACATAACACATAATAGCTTATAATTAGATTTCTAAATTGAACGCGTTTTTGATGAATAAAAGTATATTTTTTCTTGCCAATCAAGCAGCCTTGATTGCTTTGCCTTTTTGTGCAATTTAATTCCTTTGCTCCTTAACCTCAAGTACACGGCCAAGTGGGAGAAAATAAAATGTGTTTTATTTTTTGTTGTTAATCATCATAAAGAGTTTATTACTTCGCCCTATGATATTTCATCAAATTAACAAACATGAACCTTCTAACCAAAATGTGGTGATTTTTTAGTCCTTGAAACAATTTAAAAAGTTTTCTACAAACATTGATTTTTCACAGTTGTTGAAAAGTGAATCAATGGAGAAAGAAATACTAGTAGAATAAATTCAAGTGCAACTTGTGTTTTTGGTATGGTGATAATTGCATTGTAATTTGGATGACTTTTCAAACATTGTTCATTAGTTAAAATTTTTGGGTTGACATTTGATCTAATTTTTCTTAACTATATTTGTAAGATTATTGTATTGTGAAAATAGGAATTAGACATGCTACGAGGCTAATATTGAAAATAGTTATGAAACATGAATGCAAACCTTTTCTTATGCAACCAAAACTAGGATTGGATTCAGGCTACAATTTTTGTCTACATAAAATTCAAATTTTCAAGGAATAAATTAATAATAGTTTTAAACATTTGCCAATTTTTAATTTGGTGGTACAAGAAATTTTTAATAAGACATAATTTTTGAAATTTTGTTAGGACACAATTTTTGATATTGGGTCTAGTGTGGTGTTTTTTCCAATTTTCTAATGTGGCATAAGTTGTGATCATATAGAAGACAATTTAGCCAATTTTGGTTAAAGCAAAATATGGAAATGAAAACATTTGAACATCCTTTTACGTTGTTGGCTATCAACTAGCAAAATGTTCACCAAGAAAAAAACACACATTGGGTTGTGAATAAGTAGATGGAATCGAATCTAGTTCAAAATTGAACCCAACTTCAAAATTCTTTTGAAAAATATTCAAATCATATGTTCAATAACTTAAAGAATCCTCTTCAAAATCATACCAAAGATTTTATCAAATTAATACAATTAGCTAAAATGAAATTGGAGGTTCATTTCAAAATTGAAAACAAATAAAGACCAAAACCAAACATTATATTTAAAACCAAGATTTGGACAACACTAGTTTAAACATATCATGGATGAACTAAAGTGCATAAACCCATAATTGTTAGTGAAAATATTTGAAAATAAATGTTACATAGTAGAAAGGGGTCTGAATGGCCCAACACTCACTAGTGCACCATCCAAAAAATCTCAAAATTGGGATTTTTTTGGATGGGATGAAATCCAACCCTAGGACCATATCCCTTGGTATGAATTTTTGTTTTTCTACCCACATCCCCTTTATCCCAATAATCAGTCCTAACCCCCCTTCCTTCCTACATGCCCCTTCTTTCCTTCCTAGCCAACCTTTTTATTCTTACCTATTCTTGTTTCAGCCCCCTCTAGCTTTTCTTGTTTTTTTTTGCTCTTCCTTTTTTCTTCTTGAGAGTTTGTTTTATTGCCTTTTCTTTTTTCTTCTTGAGAGTTTGTTTTATTGCCTTTTCTTTTTTCTTCTTGAGAGTTTGTTTTATTTCCTTTTCTTTTTTCTTCTTGAGATTTTTTTTTTTTAAGGGTTCTTTTTCTTGTCCTTCGTTTTTATTTTCTTGTGAGCTTGTTTTCTTGCTCTTTCTTTTTCCTTCTTGATAGTTTTCTCTCTTGCTTTTCAATTTTTTTTTTTTAGTTTTATGTTCATATGTGTTTTTTCACCTTTATTATTACTATTATTATTGTAGTAGGAGGGTTTAGATAGATTCAAGGTGGTGGTGGTACTAGTAATAGTAGTTATAAGAAGAGAAGGGCTTGGATAAAGAATTTCTTCCTTTTCCTTTATTAAAAACTGAGAGTCTATAAACATTCACCATTTTTAATTTTATTTTTTGGACTTGCACATTTTTGTAGCACGGTGCATGGGACCACCCATATTTTCTCATGCAACATTTTTTTTTGGGGTGAATGTATGTATGCAAGGTTGTATGCCAATAATTTTAAAAAGATTAATTTCAAATTTGTTTGCATAGTATGTTGGGCATGCATGAAAAATTGCAAAAGATAATGTCAAAATCCATGTTTAATGAAATATTTAAGGAATAGTTGGAATATTACATTATCATTCCAAAATTTTGTTGAAGTTCTTTTACTTATTTTGAACTTTAGTTGTTTGCTAAAATTATATGTATTGTTAGGTACAATTGCACATTTGAAATATTAAGTTGAAATCTTAAACTACTGAGACATGCATTTGTGCAAAACAATCATTGCATACAATCACCATCTTACACGGTAGCCCCCCATTCAATACTCACATAAGAACAATGCATATTCATTGTATGCTTTCATGGTTTACGTAATACCCTCATAGCAATCAAAGGCATCCCTCCCAACCCAAGGCATAATAGATAAAGAACCTAGGTGAAGATAGTGCATACATTTTGGATTTCTTTAGGTAAATTATGCAATATCCTAGATGCAATCTAAACACAATGTTCAAATCCAAGGAATATATGAAATATTCATTTGAGAATATTGCATACATTCTTTGGTAAGTACCTACTTCAATGACTAGTAGGTAGGAAGGTGGAAGGGTGAGGAGAAATAATTACATGATAAATTGGAATAGCCTCCATTGGGCTCATTGATATATGGGGGTGGTTTGGTAGGTGACACTAGGTCGGGGATGGGGGAAAATTTTCAAAAAAAATAATAATATTAGAGATGGGTAAGTAGTGGTGGGGGTGAGGGAGGGGGGAGTTCAAACCCCACCCAAAAAAAAGTGGGATCAGGGTTGCGTAAGGGAAAAGAAAGCCAACCTGTGCTAACCAGCTTGGTTAACACATGGATGAAAAAGCGAATTCCATCAGTGCACCATCCATCTGTGTTGATGCACTGGTGGGGCGCTGGTTCACTCTGGCCATAGAAAGGGTGAAAAAAGCAAAAGGGGTTTGATGTAAGCAACATGTGCATTTTCATAGCCATGTTATGTTTATTAAAATAGCTTAATACTGTATCTTTTTCAAAGCCTATCTCCTTAAAGCATTTTTCCCTCCTCATTTACATGGACATGAAAGATTTCACATTAAGCATAATGAACTATTATGAACCATATGAGAACATGAATTTAAACAAAAGAAATTAAAATTGCTTAGTTTGGAACCTTGGTGAGGACATTACACTCATTTTAATAAATTCTTAACAATTATGCTGAAATATTAGGAGAAAATATATCGAATATTCAACATCAAAGTGCGGAACTTGCTAGGCTACTATGGTACTTGTAACTTGTGAGGTGGTGTTATTAAGATTTTGCTATACATGGCATCTCAATGAATCTTACAAATATATACATTTTTGACCTGACTTTGGATGGGGGGGGGGGGGCGGGGGGGGGATATTCATGCATGTTTTCAAAATTCATGCATGAATGACTTGGAGACCCCACCCTTTACCTCAAAGTTCCCATCTTTGGGACCAAGCAGCTATTAGGTAATATCACAATTTACAAAGGAAGAATTATATATGGGAAGGAAGGCATCTATCTTTCCCGAGGGACTTAGGAGGTAACCTGAAAGACCCCAAATTAAGGCAGTCTCATGCCTCCTGAGTATCTTGAGAAGGCGCCTTCCAGGTGCAAGAAGAACCTTCCCACTATTTCTTTCCATCTTTTATTTAAGGACCAGTGATTTTTTGGGTTTTGCAGATTTTGGGTTTTTTTTGTTAAATTTCTTTTACGACAAACTTAGAAAAAAAATGAGTTAAATTTTCATCCAAATTTTGCTACTTCAACAAATTTTTTTTGAAAAACTAAAGAGAAAACACTGGTATGAAATTGACTTAAAATTTGAAATTTGAAATGCAATCTTATGTGCAAGATCACTCTAAAATTGAGCCCGGCCTTGAGCTGGTTCTTAGTGTAACACTCTCCTACCCCCAGAGAAGGATATTGAATCGTCCCCCTAAGTTCACTTAATAATAAACAAAGACAAATTTGTCCAAAATTCATGTGCAAGGGAAAACTCCTTAAGGATAAGAAGCTTGACATACAAACATTGTTAAATTTCCTCCTGGGCACACACACACACACACTACACCATTACTTTTTCCCAAAAAGTTCTAAATTTTTTAAAAAAAAGTTTAGGAACTTGGGAAGTGGAGAATGGGACTAATCTAGTTTGCACTCAAATTCTTTGTTCATCCCTTCTCAAAAGAATTAAATGGCTCCCAGTTTGGTATCCTTTGGATAAACTTGATCCTTCCCCTTTTTTCTCCACCCAATTTTTTCACCCACCCATTTAAGAACCGATTTATCCACCCCGATTCCACCCATTTTTTACCCATATTTGCTCACCCATATACCCATATTTATCCACCCATTTATCTACTACCCAGTTTTACCCACCCCATATATGTACCCAAAAATTTCCCACCCATTTATATACCCATTTTTTACCCACCCATTTTTTTCCTAATTCCTCCACGCATTTCATTTAGTTAAATTTTTCATGTCATTTCTTTCAAATGGATTTCCTGAATTTTCACGCTTATGTATTTGTACTCTAGTCGTTGTATAATACGGGAGGAGACGGAAGTACAATACGCTCTCAACGATATCCTCTCCTCGTCCCTCGAGTCCCGTTCGGAATCCAAGCTCCCCCGACTGCGGCTGCTGTTGACGCCCCCAAGATGGCGTTTTTCCAATCGTCGCAAGATCAGTTTCCATGGTACTCACCACTAGAAACACAAATTCTGGGGAAATAAATGGAAGCTTTTTCTTTAAAATTTGCTCTTCTTTGAAGTTTTTTTTGTGGGATCATTGTTTGTTAGTTTTGCGTGTTTGTTGTGTGTGTGTGTGTTTTGCTTCTGCGACCCCGTGGGTTTTCTTCAAGAAGAGATCGGGATTCCTCACTTTGATTGTTTGTTCTTCTGGATGTCGGATCATCTTCTAAGAGCGTCGAAGTTTTTTTTTGGTTGTATTGATCCTTTTTTGGGTGTAGTTGGCTTTCTACGTTCTTGGGTTTGCATCGTAGATAGTGGTTTCTGGTTCTGTCAATCCTTTCGGCACTAAGCCTTCTGTGTGTTTTTTCCGAGAGAGATCGGGATTTTGTCTCGAATCCGGCAATCAGATAATGCAAGTACTTTGTGAGGCGATTCTTATAAAAAACTCATTCTTGGGAATTATTTGTTGCGCAATCATCAGGTAGTCGCTACGGCACAGGGATTTTGCGGCAGAATCATTATTGCTCTCAATCGAGTCAAAGCTCAATGTCGTCTGTAGCGATGGCAGCAGCATCAATGTCACTAGTGTGTGGCAAGCAAAGACCTCAAGGCAGCAGCTTCCACACCTCCATTTCCTCCTCCTCCTCCTCTTCCTCCATTTCAGCATGTCTTATTCAAAGCAAGAGGCAGATTCATCACCATCTGGTGCAGAGGCAAAAAACAGAGCTTGGGTCTCTGAGGGCTGCCCAGATGATGGCTGCATCACAGAGACATGGCCAGATGGTGGCTGGATCACAGAGACATGGGTCTTGTTGGGACAGCAGGAGGAAGGCAACAACAATAGTAATGGCTGGGCAGATCTCACAGAGCAGCGAGACCACCAACGTCAAAGCAGCAGAGACGAAGAAGGATACAAGTCCAAGCATTTCTTCCCTTGCTGATATCTACGAGTTCATTTGCAGGCATGGGTTTCTTACCGTGTAATGCTGAGTTCTTGAGGCAGATCACTCTGTGTTCCCGATGTTTCTCCCACTGATTTGCAACTGCAAAAACCATAGATCAGATCAGAGACACAAATTCTCTCTCTCTCTCTCTCTCTCTCTCTCTCTCTCGCTCGCTCGTCTTGTCCTTTTGAGTCGGAGGTTGCAGGAGGGAAGAAGATCACCTTCCTTGTACAATTTGATTTTCTATTTTCTGTGAATCTGGAGATTCACTCAAACGCAACGTCTTTTGCTTGCAGTGGACCTTTGCTGGCAAAGACAGGATACACGAAGGAAAGTGTGGCAGAGACAATTGATGAATGGTTGGCACTGGGAGTGAAGCTTTCCAGACAGTTGAGATTCAATGAGTTTGCACTTTCAATGTCAGAAAAAGTGCGTGTGTATCACTATTATGTGCCAGTTTTCCTGTGGTGCAAACGGGAATTGGAACTCCATACTTCAAAGTATGGGGAAGGAGAAGATTCAGTTCCACCTCTGGTGGTATGTGACAGAAAACCACAACTGGATGCCCAAACCCTAATGTTTGTTCTACTTGAGCATTGATCTCCCAGCAAATTGCTTCATGGGCTTTCTCATAGCCTTTGTATGCAGTGCCAGCACCTTCTGGAAAACCAGAATATATGGAAAAAAGGTACCTGAGCCACTGACACATTTGCGATGTTTCTGAGGAGTATTGGATTGTGGTGTGTGGTGGAGACAGATAGGCATTAGTGCACCACAGGGGTGTGGCAAGACCACCATTGTGTACTCACTTGAATATCTATTCAATTCTCTCGGCAGGTGCGTGCATTTCATGTGCCATCTCATCCCCATGTTTTTGGTTTAACATGTCTGAAACTTCAGCAACAAGTGTGTGATGATCATGAGACTTATATCACTCATGATACATGGGGGGTTTCGTGGGTGCTGTTGTAAACAACAGTCGAGCGGCAGCAATCTCTATTGATGATTTCTATTTGACAGCTGCTGGTCAGGTATCCACTTCCAAACCCTGAGCCAGAAGTACACTATGATTTCTGGTTCTGGATGAAGCAAACAGCAATTGTTTCAAGTGAAATGACTTTTTTACATTCATGTTAGGTATGTTGTAGAATGATGCTCTCGGGTTGTGTCTTATGGGATTTCTTGCAGGCAGAGCTGGCAGCTTCAAATTGTAACAACGGCCTTTTGAAGGTAACGTGTTGCATCTGGAACCAAATGACTCTCTGCAGTTGGTATTGATCTGCAGGACTTTCAAGTTTAATTTCAGTCAGAAGTTGACATGCATGCGGATGGATGGGATGCTGTTAAATGGGAGCAGCTTCGAGGGAATGCAGGCAGCCATGATTTGCAGCTGGGAACTGACACACTGAAGGCCCTTCGCTCTCTCACATCCAGTGGTTTGTCTACTCTATCTGTCTGACTAAAGTTGGTTTGTGTAAATTGGCTCACATCTTAAGCTCTACTATATCTGTCAGTCACAACTCTGGAAGTGTGTCATTGAACCTATCTGCTCACTGTTTTTTTTTTTTCCTTGCTGAAGCTGATGACTACTTTGTTTTGCAGGTATGAAGGCAAAGGTCCCACGCTATGACAAGGTAAGACATTCAAGGTTCGCAACCACTAATTATGTCTAGCTAGTCTACACAAATTTTGGTGCAAATGTGTGTGTTCTCTGTGACTCCAAGAACCGCAGATCAAGAGCAATCTCTGGCAACGACAGTGTGTGTACTGATGAATGTGGTGGGGGGGGACACTTGGATGTTACAGTCTGCAAATGCAGGATTTGGTGATAGAGCAGATCCTTCAAAATGGTCTGAGGTGGAGGGTCCTCTGAAGGTATGAGTTGTTGCTTCCAAAATGACAGAGTAGCAGTGTGATGTCATGCCATGTTTTGCTGGATCCCCTAGAACGCAATTCAAGGGTATCTGGGTTGATGTACAGGTAGTGCTGTTTGAAGGCTGGATGCTAGGGTTTGAACCAGAAGATGAAGCGGCTGTTGCAGCTGTAGACCCTCAGGTCAGCTTGTGCTTACTGCCCTTATCTGAAAGGATTTTGAACAAGGTTTCAGGGTGTTCAAAATTACAGACCGCGATGAAAGATCATATTCAATGACAGTCCTCAGACTGATTCTTCTTCAGCTCAGCCCAAAAAACTGAGATAAAATCCCAAGTGTGATGGACTTGTGGGAGTTATGATGTGTACAGCCTGCAGTGGTGAACAAGCATTTGGTAGGCCTATCATGACACTTGGCACAAAATGATTGAGTCTTGGGGAGTTATGATGTGTGCAGCTTGTGGCAGTGAATAAGAATTTGGTAGCCTATCACGATGCTTGGCACAAAATGATTGATTCGTGGGTTATTATTCAAGTCAGGGACCCAGTTTGGGTCTACACCTGGCGCCAACAGGTTCAAAACTGAATCTCACACTCGATTCTCAGAAAGCTGTCGTCCTGCTCTAAGATTCAGGTTTGTTTGGGAGCTCTCAGAATACAATTCTGCTGTGGGGACAGTTCCATCTTATCCCATTGTGCTTGGTTGTTGACCAGGCGGAAGCAGCAATGCGTGCTGATGGTAGGTCAGGCATGACAGATGAACAGGTAGGTACACATATCCTATCTATCAAGTGCAGCATAAGATCAAAGATGAAAGTCTGGTTGTTCAATAATCCAAATGGTCAAATGCACACATATCTACTCACAATGGTAATTCTTCATTTGGTCAACAAATGCTCATACATCTCTTGTCTGCAAAATTCCAGGTTGCAGATTTTGTGTCAATTTATATGCCTGCCTACAATGCCTACTTGCCAGCTCTCTACAAAAAGGGTCCTCGTGGTGCTAGCCAGGAACACATGCTCAGGCTGCAAATTGATGAAGATCGAAATCCAATTGGCTAGTAGGTATTTATTTGATCATGAGCTTCATGCCCATATGAAAATTGCACCCAAAATTGTTTAGTTAATTCCAAGAGTCATTCATTTTTTGGCTGCTGAATGTGCAAGTTTCATCATGGAGGTTTTTTTCCATGATTTTCTGGTTGAATTCCAGCCAGCATTACATACTCTGAATAACTAACTGGGCATAGGCACACCTCCTTGAAACTCCTATTATCAGTATTTGCGCTGCTTCCAAGCAACAAAGAAGAGTGCAGTTAAAATCCATTTTTCAGTCTGGTCACTTCAAACAAGGCTCAACAATCCCAATGCTCTAAGATTGTTTCTATTTTTGCATTTGTTCCTTCTGTTTCAACAAGCTTGTTCAGTTTATGCAAGTCCAGGTAATATAATGCATATCCTAGGTGATCCATGTCTGGTCTGGAGCTCACAAATCCCAAAGAAAAAGCAATTGTTGTTGTTTCTGTGAAATGGGGGTTGGATTCATACCCTAGACAGGTTTCCACTTCTGGATCAATCCATTTTGTGGTTCCAATTGGTAACTGTGATGATGCTTGCTTCTTCCCTACGCCAACAGAGATGTTGAGACTGGGGCTTTTTTCCTCATCATCCTTAACAATCCCCACAATGGAGAAGACTCGTATCTATATGTTTTCAGAAAGTTTGATCATCATGTGAGCTTTCTTCCTCATTGTGTTTGAAGAAAAACTTTGTAGGAGCTTGGTATTGGCACATGAAGAAGCTGTGAATTTGAGATAAGCTCTAATTGCATCAAGAAGCTCTGGAGTGCAAGAAATCCTCTCACTTCATTTTGAGACATTAAACGTATGCTTCACATAATCTTCTGATTGTATTGAGTTTGGTCCCTTAATTATTGTTTCATCCCTTATTTTTTGGGCATCCTTAAAGTCGCCCCCAATTGGGGACAAAATCCTCAAACCTAGTGATGCACTAGGGAGTAACTTTTAACTTTAAAGGATACTTTTGTTGGGTTTATGGACTATTGGTATTTAGGAGTTATAGGGGTATAGGATTTGGGTTTTAGGCACTGCCTTCTGATTGTTTGTTCATAGGATTTGAGTCTTAGGGATTGAGCTTTACAACCTTTTTTCCTTTTGGGGTTTAGCTTTTAAGGTTGTTTTTTTGAGATGTTGATTTTTAGGTTTTGGGCTTTAGAAATTAACTTTGAGTTGTTTTTTCAAAAGTTTGTGTCTAGAGAAGGTTATAAGGGTAAGGATTATTTTTTAGTTGTTCATTTTTTGGGTTTGTGTTTGTGTTTTTACAGGTTATTTTTTGTTGTTTTTCAAAAAGTTGAGTTTTATGGTTACTTTGTAAATATTATTTTTTAGGATTTGTGTTTTAGGGGCTATTTATTACTTGTCATTTTAAAAAAATTTGTTCTTTGGGTTTAAGGGTTGTTTTTAAAAATCTAAGATCATATTTAAGGTTTTTGGGTAGTTTAATGTTATAGTATAACATTTCAGGTGGGAAAATCACCTTTTGGGAACTTTTGGCATGTGAGAGGTGAAGAACAAGACCTTCCATTTTCAAAGATTTTCTTTTTTCCTTTTCAGAATTGGATTGTTCAAGTTGATCTTTTTTATTTTAGAACATCAGTTCATTCTTGAACTTTGATGAAGAGTTGTTTGATGAAATGGAGATGAACACCTTTGTTTTGTAAGTGTATTGGTTGATGCCAATTCTCTCCAATTGCTCACTACATGAAAGATAGTGGAGTGTGTAGGCACCTTAATGACTCTCAAAGTTGGTGTTTGAAGTGTGTTGAATGAGATTTGAAAAATAATAACATTTTTCAAAGTTTTGATGAATTTTACTTAGGAAGATTTTGAGGAGTTGGCAACATTTGTGTTCCCCACAATCATGATGAATGTAAAATTTACAAATGAGATCCACATTCTAGCTAGGCATTGTCAAAGTTGAGCCTTAATCAAAAGCTTTTAGTTTTCATGGGTCAAAACATGTTAATAAGAAATTTTTAAATGTTGATAATCATTAAAAATCATAAACTATAGTACATTTATTTTATATTTACATTTTAAAGTTCTGGTAATCATTTTAAATTGTGTTAAATAATTAATATGGATGTCGAGGAGTTCAAATTGAAAATTTGTTTAATTTAATTTTAAGTTTTGATTTTAGTAAAGTACTTTTGAATTTGAAAAATATCTATGTTAGTAGTTAATTTTATAAAACACTAAGCTAAAAATGATTTAATTAAAAAATTCTAGTGTGAAATAAAAAATAGTAACCTATTACCCACATTCCAAAAAAATTCACTATTTGACAATTCATAAAATAAATTTCACAATTTATACATGAAAAATATTTTGCAATTGTAGCTTATGATACAACAAACTAAAGTCGAAAATATTTAACATGTTTTGGTATTATTTGAAATTATTTTCACTTTTCAAAAGATTTTTTCAAAAAGAAATTTAGTTATTAAAAATATATATAACTATTTAACAAAGACTAACATAAAAAATATATAAGTATTTTTAATAACAAGTTGCAAAAGATTTCAATTAAAATTCATTTTTTAAATCAAAAAATTACCAAAAAACCTACTTCCTTATAAAAAATAATATCATTAGTTCCCATTAGTGTATTTCCACATTATCTTATACATGAAACGTGATAATGTGACCATGTTTAATGCATTTATATGGAATTGGACAAATAATAATGTTTATATTTGTTTTTATTGCATTTTGTTTTAATTTGGTATAAATCAATGAAGTTTATTGGGCTATTACTAAGAAAGGGTGTAAGCTACAAATATTCAAGAATCTCCAAGTTACCATTGGTTTAATTGATAACACCATCATCAAGATTTGTAAGTTTTTGAACATCAAGGCCCATAAAACATGGTTTAATGGTAGGAAAAAAATTATTTCATGAACATCATTATGGTTTTTAATCATCACTAATTGTTTGGTTATTTGGATGTTGGCTATCAAAGAACCTTTCATGATATTACCATATTCTAGCAATCTGAACTTTATAATATTTTAATGGCACCAACACTTTGTTCATAGAAAATGTGTATAAAGTTTTGGTTCAAAATCTAATGCTAAAATTTAATGATTTGCAAATAACATTTCAAATACATGTTATTTACATTCTTGTTTTACCATGCCAATGCATTATTTGTATTGTTCCAATCAACAAATTTTTTTTAATTCTTGTTTTACATGGGAAGCCTACATGAATTGATGAAAAATGATAACATATGCAACCATAACTAAACTAATTTACACATCTAATGCATGTTTTCGAAAAAAAATCAATTTATGTTGAAAATGAACCAATTCAAATTGTGTGGCCATTAGTAATGAAACATGAAAAAAATAAAAAAATAAAAAATCCCAATTCCTTTACTATGAAAAAACTACAAATTGAATCAAATTGTAGTATTCAATCTATAACAAATGTTGGGATCTTTCACTACCCAAATGTGTTTGGAGAAGGTAATATACTTACACAAAATTAGGCTATTGAAACTATCATTGGTAACCAAACCTTTGCTTAAGTTGATTAAAAAAAAACTTATGTTTTAAAAATCACCTTTCATAAATATGCAAATCAATGTTTTATGCCAAGAAAGGACCACTCATTAGAATATTAAAAAAACCATCATCCACTACAAGGAAAGATTTCATGTTTATAAAAAGTTTTGTGCTTGTTTTTTATTGGAAAATTGCTTTTTCACTTTTGCTCGTATTTTTCACTAGAACTTTCAAAATTAGTAAATGTCATTGATATTTGAAGCCAATTGTCCTAGATAATTGGTTTTTACCTTGGTGGTCATTTATAGTTTTTAGACAACCCACTCTCACATAATACTTGGATTCCATTTTTGGAATATGCTGCTTGTATTGAAAACATGCAAATCAACCTTTCCAAAGTGACAAACATTTCAAGGCAAGAACGAAAGAAGTCTCTTGAGTTGAGTTGTTTACAAAACAAGTATGGTGAAGCATTTGGGTGCAATGATGATGAATTTCTTTCACTTTATTCTTTTGGTCTTAAGTACTTGTTAACTATTCCATGATATATGAAGGATGAGATACATTCATCGTGCATAAGGTTAACAAACATGAATTAATTCCTAGTATCAAATAATTTATGATTAGGGCTATAACAAAATGTATGTAAGTTACAAAATGGAATGAAGAATAGAAGGTTTCAAACATCAATGGAGATGTTTGATGAAAATATTTAATTCAACAAAGCCCAAATCTTTTTTTGTTCTAAGTTATAACTTCTTATAATTGTTTTCCTACACAAAAGACACATGGACTTCATTATTGAAATTGTTGGGGAATGTTTGGTGTACCCAATCAAGAATGGTTAAGATGTATATTTCCAATTAAGATATTAGAATTTTCTTCCTTAAACTTTATTTAGGTTATCACATTTAAATTTCCAACTTCCTCAAAGTTTTTAATATTTTCCTTGTTATTTGTTTCTATAATCAAATCGTGCATCATTAAAAAAATAAAATTCAACACAAATGTTTCATTTCATAGCTAAACATGTTTTTTGTCTTTAGAATTGGATTTCATGTGCCCTATTATGGATGCAATGTTTTTGGATTGTTGTTACATAATTTTCACTTTTATCCTAACCTTTTCCAAAAAAAGTAAAACTTGAACTAGGTCCTATGTAAAAGCTAAAAGGGGCATTAATTGCATTTAGGTCAATATACTCCAAGTTAGGAGATGAAAAAAATATGTAATTCAACCATTAATCATGATGTGCCACATTTACAAACATTACACTAGGCATGTCTATTTGTGGTTCTCAAATAGGCCAATGTCCTCACATTGCACAACTACCACTTTTCAATATCATCTTCATTTGAACTACATGTTTTCAAATTTTTGAGAGTGTCATGCAATCAATCATTGAATTGTGTCCTCAATAAGTTTTGAATTCAATAATTACTTTAGGAAAGTGACATTTTTTTTCACATTTGGTTATTAATAAGTTGAATAACTTGTTTTTTACCCCAACTATAAACACCAAAATGGTGATTATATGCAACCACCATGGTATTCAAATGCAAAGACATCGCCATCTAGCATTGACTTTTATGTCTAGATGATGTTTTTCACTCAATTGACATATTTATTTTAGCCTTTATATTCTTAATTATTTATTTTGTTGTAAACCAATTTAAAATTATGTGAACATCCATCCTTACATTTGAATCACCAAAAGTCACTAAATTAGATTCAAAAATGTCATTCTCTCATTAAGTTGCATTGTCATGTAATCACCAAGACCCATTAAATTTTTACACAACACATTTACATGTGTGATCAAACCTTCACGCAAATTTACATAGAGGGGAAGTGGAACAAAAAAATCATATATGACATATCCATAAATATCACAAAATTACCAAGTCATTGGGTTAAAATCACAAAACATCACAAAACCACACCCATTCAATAGGTCACATTGTCATATAGTCACCAAAACCTACTAGATTTGCTCATTACAAATGTGTACATTTGATATGACTAGGCCTCTATTCAAGTTTACAACGGGGAAAGGCTCAAAATAGTCATATATGTCATAATCAATGTCGCCTACATCTATCAATACCTTGTTAAAGTTCATAGATAAGGGAGAAAATACAAACAAATCAAATCATATATTCATTATACATGCTTATAAAACCTTTATTAAAGTTTGCAAATAGGATATAGGTTCAAAAAAATCTTGTGAGCTCATTTGAAGAATCACACAAACCCATTTGTATATTAGACAACATGTCCCAAAATATTGACTTGTTCATTAAAAACATCATAAATACCCATCACAACCCTATATACATTTGCAAATAGGGGAAAGGTTTAAAAATATCATTTGCTCATTACTTATGTCAAAAAGAGGCCTCAATACACAAGTTTGTAAATACACAATAGCTTCAAAAATACTCCATTGGTCATCACATATTTACACATATAAAGCACTGCCAATAGACTTTTTAAAAAGTTTGTAATTCATGGACAAGGTTAAAAAGTCTTTTTTTTTATTATACATATAAATTGCCATTATTTTTTCCCCAAATGTTTATAGATCATGGACTAATTCAAAATGTTTATATCCGTTAATTATACATACATGGTACCACCATTAAAGATTTACATGGGTATATAAATCATGGATATTTTTAAAAAATCATTATTTGATCATAATACATGCAAATTCACATTATCAAATTCCCTAAAAAAGTTTACAAATTAGGTGTTATATCAAAATGTCATTCTTTTATCACTACACGTATAAGGTATCACTACTAAAGCCCTAAAAGAGAGTGTAAATCATCAACCAACGTAAAATGTAATCATCCCATCACAAACTTTTTAGGCCATGATTTGGTAATAATAGTAATGTAAACTTTGTTTTTCATAAATTCATATTGTTTAAACATGGATGTTGGACACATGATGTGTTTAAATAATATGAATAGATGTACAACATCGATGTTTAAACAATACAAAAAAACATACAACATCAATGCACTAGGAGAAAAAAAGCATTTTCTAACCAATCGGTTTTCGACTACATGTCATCCTCAACTTTGTTTCAATTACACAATAATATTTATTTTAAAAAATTCCATGTGGATGGGATAACATTGCAAATGAGTTGATGTGTTAACTAGTTTGGTAAATGTATGACATTGACCACTAATGGGTATTGACTATCAATATATATATATATATATATATATATAACCCAGTTGAAGAGAACTTGAGAATTCCACTTTGCCATGACATTATGTCAAGTCAAGTCAATTGTTTGATTATTTTGGTGGACCTTGTTTTTGAATGGATGAAAGAAGGATATTAATGGATGCAATATTGCATGCATTTTCAAATGTACTTCAATTTTAATTATCATTACCTATACCCTACTTTATTTCACCTATACTATAATTTAAATCTATTTAACCTACAATTTATCACCTAACTATAATTACCTTAATAATGTATGTAATAAGTACCAACTCCCTAACCTACAAAATACTACCTACTTACATGTACCTATAAATAATTTGCAACAAGTGTGTTTGCTTGACCTACAACCTACCTAGGTAACTAATGAAGCATGTAAACATGTAAGCTACCTAAATAATTAGGTTGGATAGCTAATGAAGCTAAATTTAAATGGGGTGGCAAGGCAAGGCAAGTTATGATTACCTACCTACTTATTGTCTACCTAGATGTAATAGGAGGTCCCTAGGTAAGTAATAGGTAAATATGTTGGGTCAAATGTAAGTAAGTAGGTTATTTAAATTAATTAGATATAGGAAGATAGGTATGAAATAACTAGGTAATTGGGCAAGGCTTTTAGGTAGGTACTTACTTGATTTTTGTTTAATCATGGTGTCATGACTCACAACCTACCTACTTATACCTACTTAAGTGACTCACAACTTACCTATACTTAACCTATTATTATCTACCTAAGTTTACATAGGTTTTAAGTTAGGTAAGGAAGTTAATTAGACCTAGGCTAATATGGTTAACTGGCTAGGCAAGTTACTTTAACTTAACAAAGGTTCAATTTGTGGTATAAAATAATTGGTTTGTAATTTATGGCATTTTACATATTCATTAAAATGCCACAAAATTAAAATCATACCATTTATAATGTTTTAAATTATATCATAAAATTTCATTCATTTATAAATGAATCCATTTATGCCACTAAATGTCATATAATATATATAATGCCATAATCAATTATGGATGGATGGATTTAATGTGGCATATAATATGAATGGATGAATGATTTAATGTGCCAAATAATATGGATGAATGGATGGTATGACATATAATAATGGCGACAATGTGTTGGTGGGAAATTCAAATTTTAAATTATAGTTGAAAATTATTTGAAATGATGTCAACTTGCATAGTTGAAAGTTAGTTGACATCCCAACTATAACCATATACTTCATTCAACTATGGACGAAGGGACTACTCTTATATAACATTGTCATTCGCTTTGAGCTTTCTTTGCACTTTAATTTGATTTTTTTCTCCTTTTTTACAGTTTGTTTTGTTTTATCTTGATTTTTTTTAGGCCCAACTTTGTTTTGTATCATGCTTTTTGTATGTGAGGAATTTCAAGTTTTTCATTTTGGGGTTATTGTTAAGTTTTTTTTTTTTAAAAATCATGTTCAAGTTTTTTTTTCTTTTTTTATTACACTTTTAAAATTTTTTTATTATGCACATATGGTGTCAAGGCAAATGAACATGAAAAACATGAGGAGACAAACTTATGGACTTTGGAAACCACCACCACACATGTTTTTTACAATTGTAGGTGCTTAAAATGTTTTTCCTTTTTTTGTTTATTTTCCCTTTATCATAATATTTCTTGTTTTAATTCTCCACCATGTTACCTTTAGTTAAATTTTTTTTAGCTATGTTTTATTTTGAACTTTTGCTAGTTTTTTTCAACTAGGTTTTTTTTTGAACTTTCATTAAAGTAATTAAGCTAATTTTAGTACATTTAAGTGCTTAGGGTAGTCTACATCCAAGGTGAGGGCTCTTTTGTTTATGATGTCCAAGTAGATGTTGAACCCCTTTTCTTGGTGCATTTGAAGCATTAAAAATCATCAACAACAAATTAGAAATGAAAAAGTTATGGCCCCCCAAAGTAGGGGGCTTTAAGAACTCAAAACAAGAAACCATAACTAGTTTTTGAACACCTAAAAACTTCCTTGTATGTTGGTCTATTATTATTATAGTTCAAACATTATTTGAGAACTTAAGGTGGCACTCTTGTAGCAGTTTAAATCATTTAAAATGAAGAAGAAATGAAAAAGTTATGAGTTTTGAAAGTAGGAGGGATCCAAATAGAAGAAAAAAAAACTTGTTTTGTAAATATGAAAGTTATTTTCTTTAACTCTCATTGGTTTTTCTTCTTTTCAATTCCAAAACAAACATTTGGGCAATGAAAGCTAAACTTATGAATCTTTTCAGCCATCAACGCAAGTAAGGTTTTGATTATGTTTGTTTTACTGAGCTACTTTCAACTAAGTTTCAACTATATAATTTCTACTATATTTTGATTGGGTTTAATTAAATTTCAATAAAATTTCAACTATGTTTGTTGACTATGTATAAGGTAAGTCCATGATGTGTGTCAATTTTATTCGTTATTTAGTTATAATTTTTAAAGATTTCAAAGTGTTTTTTTGCTCTATCAAATTTCCTTATTCTTGAATAGTAAATGATGATGTTTTTATTGATTTTTAATGTGTGCAACTAATGCACAATCTTTTTTTTGATGCATTATAACTTAGATTTTTATTTTTTCATTTTTAACAACTTTCATTTTTTTAAATTCAAAAATGCAAGGTGCATCTATGAATAAGTCAAAATATGTGGTCTAACAAGGCAACAATCCAACTAAACATGCCAACAATGAGTTCACACCATTAGAGCATAAACATAAGATAAGCACTTTATAGGAGAATCATTTCGTTATTTCAATAAATGTTTGATTAATAACATTAACGTCTTAAAGATGTAAATGGGACCATTTCCTACATGGGAACAATGTTTCCTTGCATAATTTTCAGTTTATAATAGGTTTTGCATTCTTAATTGATAATGTATAAGTAGATTATGTTTTTATTATCATTTGATTTTCTTTAATTAATTTTAGTTATGTGTATTATCCTGATAATCTAGTTTTAATAATTTTACAATTGTGACTATAATTTGTGTAAACTTGTAATTTTAACTACATTTCAACTAATTTACATAAATTTTGACTTATTTTCAACTTGTTTTCAATTACCTTGTGATTGATATCTTTACTTTGGTTCAACTTCACATATGTTGGATGACCTACAAACAACAAGATGCCATGTGTCATGCAAGTGTGTAACATAAATGTCCATGTGGCACAATATCATATGCTGACATCTTTAATAAATCAATAATTTCAAGATTTTGAGACCATACACATGACACACGTCAAATAATTTAGTTTGATGGTGGACCATGATTGCCCATGTGACACGTGTCAATGTTCCATTGGTTATAATATAATTGAATAATATTCAAAATTCTAAAATTCCATGCTTTTCTTTAATGACATGACATGTGCCAATGTTACATTGGTTGTAATATAGTTGAAAGATAATCATAATTTCAATTCCACACCCCCAAATGACATGACACGTAGGTGGATGAAGTTCATCCATTGACTTGCCAGCATGGAATCAATTAAGTCTAATTTTCATTTTACAATTGAAATGTTGCGTCCATTAAAATGTATGTTGTTTTTAACTAAAATGTTGTCACCTCAACATTAACCCAGAAATTGACACATGTACGTTGTTTTCAATTGTGTTGCAAGGTCAATTCAACATTGTTGACTATTTTGAAAATTAATTGTAAAAACATTTTGCAGTTGAAAATGATGTTCTCAACTATAAATGATAGTTGAAAAAAAGTTGAAAACATAATTTGAAAAATGAGGTTTTTCTCTTAATGATGTGTAAATAATATGAACAAATGTATGACATTTATGTTTATATTAATGTTGGGCAGGACGAAAAAATGATTAAAAACCAAGCAAGGTTTCAAATTGGGTTTCAAATTGAATACCTCCCAATATTACCCAAGGTCATAACATGTTTGAAAACCATTCACCAGTTTTCATTGGAATGAGAACTAGTCATTTGAAACCATATATATTTTTAAAAAACATTCATACCTTATTAAAGTATTAAATAGTATCAAGGTCAAGGTTTCAAATAATGCAAATTTCAATATGAAATGCTAAAATTCAAATTTAATGCATAAGGTTTGAAAATAATTATTATAGTTGTACAAATAAAAATAATGAAAAAAACAAACAACTTTAGGTTAATAATTAGAATGCACACCAACTTTACCAATTTGAAGCTTTCACATTCAAACTCCTTTGTTAACTTGCTCAAAAATAGCATGGGCTTTGATTGTCCTTGCTTCCCAACTTTTGAGAAAACTCTCATGTTTTCAATTTCTTGCAAAATAAGACTTTTATACCTCTTTCCCATTTTGAACCCTTGTCCCCCAACTCCTCACAATTTCTTTGTCAAGCTTTGGTGGTTTCTTTGCAAATTTTGAAGCAAAGTAACTTCTACTTTTTCATGAGTGCTAAGGTTTAACCAAAACCAAAAGGATTGGGACCAAACTAGTTTTTTGCATCAAACTCTAATTTTCATTTGGACATGCCCAACCCAAGTTTAACACGAATAGAGGATTTTGTGAAATGTCGTTTATGAATAACTTCATTGTCCTCTATTGCAAGCATAAGACATTCACAAGCTTGTCATGGCAACAAGAACAACCAAATTTTTTTCAAGAGTGTTCTATTGTTTGTCTAGAAATCATTGTCGCATTTTTACACCAAATCAAATTGTGACCAAGAAATTCATGGATGCAAATAAGAAAGGCAAAAACTAAAAGCATCTTCATGCAAAATGCCTTGTAATGACTCCTTTCTTACAAAATACTAGAACATAAGATGCTCATATGAGAATCTGGAAGAATATCTTCCACACACTACAACACAAGATCTTGTGTGTGAGAATTTGCAAGCATATTCATCTGCACATGGGCAACATAATAACAACATGCACAAGTCTCAGAATCTGGAAGTGAAAGCAAAGATCACCCGCAAATGGAAGAAGAAGTACAATAAGAAGAAAGTGTCGACTGACAAGCACAGAAGGACACCTGAGGACATGAACTCTTGTCTCTTCACTTCTATCACAGCAAGATATGAGCAAGCAATTCAAAAGCGATCACGCATTAGATCTCGTCGGAAGTTATCCACCGTCACAGCAATATCAGCGGGCAATTCAAAAAGCGATCACGCATTAGATCTCGTTAGAAGTGATCCAGGAATCCAAGCTGTAATCAATCTTGCATAGGGCGGCGTCGGAATTTTTAGGGTTAGGGTTAGGCGGAGAGTTCGTGCTTTGCTTCCGCCTCCGTTACCGTCTTCTTCTTCTTTTTCCCATTTTATAAAGCTCCTGGCATTTCATCAACCCACATCTTGAGCACTAGGCTGCGTTCGTTGAGGATTAGGTGACGAGTTTCAATTTTTCTGTTTTCTTTTCTGAATGTCTTTCCCTGGATTGTCTTGTCGTGGCGCGTTTGTTTTCGCGGAGCGTTTGAGGTGTGTTTGTCCGCAATGATGCGTGTCATCGACAGCTCGTTGTTGTTGTTGATGGTTTTACGTTTGCGCGATTACAGTAGTGCTTATCGATTGTTTTTATCGATTTCCGACGATGATATGTACCATGCTAATTCGGATTGAGTATGACGACAAGCTATTCGTACTGCCTGAGGAAATCGCTGGTGCGTTGTAAGTCCAGAGCGGGTAAGTATTGTGGCGGTAATCGTCGATGATGATCCAACCTCTAGGCTTGTTTCTCAAACATTCGCAGTGGCCGCCTAAAGTTTTCGCCTCCTGGGGGCTTGAGAACTAGTGCTGCTTTTCAACCTTCCTTGGATATCTGAGACGATTGTTGCCGACGACGCTATACAGATACTGGAACTGTCCTAGCCAGTTGTGCTCCGAATTGTGCTTCGCTTGGTTCTCTATGATACACAGTAGTTGCAAAGCACGTCATCAGGGAGGGAGTCTGCCGATGGTTTTTGTTTGCTTGTGTTTTACCCTCGACATTTGGAGATTAGTCTCTGGACGCTTTACATGTCTCTGGCCTTGTTTCTGCTGCATACCCTTGTAAGCTGTTCCAAATACGCCAATGTGCATTGGAGATAAGACAGGAATTTTATTGTGATCTAAGAATTTAGCACTGGCGGATTTGGAGCAGTCTGCGAGTGGACGTATGCTCTGTACACATGCTAACACCTTCTTCACTGTTCCACCATCGACTCCATCTGAAGCCCTCTCCACATCTCTCTTCAGGGGGATCCATTAGCAGAGAGCAGTTGAGGTATTACACGAGCCCCCATGAAAAGAGGATGAAGCATTCAAAGAAATTCTGTTTTGCTCTTTGCAAATCAGCTGAGGGAGAAAAAATACACTCTCTCTTGAAAGCGGAGGAGAAAATTCTCCACAAAAGCTTCCACAGATAATCTCACTAAAGCTTATTGTGGCTGAGCTTGGATCTAGATATAAGACGGGTTCCAAACACGGAAACTAAAGAATTCGGTGAAGAGAGAAAAAGGTTTATGGAGATTCACAAAGGCCGGATCCTAGAAATGTGGCAACAAACAGCAAAAACAATGCGATGCTTCTAAATTTGACTAATCAATAATAATTAGACTGATTAGCTGTGCTAATAATCCTCAATCACCAAATTTGTTAGAGGATTAATAGACTACCCAATAGCAGTAATCCTCAATCACCCAGCTTAAATTAATCACAGGATTAAGTACCACTTACCCAAATCTCATGTTACTTCTTTGTGTAATAGGACAGATGTGACAATGATTATGATAAAGCTTTGGCAAATTTGTTAAAGAGTTTTCTTAATTAAGTGCTTAATTGTTTTTCTTGGTTCTTTTTTCTTGCTGCAGGTTTTTAGGGTTTTTTCTCTCTCTGTCTCTCTCTCTGCAAACCATATTGTTCATGAATTCCTTGATCATGACTTTGGAAATCTCTAATACCTTAAGTCATAAATTCCTATGCCACCACTTCGGAGATTCTAATACTCAAATAATTTGAATTTATTGTTTTTGGTTCCAAAGTGCAAATTCTTTATATGAATAAGTAGGCCAATTTACATCCAACTTCTTTATTTGATTCCTTTCTTCTTTTTTGTGTTTGGGGGACATGTGATGGAAACACTTGGATTCATTGTGACCTATTGTTTGATGAACTCATTGCTATCTAGTATATAACAATTGGATTATCTTTTCATAGCTAGAAATGAAAGGAATTTGACCTTGAAACACAGAAAATGGTTCATTTTATGGGTTGCATGCACGAACATAGGTGCTTGTGAAAACCTCCCAAGTTCATTGAATTTGGTGTTGGAATGCAAGCAGGTGAACACCTTCATCATGCTTGCTACCCATAAAGAGTAAGCTTTGCTCTTTAAACCCATCTTCCTCATTCATTTTTTGCATAGGTCATTTGAAGTTGCATTACCCTTCCACAATGCATGACAACATTTACAACCACACAAATGAACCATTTCTTTATACATGTGATCAACTTAAGTTTTGGAGGTCAAAGGTCTAAATATTTTATTTTATTTTTAAATCAAGCTTTAAGATGATGATGACAAGGTTTTTTTTATAATTTATTTTCAACCTACAACAAACAAATGCTTTGTACAAAGAAAAACTAATACATACCGAGACTTAATGATTTTCCATATAGATGATACATGATGACATTTGCTTTAATTTCAAAGTTTAGATGCACACATATGGTGAATGGCAACAATCAATAATATTATTGTATACCACCTTTTGCTTGTGTGGAACCTAGGCCTCGGCAAGGTAAGGTAGACAACTGGTTGTTACCCGGTAAAACGATAAAAGTTAGTGGTAAAGGGTGAAGGGAAGGCAACAGGTAAAGTAGCGGGTAGAGTAAAGGTAAAGTCAAACGGATTACCCGATTACCCGGTAATTACAGGTAACTGGGTAAATTATTTATTATGGCCCCAATGCCTTAATGGAGTCCGCCGTCAGTCCGCACGGAGTCCACCATCAGGCTTGAGTTCGCCACAGAGTCCACCTCGCCACAGGACGTACACCAGTGAGTCTTGTTCTCTCAAGTCGATCTTTGAGTAAAATGTCCCACGGAATACAATTCGAACATTTTACTGGGTAATTACCTGGTTGAAAGGGTAGGGAAAGATAAAAACATTTTACTGGGTAATTACCCGGTTGAAGAGGTAGGGAAAGGTAAAAGTAAAGATAGGTGTGGGCGAATCGGGTAAGGGTAATGGTAAGGTAAGGGTAGGAGACAATGTATTACACGTTAACCTTTTACCCTACCTTGCCGAGGCTTAGTGGAACCCCATATGATCATGCTTGTTTCACATAAGACTTAGGTTAAATGTATGCATGTGGTGAATGCCTACAATTGATAGTATTATTAAAAAGGTGGCAAAAGTGTCATTTTAAAAGTTTTTTTAAGGCATTCTTTTGAAATGCTTAGATGTCTTTAAGGGTTTTGTTTTAATTGTGTAATTACACATGATTTTGTCACTAATTTATTTTAAAGTGTCATCGCAAGCATCTTTAGAAAATGTCCACATCAACTACATGATAGGATATTTATCCCACTCCAAAATTGCACCAAATTAAATGAACCTAATGGTCAAACAACATTCACCTTCCTCCTCATGTTTGTTCCTTGTGAGGGACCCCATGCGGGGAGGGAGGCAGCAGCCCCATCAATCATTAGATAAAGGAAAGAAGTATAGGGGGGGAAGGAAATGCCATCTGATGGTGGCATGATCCGACCCCAGAATGTTCAAATGAAGCCATTCGTTTTTGAAATCTAATTCAATTCTAGCTTGCACTTCCGGGTCCTTGGTGGGCCGTTGGGATCTAATGGCTTTCCAAGAAGCCATGCCGACCTCAACGGTGGCCACCTAGGCCTGGGTGAGAACTGCTTTGAGGGAGTATTTGTCGTCAAAGTGCTTCCTACATCTTTCAGTCCAGAGGCGGAAAACGATGAAGCTGCAAAGAATGTCCAAGGCTTGCCTTGGATAAGTGAAGCCTCCTAGGTGGTAGGCGAGGGTTCCTGGGGGGTCATCCTCTTGCTCCATCGCCATTTCGCCCAGCAGGGCGAAGGGCCAAGTGATTTCTAGCTCGTGCGGTGCTTGCCACTCCGTCCAGACTCTTTTGAAAGCTTCTCAGGCATTGCGCGCCATGAGACAATTGAGGAAAAGGTGTTGAGCAGATTCCTCTAAGTTGGAAACGTACACCTTGCATTGTGAGGGAAGACCGATTTGTTGAAGCCAGGACCCGACCAGGAAGCCTTTGTTGAGAATCAGCCAAATGAGCGTGCCCACCTTCCTTGGGCGCGCGTTGTGCCAGATTCTGGCCGTCATTTGAGCGGAAGAAGTGTTTCTGAAGTTGAGGTCGTCGAGGAAGGTCTTCATGCTGGACTTGTGATTTGATTTGCGAATGTTGGCATATCCCCTCTTGGCAGGGTACCCAAAGAAGGGGGCATCGCCCAAGGGCGGGATTGCCTGCCAGTGCCATTCACCAGGGTCCCAAGGTAGATCGCGTATGAAGCCTTCGTCGAAAATCCAGTAGAGAAGAGGCGCCTTACCTTGAGCGGGAGGCTCTCTTGCAATTTTGAGAGTGGCCTCGAGCCTCTCTTGAGAAAGAACTCTGACTGGGAGAAGCTTGGTTGTGAGGATTCTTGTGGCTTGGTTCGTCGTTGCTTGGATGCGGCCTTCATGTGTAATCCTTTGAAATTCAAGGACTGAGGCAATGTCGCCGGTTTGTTCGAGGACAAGGTAGACCCACTCAAGTGGGTTGCTCGCTCTGGGTGATGAGTTGGCGAGCCAGTCGCCTGCGCGGATGAGACCCTCGTGCTCGCTTAGGCGCCAAGGAATGCTGGTCGTGATCGTCTCCATGCCCCGCCTGTTGGCGGGATGGTGTTTCATTCCGAGGTCCGTGAGCCCTTTCCAGTCCTTGGCTTCCACATTCCAGATGTCTTTGACTCGGGAGTAACCGGATTGCGCGAAGGCGTTGCCTTCGCTCACTCCACCCACTCCCAGCAGGGTTCCCCTGGCGTTGAGAATTGACAGGTTTCCAAAGAGAGGTTGCCTGAGAATTTCGTCTAAATTGGACGGATCGGATTTGATTAGGCCGAGCCTCACATTCAGCCAAGCTCCAACAATGCTCTTCCACATCGAGCATTTGAGCCTTTTGAGTTTAGGCGCGGCGAAAAGCCAATGCAGGTCAGGGCTTGAGAAGCCTTTGCCGTGGATCGGGAGCCGCGTCTTGTCCGCATTGTGTCGCACAAGCTCTTTCCAGGGCTTTCCGCCGGACGCTAAGCCCCTTATGAATAGTTTGGCCAGCAATGCCTCCGATTGAGCTTTGGGGTCCGTGACGCCGAGACCTCTTTGGGAGGTTGGGAGCGTTAGGGTATCCCACTTGACCTTGGCGCACACGGGCGCCTCCTTGCCCCCCCATATAAAGTTCCTGATAAGCCCTCTAATTTGGTCGCACATTTTGGGGTCCGAGTTCCAGCTTGCGGCTAAGTACCAGATGGAGGCGAGTAGAACCTGGTTCGACACCAAGATCCTTCCCAGGAGAGATAACTTGTTCGTGCTCCAGTTGATGAGTTTCCCTTTGAGGGAGAGCATCATCGCGGCGAAGTTCGCCTCGGGTGGTAATTGGAATCCAACTTAGATCCCCAAGTACCTTGTGCCTCTCCCTTTCGGAATCCACTTCAATCCTTCGGCTTCCCCCCACTCCCAACTCTTGTCTCTCCGGCTGGCCCAAATGGCCGCCGATTTGTTCCAATTAACTTTGGCTCCGGATGCACGGCAAAAGGTTTTGAGGACCTCCTGCGCCCTGTCCATGTTGGCCGGGGTGCCCTTCAGGTAGAGGGCTGTGTTGTTGGCAAAAGTTTGGTCTTTGATCAAGCCGCCTTTGGGAAGTGAGAGACCTTCGACCCCATGCTTGGGGTCAGCCAGCATGTAACCAAGAACATCGATGGCAAGGATGAATAGGTAGGGTGCTAAGGGGCACCCTTGCCTGACTGATCTGGCGAGTTGGAAATCGGGGCCGGCTACTCCATTTACTTTGATGGCGGAGGTGGCTTCCCGATATAGGGAGGCAACCCAACTAATCCAAGTGGGGCTACAGCCCAATTTGTCCAAGGCTTTGAAGAGAAAGCCCCATTCGATTCTATCGAATGTTTTCTCGAAATCCAGGAGGAGGAGAACCAAATCCTGGTTACTTTCTTCTGCCCATCCTAAGCTTTCCTGTGCCATGAACACATTATCAAGTATGCTCTGGCCCTCCACGAATCCCATTTGATTGGGTCTGATAACCTCCGTGAGATCCGCTTGAATCCTTTGCGCGAAAATCTTTTCCAAGATCTTATAAATGCTGCCCAGCAAGGTGATGGGCCTCCAATTGTTCAATCTGGCTCGGTCCCTTGACTTGGGGATGAGCGTAATCATCCCTTTGTTGATGTGAGCCGAAGTCGAGCCGACGCTAAGCATCACCGCGAAGGCAAGGAACAGCGTCGGCGCTACCTCACTTACGAATTCATGGAAGAATTCCATGGGCACCTCGTCGTGCCCTGGAGCCTTCCTTTTAGGGAGGGCTCTGATGGCATCCAAGACCTCCTTGATGGTGAGTTCTCTTGTTAGCCTCTCATTCATGACTTGGGTGACTTTGGCCGGGACGCTCGTCTAGCAGGCTGATTGCGCCTCTGTTGTGCTGGGGGCCCGCGCGTCCGAGGTATAAAGATTGGCATAGAAGCTCGTGATATAGAGGGCGAGGTCGCTTTGGCCTACGAATAAGCCCTCCTCGGTTTCCAGCTTGCGAAGAAGAATCCTCTTTGTTCCTATGCGATGGAAGTTGAAGAAGGCCTTAGAGCAAATGTCTCCATATCTAAGCCACCTGGATGCGGAAGAGTGCTGGGTGCGCTCTACTAAGTTCTGAAAAACATCCGCGAGTTAGCATTGTGCGTCTGAAAAAATGTCCCGCACCTCAATGTTCGTTGGATCCCCTTGGAGTTGGACTTCGGCCAACTGAATCTTTTTGGTGTTTGCCCTCATGCACGCGCCCCGAGCGCGCCTTCTCACCTTTGAGAGGCGCGCGTTGCATGCCATTACCCTGTCGGTGGCTGTTTCCAGCCAGGTCGACCAATCAAAGTCCTGAGAGGGGGCGGTGGGGGGGGGGGGGGGGGGCAGTGCCACTGAAACCTCCTCCCCATATTTTTACCGCCATCCAAACACCCCAGAAAAAAACAGTCAACGACTGTCGGCGTGCATAAGTCGGCCGCCTGCTG
>Ga0116231_10003045_pt1 | contig 35030 bp, 29 predicted proteins | sample S1TSphgellanicum_2_FD_89695 | JGI IMG/M metagenome (GOLD analysis project Ga0116231, IMG submission 89695) | Host-associated microbial communities from peat moss isolated from Minnesota, USA - S1T2_Fd - Sphagnum magellanicum MG | ecosystem: Host-associated > Plants > Peat moss > Unclassified...
GAAGAAAAAATAAGAAATGTAAAAATTGATTGTCAAAAAAAAAAAACACAACAAGAAAACAAATGCAAGATCACATTGGAAAGAAAAGCACAAGTAAAGGAATAGAAAGAAGTGCACATTGAAGAAAATAACAATCACACATTGAAAAAAAAATACCAAGCAAGGTTGCCTTAATACATATGCTCTATGGAAGAAATGCATGTTGAAAAGAAGAGCACCAAGTAAAACAATAGAGACAAATGGGTAGAAATGCGCATTAAAGAGAAAAGAAAAGTGCCATAGAAGGAGAGGAAATAAAATAAACCAAATTGTTGAAAAAATAGTAATAAATGCAAAAACTGATCATTGAAAAAGAGGTAAGCACAAAGAAATACACACTAAAAACAAGACCAACAAGCAAACAAATAAATAAAAACAATGAAAAAAAAAGCACAAACAAAGGGGAAGAAATGCATAGAAATACAAATTGATGACAAGAGCAGCTCTGCACTGAAAAGAAGAGCAATGGGTAGAGCTACTTTGCTATATGCATTATGTTTACCCTAAAATGACTTGTAAAGAAATGACAAAACAGGTGTACTCGTCACCTTTAAGGCATCTTTACGCCAAAAAGAAATGTCAAAACAAAAAGTTATGGTAAAAAAATTGAATCATTTTACATAGGGGAAACATTTAAACTTAAACCCTTCCCATATACAACAATAGGGTAGCATGCCTTATGACCGAACACCACCCATGACCAAACACCCAAAATAATCACTACTAGGGGGGTTAGCAAATAAGGATTGTTGCCCCATGGGTGTTCATCTATCGCCTTATCACCGAATGTTTGGTGATAAAAAATTGCATTTGGCATTTTTTATAGTTCCAACTATTGACATTCAATTTATGTTTGGTCATGGAAGTGTCAAAAAAAATTTGTACAAAGATTTTGTTCATTTATCCAGTGGAAGGTGTTTGGTGATGAAAGGTTAAAAAATAGTATATAACACACATATACGTGTACATCTATATGGCCATTAACCATGTACTATTGGACAAAATTATTTGGTGAAGGGGGTATTTTAAGGCATAATTATAATTTTTGTTGTTCTATGACTAAAGGTAATGTTTGGACATGGGCTCATATACACATACATTTTGCAAATTTGAAAAATCCAAATGTACTTGGCGCTTTAGGTGTCTGGTGTAAGGTGTGATTTAAGGTAGATTTACAAACTTGATGAACTTCATTATGTGATTTTTAATGTTTGGTGATGAATACAAATTTTAGGGTAGAAAGGGGTATAACACATTAAAGGACTCTAACAACACATTAAAATGCAAAGCTTTTGAACCTAAAGATCTAAAAAATTCTTAAAACTCTTTCTTGCCAAAACAACCCATCACAATTAGAATGTTGGATGTCTAAATGCAATTGTAATGCATTCAATTTAATTTAGCTCAATTGCAAATGAACATGTCTAGACTATAACAACATGTGGAGGATGAACTTCAAGCATTCTTAGAGTTGTTATGTCCTAATGCAATAGTGCTTAGATCATAGATGCCTAAGGAAAATATAGAAATTTCAAGCACACTAGTCAAAGATCGAGGAAAAGATTGAGTTGCTTAGCAAAGTGAAAGAAGAGATCATAAAGTTGCCTAGCAAAGGGAATGAAGAAACTAAAAAGCTATGTAAAGCAAAGGGAAAGAGAACATAGTGTTGTAGATTGTGAAAGAAAAGACATTAGAGCTACCCAAGACAAAAGAATCACCAAGATGAAAACATAATTGCATATATTAACAAGATTTACAAGGAAAGTTTCAACAAGTTCATTTGCTTTTGTTGGATAGCTAAATTGGTTGTCCCTATAGTAAGGAAAAGTGCAAAAATAATGGGCCAACGTAGATTTCTTAGAGCTTGAGCACAATGTGCAATTAAATACACTCTAGCCTGCATAACAATAACATATGAAGATTTAAATTGGATTGGTTTTGTAAACATCTTTGATCTAATCAACACGTGTAATTAACACATGAATGTGGATTGCACAAATTCCTTGAACTAACACACTTCTTATTTTCTTGGTTTGAACATAGGAAAGATAAGGGAATATCACTAGTGGGGCCTGACCACATTCCACCAAGGTTTTGGAGGTTAGATCTAGGAAAACCAAGAACATCATGATGTTCAATGTCCGTCATAGGAGACAAAGTGGGGTGCTAAACCAACAAGAAATGGACAAGGAAAATGTCCCTCCTTAAATTATGTCATTCCTTAAACATCAGCAGAACCCAAAGTCTAACCACGAACTCTTACAACTTGTTTTACCAAAACCTGACATCCTTGTACACCCAACATCAATATAGGCCAAATCGCATATGGAATTGTGATGAGACTGGGATTCAAGCAAGGAGGCAATTAGGAGCTAAAGTTATAGCAAAAAAGGGATTTCTTCAAATGTATAACATTATCCCTAAATCCAAAGAATGGTTAACCATCAACTATGTAGTGAATGTAACAAGGGGATCCATATTAGGATTTTACATATTTCGGGGTGAAAGAATAAGAGGTGATTACATTATGCACTGCAAACTTGGAACATGTATGGCAAGCTAGACCAAAACATGGGTGACAATTTTTACTCAAAATGCTTTTGTCATTTTTCAAAAGGTCACTCCCAAGTGGTATTTTTCCAAGCAATCATCATCTATTAGTTCTAAATGGACATGGTTCCCATGTTATCCTAGAGGCAATATAATAAGCATAACAATTTGGTCTAGATATGATTACCTTACCTTCACACACCTCCCATGCCTTGCACCCTTTAGATGTGAACTATTTTAAGCCCTTCAAAATAGCTTTCAAAAAGAAAAAAATAATAGCATGGTTAGAAACAATTACAATAAACCAAACAAGGTTACACTTGCAACATGGGTAGATAAATCATTAAATGTAGTTTTGTCCAAAAGAAGCATCAAGAGTGGGTTTTAGGTTATAGGAATTTAGCCTTTTAATCCAAAGGCTATGGATGACGCACTGCCAACTCCTCAAAGGGCTCAAATGTGAACCCAAGTAGGAAAACAGCGGAAGAAGGAGGAGTCGAAACACACTCCCTAACTCACAACATTTTAAGGGGTAAAGGGGTGTGTTGGAGCTCCGGGATGGGACTAGGAAGAGTCGACAAGCTTCACTCACTCACACGGGCCTGCACACAACTCACACAAAGTGATTAGTGCATAATTGGAGCACCCTTGGTGCTTGGACGAGCCACGAGTAACACGGACACACAAGACTCACCACGGCCCGGACTTGGGGGAAGCCACCACCTTCCCCCTTATAGTATACTCTGCAACTCTCCACAGAGGCTACATCCAAATGGCTCTTTTTCCCAGGACTCCCGAGTGAAAGTCCCGAAATCCCGCCAGCTGGGACTCCCGCGACTTTGGAACCCCATAACTTTGCGAGAAGACCTCCGATTGAGGTGCGGTCTAAAGCAAAGTTGTAGCTCTCGTTGAGAGTTTTCCAACGATATGTGGCACGCCCCCTGAAGCTAAGTAAATCGGGTCGATTCCTGACTTTTTGTGGTCGGGAGTCAAATTGGCAGTTTGACTCCTGGCCCTTCTTTTGGCCATAACTTGTGTTTCAGATGTCTGAATGAGCAATGCGAGCCCATTTCAGACATCTACGTTTTGAGAGCTTTCCGATGATATAAAGAACGCCGCAATCCATTTAGGTTTGACCCCTGCAATCGCTCTCTAAAGTTTTGGAAGTCCACCGGGACTCCATTTCCCAAAGTGGGAGTTGTCTTGGGTGTGTGAAGGTTCACTCCCTCATGCTCCTTCACACTTTCTAACACTCCCAAGAGTATGTGATGTGACTCTCGGGCTTTTTCTTAGCTTAACTCTCGGGCTTCCTCTTGGCTCAACTCCCGGACTTCCTCTTGGCTTACAACCTTACAACCCCTTTGCCTTGGTCGCGAGCCCAAAGCTAGGGTTGCGACATCCCATGCCTTGCACCCTTTAGATGTGAGCTATTTTAAGCCCTTCAAAATAGCTTTCAAAAAGAAAAAGATAATAGCATGGTTAGAAACAATTACAATAAACCAAACAAGGTTACATTTGCAACAGGGTAGATAAGTCATTAAATGTAGTTTTGTCCAAAAGAAACATCAAGAATGGGTTTTAGGTTATAAGAATCTAGCCTTTTAATCCAAAGGCTATGGATGGAAGGACTAAACCTAGTGAACTCTACACTATTGATCGCAACAACGACACATCAGATGAAGACAATGTAGAAAACTCTTATGAAACAATGAATGATATTGAAGGTTGGGGTGAAAATGGAATAATTGCAAAATTAATCAACATAACCACCTCTATAGATGAGCATGCTACAACTAGAAATGATGTTGATGGGTAAGAATAGTTATTAAGCTACTATGTGGAAGAGCTTGCAAGTCTTGGTATCATAGAAGATACAAGAACAGAAAGTACCTTAGATTACATAATTGATCTATGTGAACCTACAAATGCATATAAAGGGAGTTGTTTCATTCTAGAAGAGCTCCAACACCAATTTGCCTTCAAAATTTGTTGTCCCTCTCACATCTACCTACAAGGAAAACACGTGGCAAAAAGTTGTTAATTAACTACAATCAATCCCATGTTGTTACTTTTGATAAATATTTACAAATTATGTGTCAAAACATTATGGACAAAGAAGCAACAAAAGTAATTAAAGAACAAAGGAAAAAGGAAAGGAAGGAAACAAAGAAAAGGCATGCAACAAATTCACATAGTGTTATAGACATAGTAGCTCAAAGGCTAATTGAAAAATTATATAGAATAGATTTCAACCGAACCTGGTCAACACTAATAGTTAGGGAAGTAAGCGATAGATTTCATTAAAACTTCTAAGCTAGTTTTTTAACCCATCCTTTAGGGTACAAAGGCGTCAACTTGGGCATTTCAACAGTTGCACAATCAAAAGCTAGAACAAGGGCAAAGGCAAGGATGTTAACAAAAGGCCATGTGTCACGGATGCCAATGCCGTGGAGTTCATTCATTTGAATGATCATCCATGACTTATAATAAACTTGTACCTAAATTTTAGTTTAATTTCAATTCACTTTTAATTAAGTTTTAATTAAGTTTTAGTTCAATGCCACTTGATTCATAGTTCACTTCCAGTTGGCTTTTAAGTCATTTTTAGTTAAATCTTAGTTCACTTATAGTTAATTATTAATTAATTTATAATTAAATTCAAGTTAACTTTCAATTAAATTTTAGTTAACTTCTAATTAACTTTCAGTTAGGATGGTTATCAAGAATCTTCTTTACTCAATACACACATAAAAGTTTCTTTGGAAGCTTCCTTGAGTTAAGTTCCCAAAGGGGTATAAATAAAAATAGGACCTTTCATTTCCTTCAGTTTGTTCAACATCAATCTCAGGCATGATCTTGCACCATAACCTTGTCATGTTCTTTTCATGTTCATGTTTGCATATGTTAACATAATAAAAATCCATTTTCACGTTTGTTTTGCACATTTCATGTTCTTATTCTTAATTCTTGTGTTCTTGTTTTTGAATCACATAATCTTGTCTTGTTCCTTTTTTGAAAATTAGACTTAGACTTCTCCTTTAACCTTTATTTTTATGGTTCTTCATGTCCTTGACATGGCCATCATTCCCTTTTTTATCTCCTTTCTATTGCAACACATCTTGTGGGTGTGCACACTTTCTCCCTTTTTCTGAAGTTTTTTTTCTCTCCCTAGCCATAGTTTTCTTTCTCCCCATAGTGTTGAAGCTATCTTTCTATCCCCTATGCCAAATCTCCTCTTTCTTTCTCACTGGCATTGAAGCTCTCTTTCTCCCTTGTGTTGAAGCTTTCTCTCTTCTAACTATTAGAACAGATCTAAAGGTGGGCGCGTTTTCTCCCTTCTACCGAATCTCCCTCTTTCTCTCCTTAATGTTGAAGTTTTCTCTTTCTCCTCTTTGTTACAACGCATCCAAAGGTGCACACACTCTTTCCCGTCTACTGAAACTATCTCTCTTTCTTTCCTTAGCCATTGTTTTTTCTCTCTCTCCCCTTTGTTGAAACTCTCTTTTTCCCTAGCCATTCAAAGTTTTTTTTTCCTCCCTGGCCATCATTTGATCTCTCTCCATGGCCATCATTCTTTTTATCTCCCTAGGTCAAGGTTATATATATATATATATATATATATCTTTCTCTTCCTTTTGTCCAAGCTTTCTAATCTCCACCCTCTTTTTCTTTGTCTCCTATGTTTGTTGTAATTATCCAAGCTCAAGCTTGAAATTCGTTCTCTTCATTCAATCTTGGCTCTCCCGAACTCCACCCCTTCACTATTTGTCTTTTCTTTTTAATTCTCCCCCCACATCTTGTTACAACCCCCCACCCCCAATGACATCCTACTTCAACTTGAAGCTAATTAATCAATGGAAGGCTGGGGTAACCTTGTTGAAACATGGTGTCAAGGACACAAAGAACCACAAAAATAAAGGTTAAAGGGTATATTCATGGTTGGGTGCCACAGTAGGAACCATTACTCCCCCAGGACTGTCCCAAAAAGTTTCAAAACTCCTATGTCCATAGGCCAACTTTTAAGTATTAATTTGAATTTGTCATAGGGTGTCCCCATTCTTAAGTTCACATGTGTGACTAAATGAATAGGCAAACGCCAACATGTTGGAGCAATTGGGTGTGTCATTTTAGGGTTTTTTGTTTCATCTTCCACCCAAGTGCACTTGTTTCGATGCATCATTCCCCCCTTACTGAACATACACTATGCTTGTGCATTTGGCTCCAACTTTCCCTCCAACGCGCACATTTGAACACATTAAAGTGTGCATGTCTAAAGATTTGTTTCCCATGCAAAATTCTCACACAATGTTGAGGCTTGACACCATTGCCATTTCAATGATATATCCATGGATTTCTTGAAATTTGTTTTCCTTCATCCTTTGTCTCATGCATGTAAAGCTATACATGCACATGAAGCATTTTCAACCTCAAATCTTACATTGTCATACGTGAATCAAAGCTCATTTTGAAGTCTTTGGTACATAGTTATCATAGTAGCTTCACCTAGATACTAAATTACTACATGGAATTTGCACTATTATAGTTAATTAAAGTTGCAAATTTTACATTTTACTTGATAAGGATTTTTGTTACCATGGGTTTGGATAGGGATGGCAGAGGTTCCTCCTACATTTGATGCCACCTAGTTTGCAAAACATCAAGGTCTTTGTAATGATGGTGAAGATGTGCTATCACTAACAATTGCAAATGTTGATGTGAGCATCGAAAACATAAACAATTTTTTTAGGCCTAGATTGAATAAAAATGGTTAGAAGTATGATCAGTGCCTAGATGCAAAGACGGTAAAATTAATAAAGAAGATTTATTGTTTGGTCATTGGGAAGAATAAAATCTGCAATAAGCAACTCACAGTGTTATTTGCAAGAGCCATTGTTATTGAATCAAAAGGCAAGCATGTGAATTGGGCAACTTTTGGTGCTCAGCTCATGAAGCAAAAGTCAATTGTAAAGGATGCAAAACAAAAAGCAACAAGGATCAAGGCAATTAAAATTGGTGCAACGAATTCCAAGAAGCAATTACAGATGGAACCAACAACAAAGTTTGGCCACACCATTTCTCAAACAAAAGACCAAATAAGTCCTTTGTTGAGTGAAGTAAAAGAACCCATGGACCTTATTTTAGAACAAATGAAAGGTCCAATCAAAGTTGAAAGGAAAAAAGTTGCACCATCCAATTTGTCGACCTTGACATCAAATAATAAAACCCTAAATCTCAAAGCATTATGCCTTTTGTCTTGGTATGTATCAGAGATAGATGGAATTAGGGATTTTCTATAATCCAAGAAGGGGTTTTTTGAGCATATGAAAACCAAGATAGAGAAATTGAGTGTAGAAAAGAATGATATTAAAGGTTGGCATAGACAAGCTGAATATGTAACAAAGGACATGTGATTGATGCACTTGTAGGTTCATCAAGATTTTGAAGAGTGCCCGGATCCAATCCTTACAATCTACCCTAAAGGTCAGTGAGGAAAGGGAATTAGGTTTGAAGCTCAGGTTACAAGATTTGTCAAGATCCGGAGAGGATGAGTTGGAGAGAGAGAAGTTGGAAAAAAAGTTTGCAGAGTGTAAAACTTAAATTGTGAGTGGGTTAAACAAGTTTTAGAATGATGAACATATTGATAAAAGCTTGAACTTAAAAAATGAATATCTATATGGCCAAAAGTTCCAATATTATGAAAGGGAATTGAAAATTTTAGAAGGTAGATTGTCTACTTTTGAAGCAGAATTTGAGCATGGACGTCAAAGTGTCACCTTGGTACAAGGCAATAGGCTATTGGTGACCAAGTATAAAAGATGAATGGAGGTGGGGTGGTGAGTTTTTATCTAGTGCCTTTATTTTGTACCCCATAGTGCCAATGAAAAGATCATGTGATCTCAATGTTTGTCCATTGTGTGGACTGTGGTATATTTGCAACAACTTCTTAGTAGCTAAATGTGGACACACATTCCACCCTTGGTCATGTGTGGCAATGTATGTTTTATCTTCATCAAAATGTGAAATTGTTGGTTGTGAATCTTCATTCTCAAAGCAATGGTGTGTAACATGGGGTATACGAAGTTGTCCAGGAATTGATTTTAGTTTTCTTACCAGTACCCTTTTAGTTGGACAAAACACCACTAACCCATTCAAAGATCCAACACTTCTATTGTCTTGTAAGTTATTTCCATCTTTTTAAAAATTTCAATCTAGTGCATCTCAAACTTAAATCATGATTCTTGGTTGTTTTCACTTGTCTTTTTACTATTTCCTAATCTGTTTGGTTCTTGGTGAACATTTTTTTTCAAATCTTATGTATTGATGTGTTTTGTAATCCATTCATGTTATCAATTGGTTAAACTAATAGACTTGATTGCACCTTGCAATAAAGACTTGAGTTTGGAATCTTTCCTACTTGACATGACATTGATTAGACTTTGGACTTACATGGATTGCATTTTTGTTTGTTTAAAAATTGGATTGATGACTGAGTATATTGTAAGTCTATTGACTTGTGCAAAACAAAGGATAGATCTATTTTGAACATATTGTAAGTCTACAAACTTTTTACCATTCAATGATGGATAGATATCATGAACCTTTTAATAGATTCCTTTCAAGTATGGCGCATGTTGGATAGGTCTCTTGAGGTTTGTTAATTCCTTATTTGAGTCCTGAAAAAAGGACTAGTGTCATGAAATTGCATTCCAAAAACTTTTGTCTTAAATTATGTCATGTACTTTTGGACTATATTTCATGTTCAATCCTAAAACACCCAAGTGTCATGGTTACATGTTTAGTCCTAAAGTACCTAGGTGTCTTGATTACATGTTTAGTCCTAAACCACCCATGTGTCATGGAGTTCTATATTAAACTTCAACAAATCATTTCATGTTTAATGATGAAGCTCATGATGTGTCATGATTGCATTGGATAGGAACTTCTATTTGAACCTTTGTCCTAAACTTCATCATCAATTCATGAAGGTCCTGAAAGCACATGAATTCCATTCCTTTCATGGCTACTAGCTTAATATATGTACATGTATCACAATTTGTGAATATGAAATTTGAACATGTATTCTTTAATATGTTTTATTTCAATTTTTTTTATTGAATGATATGTACATCAGACTTGGATTTGTTGTAAAGTTACATAATTGGAGTTTGTGCTTAATTTCATGTGGTGTAATTGTTTATTACAAAGACTAGGTCATTAATCAATGAACATGGTGCTTCAAATTCTAACCATGGAAATACTAAGGAGTGTAAATTGCCATTGAATGCAAAATCTACCTCTAATGATGTTTCTCCAAACTAAATGCAATCTTTGTTTACCCAATGTCCATAGCAAGATGTGCTAATTGTTTCAAAAACCATCCAGCCTACTGAATGTGTTGTTTGTTTTAATCAACCATCCACAATTTCAATAGAGGTACTTAATATTATACATGTCCTACTTGAAGTCAATATTGAATTTTAATGTGTGTTTCAGATTGTTTGTTTTTTATGAACTAATATCTCTGAGAACACATGATTGGACAATTAAAGGTCAATTTATATATGCATAATTGGGTCCATTCATAGTTGAGGTACCAAAAAAGGAATAAAACTTTTTAAAAAATTTAAGCTACTTTTTACAAATAATATTTACATGAAACAAACTTAAGTGAGAAAAATTGAATAGTCCAATATAAGATAATTCATGTGTTAATGGTGATTTTTCACAATCATACATAATTGTGTATGAATATTTTAGTTTAATGCTAGAAATGCAAAAAATCCTTAAAAATCCCAAAATAAGTTTAAATGGACAAACAAACATGTTTTTTAGCATGTTTATTTCCAACACATGTGACTTACATCTAAAGCTAAACATTTTGAACCCATTGAACATTATTTTTTTATCAAAAGCTTCTGAAAATGACTCCTTTGCCTTGCAACATTTTCCTTCAAAATTTCAAGATTTCGAAATTTTTGAATGATTTGGTTTCTCATCAAGTTCATCCAATGAACATGTATTTTCATAGAAAGGGGCATGTTTTTGTTGTACAAAAAATTTGAAATCAATTGTATAATTTTATGCCCTCCTTTTGATTACTTTTTAAAAAATGCACTTTAGACATTTGATTCCTTTAGTTTATAGGACTCAAAATGACATTAACATAGTATCAAAATTATTTTTAAATATTTTTATTAATTTAAGAAGACATCATTTTATCTATTGGCATACAACAATCCACTCCAATTATAATAATGTAAGATAAACAAAAATCCAAAGTTGTCCTTTGTTGTCCTTTTTCAGTTACACTCCTTTTTGGTACCCCAATCATGAATGGACCTAATTGATTTTTTCACATATTGAATCTTTAGAGAATATATATTATAATATTCGATGTAATCCTAATTTGTACCATTCTTTTTGTTGCAACATGTGGCCATGCATACGTGTTTTAATTATGTCCAAGGTTTAACACATTGTCCAATTTGTGTGGAGGCCATAGCTAGTTGGCATTGGAAACTTGTAGCTATCCCTATGGTAAACCCTTTGGTCCTTTCATTGACAAAGGAATTTGATGCATCAAAAGAACCCTAGCTACTTAAGCCAAAGAAGAACAAACTAGGTGTTCCAAAAGGAAGCTTAAAAAAGCACCAAAGAAAGCAATAGTTGAGGACTTATTGGAAGATCAAAACAGTTGGGATTTTGATAGTGACACTTACAACCATGAGGAGAATGATGGTTTGTCCAATAGTGTGCATCTCTTTTAGCTCCTCAGTTTGGTCCATAAAAAATAATTGGTCATATTACACATAATGATACTAGTGGATTCTAGATACCAACCACAAATTCATTCATAGACAATGTGAATCCATGTTTATCACCTTGCCACATTTCAAAGGATATTACCTTGCCAAATGAAAAGCCTAAACTAAATGTACTTGAACCTGCCCTAAAACCTGTTGCAAAAAAAACACAATCTTGAGTGTACTATCTTTGTCGACTAGTATTCAACCTAAAATGCAAGAAACAATGCTTAAACCTAATGTCAAGCAAAGAAATCCCACACTCCCCAATCCAGGAGCTGAACCATGCCTTACACAAACTAGTGTAATTTCTGCCCCAAAAGCAAAAGGACAAAAAAAAAAACTTAGTAGTCCTACAATTTTAAAGCATGTATTTGCATTGTATTTGAGCTTCAAGTTATATATATAAATATAATGCAAATCAAATTTCAATTCTTCTCATGTTGGCCAATATCTAGGTTGTTTATATTGATGTGGTTTATTTATTCAGCATGACAAGAAAATGGGAAACTAAATTGTGCTTGGTCTTTGCCATTCTAAGTACTTTCCCAAGTGTAGGTATCTAATTGTCCCTTCTACCCATTGAGTTATCTAGCAATCCTGCACATGGGTTTTTTTAGTTTTCAATTCTTATTATAGCCTATAGTACTAGGTCCATGTTATCCTAGGAAAATGCCACATTATTTGAAGCTTCAATTTGAATCATGAGTGGCATGTCAAGTTGGCTATTATGTTTTAGAATCATTTTTAGTAATTACTATGCATGGCAACCTATCAACTAGATAGGCCTAATGGTTCTTACCTAAAGTTGTTTCTATAGCTTTTGTCTTAATTTGATAAGAAATATCAAACAAAGAACTAATAGATTCAAAGACATTTGGATTATAAATCAACAAAATATCATGTAGGGCATGGATACGTCTAAGCTTTTGTAGGTCACAATTGAAGTGCATGTGATGGGCTACTTCAACCTGAACTATCCAATATGATGGAACAAATATGTAGTTTTCATTGCAGATATGAAAACATTTTGATTGAATTTCAATTGTCTTTGTATACATTTGTGCTTAGAAACTAGGTAGATTTAAATTTTTGTTGTGGGCATTGATTTTCATTGAGCTTCAAGACCAAGTTTACTTGCATACAAATGTTTGTAGTTTGTTGCAAAGCTTGAGCTATGGAGGTATTTCAATCAACACCAAATGAAAAGTGATAGGGCATAGTGGGGGGGGTGCACTTGGGGAGGTGAAAGCAAAGCAATTAAAACTTGATGCTACAACAAATGTAATTACCACTTTCAAAAGGTTAAATCTTATATCAATCATTGATGGAAGAAAATCCATGGCTTTTGTACTATTATTTTTTGTTCAAGTCTTATGTTGTATAGTCATGGGTTTATGTTATATGTTTAAGGGCTAGGAAATAGATCAGTCATGGAAACTTCTAGCTTTGTGTAATAGGTATGCTATAAATTTATCCATAAAACCATAATAATCAGTCCATAAACATTTCACATTTAATGCTTCCTTTTGACTTCAATATATCAAGTCATTTAAGTTTACAATCATCACAAACAATAGTGCATACATGTGTAGATTGAACTTACTTAATATATATATATATATATATATATATATATATACAACCTGAATTCAATTGTAATGTCCAGGCCTTGGTATGTTTTCCAAGCAAGATACTCACACTTTGTTGAATGTGGAAAAGTCATTATTTTGTGTTTTGACCAGATTCTATTTTGTGTGTACAAGTTGGAATCCCAAAGAGTGGGATTGATGTTGTTGGTGCATTTGGGGTAAATCTTCATCTAGCAAGTTCCTATAGTCTTACACTTTGATAGGTAGAATGTTATAATTAATGGTGAACTATGAATGAGAGCTTGTATTGAGGGTTGTCATTGTTTTAGATACAAGGTTTGGAGGATGGAATACCTTGAGACATTTGACCAAGCAAAGAAATGAGGGGGTAGGGTATGGAAATTGATTCCAAATCCTATTTTGCCTATGTCAAATGTGTGTTGTATTTGTGGAGTTTTGGTTGGCCAAAAAATACTTTCAATTCTTAATTTGCAGACAACAATGCTACAAATTTTTTTGACATATTCAATTTGGAGGCTTGAGGAGCTCAAAGTGTAAAAGTTGGATATCTAAGTATGCTTATTTTTGCATACATATGTGATTTTGATCATCATTTTGTACATTGTAAGGAGACTGCATATGATTTGTTCTGTTTTGTTTGATTGTTCATAGATGGTTAATCATGATCTTACCCAAATGTTTAGTCCATTGCCAAGGCTTGAAGGCAATATGCGAGCTGAGGTAGTTCATATTCTTACTTTATGTGAGGTGATATGTTGCCCCCAATAGTTATGGAATGCAGACTTCTTAGTGTAGCTCTTAGTCTCATTCATCCATTTTCATGTTAAAATTTATAGAGAGTTCCAAAATTGTGCAAATTTCAATGATTTCTTTATTACATTTCATATCATTAAAAAAATGTACATTTCACCAATGGTGTGAAAGTTTTCCTAATGAGATCCTTGAGTTCATGAATTCTTAACAAGACCTTGGATTAAGTTCTTGAATATTTGGTTGTGAAGGAATTATTGAATTCTTAAATGTCTTGGGTTCATGACTATTTAAATTCCTAAGTTAATTTGGCCTAAGTTCTTGATTGCCAAAGTTCATGAGTTAAATTGCTTGGGTTCTTGACTATCTAAATTCATGAATTCATCGTGCTTGGGTTATTGATTGCCAAAGTTCCTAAGTTCCTACTTGGGTTCATGATTATCAAATTCCTGAGTTCATCATGACTAGGTTCCTAGTTCCCAAAGTTCCTAAGTTCTTGTTTAGGTTCCTAACTACCTAAATTTTTAGGCACTTGAATTCTTACTTAGGTTTCTAACTATTTGGGTTCTTAATTGTTTGAGTTCAAGTAGGGGAGTGCCATGTTGAATCTTTCCACTGTTTAAGCCCTACAAGACTGAGAGCTAACATGGGCAAGAATGTTCAATGAAATTTGAACAATTTGAAACTCAAGACTACAAAGCACAATTTAAGAAAACCAATAAATGAACTCCCTTGAACTCCCTTTACTTGTGTTAGTTGATTCACCTACAAACTCTAATCTATGTATGAATTGCATCTTTGTACTAAGTACTAACACCCCAGGCCCCTCACCAAGTGCACTTGAAACAGAAGTGTTCAAAATATATTAGCTATTGAATATTATACCCTAGATACACCACAAAAGCCATCCATATAATTGTAGTGCATGCAACACAAATTTGTACATGTAGTTGTTAGTAATTTCTATTAAGTTCAGTAATTGCCAAACACATAAGCTAATAGTTCTCCAATGTGCTCACATTTTGGAAAATGCATACTTGTTAAGATTAACAAATGAATGAAATATTACAAAACATCTAAACTAGGCTTTACTCATTGTTAAAATCTACAACCCCATGTTGTTCTAAGACAAACTTAATTTGTTTCAATGTAGTACTATGTAGACTATAAGCAATGGAACCACCTTTCTATTTGTGCATTGTTAGTACCATAGAAAATTTGGAAGCACACACTAAATGAGAGTAGATGAAAGTTGGGCCTTTGTCCCTAATCAACACATAAGATGATTTCCTTGTGCCAGATTGCTTATAATAATGATGATAACAATTTCATCACCCTTTTCCACAAAATTGCCCCAATCATCTAGCCCTACATCTTCTTGCATGATGTGCATTTGTTTGATACATTGCAAGATGAAGAAATCAACACCTTCATTATTACCAGGTGCTACCACAACAACAAAATTGTCTCCCACCTTCAAACTTGCAACTGGTTCATTATTGTCTTCCACTATTCCCTAATCAATTTCATCATATTCAACATTGTAAAGAGCACCTCTTGAATGACAAGGCTCCAATGTGACCAACCTCCATGGCTCAACATAGCCCCCTGAAATATAATTTCTTGACGCAACATCTATGCAATGGCAACAAAAGTAGGAGAATTCTCTCACCTCCAAAAGGGCATTATTTAATACATTGATTGTTTGCACTAAATGCATAAATCAAGATCTTAGCATTGTTTTGTAATCAAAACCTTGAGTTTTATCCACATCCCCAACTTTCACTTCCCAAAAAAATCGTTTAACATATTTTTTGGCACCTTCATATGCAACATGAGATTGGCCCATTGTTCTTTGAAGGTACAAAACCACATCATGAGCATTTTGTAGATTCTCACCTCCAAGTTTGAGTTGTTTTTTCTTGATGGCTTGTTTGAAGCAAGCTACCTCACCATCATGGGGGCCTTTTCCATGCCCTATACCCTAGTAATTCCATTGCATCATGCAACCAAGAAGGAACCTAGGATATCTTGCCACATGGAACTAAGAGTGTGCGCCCTTGAACTAACTAGCATAGCCATCATTCCATACATAGTGCATTTTAAACAATTGGATGTTTGAAATTAAGTGATGCCAATGCAAAACAAATGCATATTGCACAAATAGGTTGTCATATTTCCGATCATCTGAAAAATAGTAGTGATATTCAATTGTTAATCGCATACTATTTGTGGTCCCATGCTAAATTCATTTGGTAAGTAATATGCACCAAGATGGACGCACTCCCAACCTCCTCAATAGACTCAAATGTGAGTCTAAGATGAAAACAACGGAAAAGTAAGAAGTTGGGGCACATTCCCAGGCTTGTAGCATTTTGGGGTAGAAGGGCGTGTTTAAGCTCCAAGATGGGACTAGGAAGATTGATAACCACTTCAATCACTCACACGGACTTGCATAAACCAAATAACAAGTTGGTTAGTGCATAACTAGAGTAGTTTTGGTGCACATACGAACCATGAGCAAACTCAAATTCACAAGACTCACCATCGCCCGGACTTGGGGGAAGCCACCACCTTCCCCCTTATAATATACTCTATGCCTGGCCACGGGGCCAGCATCCAAATGGCATTTTGTCCCGAGACTCCCAAATGGGAGTCCCAAAATTCTCAAAGTTGGGACTCTTACGACTTTGGGGGCCCATAACTTTACGTGCATACCTCCAATTGAGATGAGGTCTAAAGCAAAGTTGTAGCTCTTGTCAAAATCTTTTCAACAATATGTCGCACGCCACCTTCACGCGAGGAAATTAGGACGATTCCTAACTTTTAGTGGTCAGGAGTCAAATTGTCAATTTGACTCTCGGCCTTTCTTTTGGCCATAACTTGTGTTTTAAGTGTCCAAATGGGTGATGCAAGCCCATTTTAGATATCTAAGTTCCAAAATCTTTTGAATGATATAAGGAACATCTCAATCCAATGAGTTTTGACCTTTGCAATTGCCCTCTAAAAATTTAGGAGTCCATTGGGACTTCAACTTCCAAAGTGGGAGCTCATTTGGAGTGTGGGGGTTCATTCCCTCACACTCTCTTGCACTCCCGGGAGCATGAAATGTGATTCCCGGGTTACTCTTGGCCCGCGCCTTCGCAAGCCCTTGCCTTGGTTGCGAGCCCAAGGCTAAGGTTACGACATAAACACTACCAAAAATTATTGCACCCCAAATTTTGAGGTAACATATGGTTTAATTAAAATTATAAAGATTATAAACTTTACTACACCTTGAACATTTTGAGAAAATTTAACACTATAGATTTGAAATAGTCGATTGAAGACAATGAAGACAAGTTGGTGAAAGCAAAAGAGACAAGATGGATTCGTGATCAAAATCAGAGCTTTTTGATTCAAATTTGGACTCCAACAATTGCATTAGACAATAATCATATGTAGACTTGAATAGAAATTGGCAATACTTAATAGTAAGTTGAAAGCAATAACTATTCAGATCTAAAAGTTCCAAATATAAAAGATTAACTAACTAATTTTTAAAAATAAAAATGAAGACACAAGCACAACTCCTAATCATGAGCTTAGTTTCAACTAAAATTTTCACTCCAAATATACTTGGATCCAAGATGTTTTGTAGCCTAAACACCTACGTGAAAAAAAAACCTCAACTTTGTTATTTAGTTTTAAAAGTCTAACTAGTAAACAATTTTGTTAGCCATGACCAAAATGTAGCAAATTATGTAATTCTAGCAAAGTTGAAGACATTATAAGATACGTAATTTCAACAAAGAGTTAATCCAAAGTTCTAAAATAACATATGCATGCAATGCCCAATCCAAAATTGAAAATCTTGTGATTTGTCATGGATTGGACTTCTATTCTTGAAAAGGAAGGGGACGCATATTGATTAAACTTTTTATTTTGAACATGAAAGGATGTAAGTGGACTAGACTCTTAGGCTTGAATAACAAAAGGATTTACAAATGGACTGAACTTCTATCTTTGAATATAAAAAGGGGAGGTAAATGGACTGGACTTATATTCCTGAACATTTGTGGATGAGTAAGAAAGGGAAGCAAAATTTGGAATGGAATCCTAGTCTTGAACAAGACCTAAACAAGAAAGCTCGATGGAAATGGATTCCTAGTCCTAAACTAGACTCCTACAATGGACTAGACTCTTAGTTGTAGACTAGATTCCTATAATGGACTATATTCCTAGTCTTGGATTAAACTCCTAGTCCTTGACTAGACTTTTGCAATGGACTAAATTCCTAGTCCTAGACATGCTAGGAAAGGGATGCAAATTAGCTAGATTCCTAATCTTGAACAAGACATGGATGAAAGTGGACTAGACTTCTATTCTTGAACAGGAAAGGGAAGTAGATGGACAAAATAAAGAATGCTTCTTGGACAAGGAAACACAAGTCAAATAATAGACTATCAAAATCCTGAAGTCCTGAATGGATTAAAGAGTCCTTAGTAATGAACTTATATTAACTTGTATAGTAATGCAAGGGTTTTACCAAGTTATGAAAATTCCTAACCTAATGATCCATGGTCCTTTGAAACTAGTATGATGGACAAGTTAATAGGTCTCCATTAAACATTCTTGCCCTAGAATCTAAAGGAGTCCTTTCTTCAAATTCGTTATTTCCTATTCAATGTCACTATCTTTTGACATGCCTACAGAAGTTATGAAGTAGACCAAAATATGTAATACTAGCAATAAGAATATGCACATGCGTATTAGCCATTAAGATTCTTGAATCAAGTTAAGGATCCAAACTTTTGGCTTTCAAATTGTGGATGGTGTTAGGAACTTGAAGAGAATTACAAAATTGAACAAGTCTAAAGATGACTTCAATGAGTGTTTAAAAACAAGCAAACAAACAAAACTTTGGTGGGACAAAAAAAAATTACCTAGCTCTCTTGTAGGAAATGAATGGCATGTTTCTCCCAAGTTTTTGTAGCAACCAAGTGATGAACAACATCCTTCATGTCTAGGCTAACTCTAGTATCTTCAGTCCACCACTTTATCACACTGCACTTAACATTTTCACTTAAGGCATTGCTCCTTTAGTTTCTATTAGACTTGACCCACTTGATGCCTTCAACTTCATTGTTGAATAACTATGTATGTTCCATTGCTTGCTAGATGGACTTGTAATTCAACCCCACGCAACTCTTTGCTACCTAAATGTTTGAACTACGTTGTGTATAAACAATTGTTGCTACAACAATGTGGCAAGAAAAATAATGATCTTTCCCCTTCCATACTTCAACCCCCCCCCTCCCCCCCTCCCACACTGATTTAAGATTTTCACAAACGGCTTCACATTGGCGTAATTTTTTTTCATTCACTATAAAATTAGGGATTACATGTTGCAAAAATGGTTGCTCCAAACATTTCTCTATGACTTTTTGGTATTATATCCCTTCATGAAAAGTAAACTCATGGAGGGTAAGGCCAACATGTTGAGCAAATGTAAAAATTGCTTGATTTTTAATTATTAAACACACTTTTAAAAGTAGTAAGCAGAGATCCTTGTAACATTACTTCCTTTGCACATTACAATGCTCTATTTTTTGTTTCTTGGCATTCAACTTAAACCTTGCAGCCACCTCTATAGCAAGTCGACGTCTAATGGTCTCCCCCTATAGCCTTTCTTGAATGTCGATTCACCATATGGGCCTTTTGGTAGAAGAAACATCAATCACCGAAACACAAATGTTGAAGAAAATAAAATCAACTTTTGCACTAGATGACTAAACTTACAATCAATGAGTGCAACACATTTGAATCTAAAAACTTTGCAAAATAAATTCAAGTTTGAAACAAAAGAACAAATGTGGGTCCATTTGTTGTAGAAAAAATCTTACCACTTAGTGAATGTAAGAAATTTCTATAGAACATGCATTTTTTGAATTGGTTATCAACACAACAAATTCATCTTAATTCAAATTGTTTGGTATAATGATGTCTTGCAGAAATATGAGAAGTTGTGCTGCAAGAAGAAAACAACCAACACCACAGTTCAAACAATGAAAAAAGTGAGATGATGCCAAACCTTATGCTTGTATTAAGTTAAAACCATCATTGACATATGCATATAACTATAATCTAACACTACAAAATTTGCAATTTGAAAGAAGTTTGATAAATTCTTACAATGCACACAATGCACAATACCCAAGCTTGAAATCCAAACCATGCTTCAAGGCCATTATTAATTGAAATCTCCCATAAGTTGTTAAAGTTCACAAATCATGGTTCAAAGATGTGTATAATGTGAGGAGGAATCTTTTTAGAAAGCTTGAAAAACATTTCGATAAACTTTAAAGGTCTTCCCCCCAAACACTTAGGCTTTAGATTCGTTATGATTTAGGATGACCTAAAATGTAGGACATGTCCTAGTTTATTCATTAAAACCCTCCAACTATTGAACTATTTTTACACATGTAAATGGTTTTAAACTATCATGTTTTTTTACCCATGTCTATGGGCCTTCCTTATAAGCTCTTTATAAGCCTGTTGAGACCAAACAATATTTTAATAACCATTTTTAAAGTGTCCTAATCCTTGTAGCCAAATTGTCTTATTTTTCCTAAACTTTCCTTCTTCTTCTTGGTGCAAAAAGTATTCATCCATTGTGGTTCATTTTGTTGCCAACAAATGTACCATGAATAACTTTATCGGTGGCCTAAACTTGATACAATTTGGAACAAAAATGATATTCTTATCTATTCTTTTTTTGTCAAAGTGTATAGTGGGACAAGGGTCCTAAATTTTTTTTAGGACATTTAAAAACACTAAAATTCATCCAAATCACAAATTATTAATACTATTTTAACCATGAAATATGTGGGTGTTTAATGACCAAATAAAAAATAATAACCGACAAATGTGGTAAACATAGTGTTCATCCAAAATGATGACTTTATAATGATTTTCAAGCAAGACATTCCTTTTGTGTACCCCAACCATGAATGTATCATAAAGGAAAGGTCTAAATTTAACTTTCAAAGAAGAAACAAGACAAGATTATGTGATTCAAAAATAAGAACACAAGAATTAAGAACAAAAACACAAGATGTGCAAAACAAATGTGAAAACATATCTCTATTATGTTAATATATGTAAACATGAACATGAAAAGAACATGACAAGGCTATGGTGCAAGATTGTTCCTAAAACTAATGTTGAATAGACTGATAGAAATGAGGAGTCCTATTTTAATTTATACCCCTTTAGGGACCTAGCTCAATGAAACTTCCAAAGAGGCTTCTATGTATGCATGGAATAAAAAAGCTTATTCAAAATTTTCTGAATTGATAGTCAATTATGAGTTAAGTAAAACTTAACTAAAAATTAACTAGGACTTAATTAGGAGTTAACTGAACTTAATTAGGACATAATTAAAAATTAGCTAAAAATTAACTGGGACTTAATTAAGATTTAATTAAAACTTAATTAAAAAGTAATTAAAATGAATTGATATTTAACTAAAAGTGAATTGGAAGTGAACAATGAATCAAATGGAAGTTAATTATGGAAGTTAATTAAAAATGAATTAAAAGTTAGGTACAAGTTTATTACAAGTCATGGATGATCATTCAAATGAATGAACTCATGGCATTAGCATCTATGACATCACTTCCCCTTTTAACGATGCGTTCCACAAGGAACGAACTTGGGTTTGTTCAAATATTGTTGATGAAACTCATGCACCTTCTCCATAACATTTGATAGGTTCTTGATTGGTCCCCAAGTGTGTTCATTCACATCATACCCATGCCAATGAACAAGATACTAGGGTTGATGATTAGAGACCCGTGAATCCAAAATGTCCTCCACTTCATATGCTTGTTCACCATCGACTTCAATAGATGAAAGGGGATCATGGATTCTTCTTGGAATGGTAGATGCGTGGTAAGGTTCAAACAAGGAAACACATAAAACATAGGATGGATTCTCATAGAACCCGAAAGCTTGAGTTAGAAAGTCACAACATTGATTTATTTCACAATGAGGAATGGACCTAGCCTTTGATGATTCAACTTCTTTAATGGCCTTGTTGTCTTGATATGGTGTCATCAAAGCCAAACCTAGTCCCCGACCTTGAAGCTGGGTTGTTCCTTCGATGTTCATCAACATTCTCCTTATATCACCTTCATGTTTTTTAAAAATTAAATACAAGTTGAAATCGAATATCCGCTAATCACATGGCTTGATCTTTAGCTATTGGATTCATGACTTTGTGCACACCTTGATAGTCAAACTTGGGGTGCAAACCATGATTTGCAAAGAAAGGTGTTTGGTAGGTTGATGAATGCATTGTGTTGTTCTAAGCAAACTCTACCATGGTTAAAAGTTTTGACCAATTATTTTGATGATAATTAATTGTGTATCGTAAATACTACTCCAAAATTTGATTGACTCATTTTATTTGCCCATCTATTTGGGGGTGGAAAGTTGATGACAACTTCACCTTCACACATAAAAGTTCAAAGAATCATTTCTAAAACTTGGATGCAAATTAAAGCCCATGATCAAAAATGATATCTTTAGGAAGACCATGATACCGAAAAACATGATTAAAGAATAACTTGGTTATCCTTTTGTCAGTTATTATTTTATTACATGAAATGAAATGACCCATCTTTGTCAAACAATCCACCACCACCAAGATGGAGTTATAAGAACTAGAAGGTGGGAGGTCTATGATGAAATCCATGGAAATCAAAGACCATGAGGATGTTGGGATCGATAATGGTTGAAGGAGACCATGAAGGTAATGACAAGGATTTTTTGTTCGAGCATAAACATCACAAGATCTAATAAACTCTTTCACATACTACCAAAGCTATGACCATGAATAATTTTGAGACATTAACTCCATGGTCTAGTTGAATCCAAAATAACTTACAACCAAAGCATTGTGCCTAACTTAGAGAATTTGAAGTCGCATTAAGCCATCTTAAACATACAAAAAACCATCATAATAAAGTAGACTATTTTGAAACTCAAACTTAGCATGATCATTGGAAAAATCATGGACTTAATGATGACTCCTTAATTGGCCTTGGATGCCCATAGCAAGAGGATCTTTCTTCAAATTTTCATGAATTTGACAAAAAAAGGTTTTGTCATCATGAATTATTGACAATGCTTAAAGTCAAAAATGTTTAGGTTTGAAAATGACATCACATTATTGTTCATAGGTTGCATCTCCTTCCTTAACATGAGGTATGAGCGACGAGACAATGCATTAAGTTTCCCTTGTCGGCCCCCAAGGCAATATGTGATGACAAACTAAAATTGAGACAAGGATAATGCCCATCGAGCTTAATGTTGATTCAAAACACAAGTTGTCATGAAATACTACAAGTTCTTATGGTCTAAATACATAGTGATTTCATGTTGAGCCCCTTCAAGTAAATGATGGCACTCCTCAAAAGAATCCACCATGGTTAAAAGTTATTTATTATGAATCTTGTAATTAATTTCTATAGAGAAAATTTACAAGAATACAAATTGACATGATGAAGAAGATTATTTTTTCCAAGTTATGAGAACATGGTGCCTATTACAAAGTTGAAAGTGTCTATCTCTAAAACAAAAGGTTCGGAAGGGTTTACATGAATCAAAAGTGGGGTAGCCATGAAAGAAGTTTTTAAAGGTTGAAATGCATTATCAACTTCAAATCCCCAAGAAAAAGGTTGATCTTTCCTCGTCAACTGAGTGAAAGGGGTCACTAGTGAATAATACTAGGTAATGAAACATTGATAACAATTGACAAATCCAAAAAACATTGGACATTTCAAATAGAAGCTAGAGTAGCCCAATCAACAATGGTCTGAACCTTATGAAGATCCATGTGTGACACGCTCCCAAGTCCCTAGTTAGCCCTAAGTTGGGCCTAAGTTACTCAAATTGCGGAATTGTGGGGGACTTAGGGCACGCTCCCAACTCTCAGCACTAAAAGGGGTAGAGGGGCGTGTTGAAGCTCCGGAATGGGATTAAGAAGAAGTGACAAGCTATTCACTTACTCGAACCTGCTTCAAACCAATCAACAAGTTGGTTGGTTCGCATTTTGGGGCACCCTTGGTGCTAGGACAAGCCATGGGCAATTCTAGACTCACTTAACTCACCACGGCCCGGACTCGGGGGAAGCCACCACCTTCCCCCATATAATATTTTATGTGCCTCTCCGCCGCACTTGCATCTGAATGACACTTTTTCCCGAGACTCCCAAAGCGGAGTTTCGAAACTATCCCGGTTTGGACTCCCGGGACTTTGGGCGTTCATAACTTCTCGTTCCAACCTCCGATTGGGACAAGGTTTAAAGAAAACTTGTAGCTCTCCTTAAGAGCTTTTCAACAGTGTGTTGCACTCCACCTGCACACACCGGGGTCGGGTTGATTCCCGACTTTTAATGGTTGGGAGTCAAACTGCTAGTTTGGCTCCTAACCTTTCTTTCAACCATAACTTATGCTGTAAATGTCCAAATGGCTCATGCAAATCCATTTGTGCATCTACACTTCAAGACCTTTCCAAGGGTATAAAGAACACCTCAATGTGAGGTATTTTGACCCCTGCAATCACGTTCTGAATTATCAAGAATCCCGAAGGACTCCCAAGTCCCATTTTCGGGAATGTGAGCGGCGACCTCACACTTCCCTGAAAGTGGGGTTGCGACAATGTGAATGTCATCTCCAAAAATGACATAACCCAAGAATTCCATTTCAAATTAATGGAATTCACACTTTTCTAATTTGGTGTAAAGTCCAACCTCTCAAAACTTCTCCAAAACTATACATACACGGCGTTCATGGTCCTCCATTTTTTTGAGAAAATGAGGATGTTATTGATGGAATAGACTACAAAATCATCCAAGTATTCATGAAAGACATTATTCATCAAATGTTGGAAAATAAAAAGTGCACTAATAAGGCCAAATGGCATCATAACATATTAAAAATGGTCATAACGGGTTCTAAACGTCATCTTCCATTCATCGCCTTTTCAAATGTGCACCAAGTTGTATGCTCCACATAGATCAATCTTGGTGTACACCTTCACATGATTAAGTTGGCCCAACAACCATGAGATTAAGGGCAAAAAGTACCGATTTTTTATGGTGAGTCGATGCAGTCCACAATAATCAATACACATTTGCAAAGAGCCATCTTTCTTTTTGATAAAAAGGATAAGAGCATTGGTTGAAGACTTTGAATATCAAATGAACCCTTTCTTGAAGTTTTCATCAAGGTATTCACAAAGCACTACAACTTCATCTTGTGACAAATTATAAATAGGTCTAAATGGAAATTGCACTCCTTCCAAAAGATTAACTTGAATGGTGTAGTCGTATGGTTGATGCCTGGGCAAGGTGTCTACATTTCTTTCTTAAACACATCCTTGAATTCTTGGTACTAGGAAAGAATTTTATGTGGATGTCGCTCAACATTTGGTGAAGGAAGAACATAAATCAAGAATGCATCTCCTCTTGTGGTAGCCTTCATGAAGGTTTTTGTTCCAACAAACAAAGGCTTGGGGCATCTAAATCTTCTTGTACCATCTAGGTCTTCCTTTTGCTTCAATTTTTACATGTTTCTAACGAAGGTTTAACACTTCAGGGCCTTGTGCTATGGTGTTTCAAAGTGAAGATTCCTTATATGTTAATCCACTCATGGATTATGTAAAATAAGCCAAGACAATCTAATGATGACATGATTTTTTGGAGATGAAATGACATAGAAGACAACCTTGCTAGTGTGGGAACTAATGGTAACATCTAATGGTTTAGTTTCATGTGTGATTTGTCTTGATGAAAAGCTCTGACCATCAATGACCTCAACTGGCACTAGTGTGTTCTTTTCCACTAAAGCCAACTTATATTTTCACACCAGTTCATTATCCATTAAACATGCTAATGTGCAAAAATAAAGAAATGTTTGGGCTTCCATCATCACAAGTTTACTACATTTGATAATTGTTGGCACCAAAAAACATGGTGTTGGGTTTGAAGATAGGTTAGGACCATTTTCATCACATGATGCATTAAAGTGCATCCTCACAATCCCTATTGGAACTAAACATGCTTGTTTTTCAACTCTTCTGGTTGTGGATTGGTAACATAAATGGCACATGTTACATGTGGTCCACACTTCTTTGGACATTCACAAGTAACATGACCTAGTTTTTCATAATACAAACAAAGATTATTTGTACATCAGTGATGTTTCTTTTGCTCTGTGAAGGGCTTGAATCTTGTCTCATCAATCTACATGGGATCATCTTTTGGCGAGGTTGCCGAAAGCTAGGCTAACATTGCAGGTGAAAAATTATTTTGTGTTGCCGATGGTGCAAAATTCCTTTATGTTGTTGATGTGGGTTCATCGCACCTCTTTTGTCAACGGTCAAAAAACGTGTTGTCACATCAAACAGCTTGTGCAATGGCCTAACTCAATGTTGAAGGGTCAACAAGGTGAGTAACAAATCCTTCACATCACCTTATAACCTAAACTAGAACTAATTTATGAGTGTTGCCTCACCCCATGAAATATTGCAAGCCAACTATTTGAACTTCGATGTATATACCATAACTGAATGTGATCTTTGACAAAGAGATCATATCTTGATGTTAGACATGTTTTCTTTGTCCAAATTTCCAAAGATGGCATTGAACTCTTCAAGAAACGTTTCAAAGTTGTTGAACAAAGGTGATTGATGTTCCAACAAAGGTGTGAACCAAGTAAGGGCCATGCTTGACAACAAGGTGCCAATGAATCCAACTTGAATTGGGCTAGTTAGATATCGATGAAAGTGAAGTTGAACAACCAAACACACTTGGTTGACAAAACCTTGAAACTTTGAACATGTGCCATCAAATTTGTCAAATAAGCTGATATATGGTTCCTTTGGTTGGGGTTATTTTGCCGAAATGCATCCCAAAGAGGTCAAAACTTGATTGGTTTGCAAATGAGCAACAAATTCATGAAGTGCTTGATTTTCATGTTCAAAATTCCTAAGGATAACAAAGACTTCTTCCAAGATTGTGCTTAAAACTAATGTTGAATAGACTAAAGGAAATGAAGGGTCCTACTTCTATTTATACCCCATTGGGGACCTAGCTTAAGGAAACTTCTAAAAATGCTTCTATGTGTGCATGGAATAAAAAAGCTTCTTGAGAACTTTCCTAATTGAAAGTCAATTATGAGTTAATTGAAACTTAATTGAAAGTTAACCAGGACTTATTTAAGAATCAACCAAGAATCAACTAGGAGTTAACTGGATTTAATTAGTATTTAACTAAGAGTTAACTAAGAGTTAATTAGGACTAAACTCGAATTTAACTAAAAGTTAACTCAAAATTAACTTGGACTTAACTAGAACTTAACTAAAAATTAACTAAAAGCGAATTAAAACTTAACTAAGAGTCAATTAAAAATAGATTACAAGTCAAGTGAAACTTAATTAGAAATTAACTAAAAGTGAACTGAAACTAAATTAAAAGTTAGGTATAAGTTTATTACAAATCATGGATGATCATTCAAATGAAGTAATTCCATGGCATTGGCATGCATGATAGGCCAAGGAGAAAGAAAGTTTCACCGCTAAGGATAGAGAGAGCTTCAATGCTAGGGAGAAAGAGACATAACAATGGCCAAGGAGAAAGAACGCATTTCATCAAAATGGAGAGAGAAAAAATGATGGCCAAGGAGAAAGAAACCGCTTTTGCAACAAGTGAAGAACACGTGCACCCCCAGGATGCGTTACAACAAAGAGGAAAAAGAGAGAGCACGATGGCCAGGGAAAAAGGGAGAGAAATTCAACAAAAAGCAAAGAGAAAGCACACCCTTGGGATGTGTTGCAACAAAAGCAAAGAAAGAAAGAAAGAGCGATGGCCACAAGGAGAGAGGGAGATTTGGTAGAGGGAAAAGTATGTGCACCCCCGAAATATGTTGCGACAAATAGGAAAGAAAGAGCTTCAATGCCAAGGACAGAAAGGGTTTCAATGCCTGGGAAAAATAAAGGGGTTTTGTTGAGGGGAAAGAGCATGCACACCCTTGGGATGTATTGTAAAAGAGAAGAGAGAGAGCGGATGGCTAGGGGGAAAGTGAAAGAAATTTGATAGAAGGGAGAAAACATGCAAACCCCCAAGATGCGTTGCAACAGAAAAGAAAAAGAAAGCTTCAACATTAGGGAAAAAGAAATAGAGTTTCAATGTTAAGGAGAAAGAAAGAAAACTTTAATGTTAAGAAGAAAGAAAAAGCTTCAATGTTAGGGAGAGAAAGAGCATGGACAAGGAGAGAAAGAAAGGTTCGATAGAAGGGAAAAAGAAAGTGTGTGTGATGGCCAAGGAGAGAGAAAGACCTTTGGTAGAGGGGAGAGAGCACACGCACCCCTGAAATGTCCTACAACACAAAGGAAAAAGAGAGCAATGGCCATGGAGAGAGAACATTTCAATAGAAGGGAGAGATGGGTGCATAAACAACACCGACTTACAACGGATGAAATCGAAAAGTTCGAAACTTGAGGGAACACTTACAACCAATGGAAACTTTAATGCCTTCACTCGTCCCTTGTTTCATAACCTGTACACCCATGAACAATAGGTTAGTGAGATCCCTAAATAAAAAGAAATGTAAAAAGGAATTGCAAGCTTGGCAATGATTCCAGAATAGGTTGAAAAAGATCCTTGGTCCATCACAAAAACCACAAAGCACACCAAAAGAAGGAGCACTTCAACGACATTAATGTCTCCAACAATGTTGAGAAACAACAAACCCAGCAAACTCTTGTTGCAATGCATAGGAGAAAAACTAAAACCCTAAGTTCGTGGCACCCATTTTAGTTTAGCAAATTAACGTTAATGGAACAACTTTTTTGCTATGACTGTTGATTGGTTTTTTTTTTGACATTTTAAATCTTGGCCTTTCATGCATGATGAATTGTTTTGTATGAAAAAGTTAATGGTGTTGGCATCCATCTAGTTTGAAAATAAAATGTATGTTGTCCACTTCAGCAAATTGAAAATTAATCATGCAATGTGATGTGTTTGTTGATTAGTCACCCATGTGTTTACTTTGTATTTTTTCCAGCTTTTAAAGGACCCATACTTTGAATGGGCATATCTCCATCATTTTTCAACCGTTCGATGTGATTTAAGCAATTATGGATGCACCTAGAACTTATTTACAAAAAATATTTGAACAATAGGACGAGCCAAATACTTGATTGGTTGTTATTTTGTGCTGAGTGCTTAAATGTACAATAACCGACCTAGCTACCCTACTTGGTTGTGATTGATGATTACTAGTTGGAACAATGCACATTGTTGTGGGAATTTGAATGAACAAACAACAATGTGCACATTTGGATGAACTTAAGCCTTAATTTTATTTTTTAAGTTATAAAACAAGGAATATTTGGATGAAGTTAAAGCCTTGACTTTAAAATTTTAGTTATGAAGTAGGAAATGTTAAATGTCATATTAGTGCCTCTTTGAAATGCAAAAGGCACGTTACCTTTTGAAAGGCATATTTCATTTTTTAAAATTACATTTCATTTTCGGGGTGCACATTTCATTGCATATTGTCATTATTACACAATCTACCTTAGGAGTCAGGCTTTACATTACGTAAGGCCCAAGTAGGGCCCATTCACGCTTTACCTTTCGTACGGCTCGTGAGTGAGAATATTCCTGAAATAGGGTCTGATAAGGGTGGAGAGGGCATTTCTGAATTGCAGGCCAGTGTTTTTTTTTTCCTTTCAATTTCCTGATGGAACCAGGGTGGCGAGCATCCCTGGCAGATTCAGACGGATTTCGCCAGGTTGGCGACATTTTTTCAAGGAACTATTAAAACAGCAGGCCCCAGTAGACATAAATGTGGCGACACTCAAAACACAATTTGGGATCCCTTTTAGGCGATTTAAAATGCAAACCCCCCCGCCCCGTTCCCCCCCCCCCTCTCTCTGTTTCCCTTTGTACTGGTACTGGTAGCCAGGGTTTTTTAAAAAGTAAAAATCTGCCGATAATTTGCCAGGAAAAAAAAAAGGCTGCTGCGGGCCGACGTTGGCTTCCGCCTCCTCAGGGCCCTTATTTCAGGTATGCCCTTACCTTAGGGCCTTAAAGTAGGCCCTTAACCTACATAGAATTATTCTTGCGACACTGCCGGCGTCAGGAAGCGGGAGGCGGGAGAGCAGACGGCCCGACGCGCCATCGTTTTGTTTTGCTACGGAATTGCGCCTCTTGTCTTCCTCCCAATTTCATGCTGATTCCTGCGAGAAGATCTTCCCATCCTCCAGTGATGTCTTGACAGTTTTTTAAAAATAAAATTGCATGTTTTCTTTTTTGTTTTTCGGGTGGAGATTTTGGAGATTTCTGTCACTTAGGAAAGTTTAGGAGAGCAATATTGACATGTGCAGGCTTATTTCTGATTTGATCCCGCGTCTGTCGACGAGCTGTCGCGAAGCTACTTGATGAGGATACAGGGGGCATCATCCTTGGATTTTGAAAACGTTGGCGGTTCTCTCAGAGCCCTTCGCAAAAGTGAAATTCCAGTGTGAAGCGCGGAAATGGCCTGTGACCCGTTTGCTTGAAAAAATCACTGGCGTTCATTGAGAACTTCAATTTCGATGTGTGGAGCTTTTTGTACTCTGAGGACTGGAGAGTGCTTTGGAAGACTGCATATATCCTCCTCATGCATGCATCGGGATTGGCTCGAATTTTTGGACGAGCGGCTTCGGTAAGCTGTGACAACTTACCGTTTTATGCCTTCACAACTATGATTATCTCCCTCCGGAAAACAGTTCCGTGTGGAAATGCAGATCGCAAGGGTGATAAGCAGGCGTCTCTCTCCCTCATTTTCACCATCGTGCTGTGGAACTCGTGTCCCAACCCTAATCTTCCGATTTCCAGGTACTCTATATGCTCTGAGAACTTCTAGATTTTTTCCTGCCAATTGGTCATTCAATATTCACGTTAATGTTGAAGGATCATATACATGCCTTTCTTGCAATTTTCAGCAAACCAAATTACAGGGATCATTTTCTCCATCTTCTGTTCAGTCCATCTCCATGCAGATTTTTTCATTTTTTTTTCAATAGCGGTGACATTGATTCTGCCAACAAGCATGAGATCTCTTAGTCCACTTAGGGTTTCTGCCTCCTCGCCCAAGTGTCCCAGTGAGGTCTTGGAAGTTGGAAACTCCAAGGTTCCTACAGTTCTGAGAACTCATTGCTGATTAACCCACTATGGTCGGATCCACTATTATGGTTACCATATGGCATTCACTCTGCTGTATTTGCAACTTGTGACTAATTGCAGATTTGTAATCAGTTTTAAGTGGTAGATTCTTTTTGATGCTGTCTGATGACAGAGTCAATCAAGCAAGGTACACAAGTCCAATTGGAAGGTGAACTGTTAGTCCTCTGGAAAGGTTTTGTACCCAGGATTTTGGTGCTTGTACCTGAACTGACTGAACCTTTCTTGCAGCTGTACGAAATCAGGTTGATTTGTTCAAGACAGGACAACCAGAGCTTTGTTCAACACGGCTACTTTCCACAGCGACAAGGCTTTGGCAAGATACTCATTTGAGATTGTTCAAGCAATTTCCATCAGCAGTGGGAGGGGTTGGTGAGTGCTCCAATCCAGATGCGGAATTGGATCTTTGCACAATCCAATCTGTATATTTCCCATGGAGGAGAGTAATTATTAACTTGTGGGGGCTAGAGTTTTGCCTCTTCCTGGTTCTTTTGTTCTTTAGATCTGGTTGAGAGCTGAGGAGTCATCTTTGCAAAGTTAAACATTGAAAATTGAATACAGCTGAATACAGATTGAGTACCCTAGGGTTGGGGGCTCCATAGCATGTCATGAAATCTTGTGAATCCCAGTTACCTGCAGAGGCTAAGATCTCAATCTATCAGTAGGTGTATGTTATGCAATTGTGTCCTTAACAGTCTGCAAAAATTCTTAAACTTTTGATGTGATCTTATTTGTGCTCTTCTGTTGTTCCTATTGTCTCAAACTTTTCTGCTTGGTCAGGCCGATCCCTCTACGTACATGGAAACAGGGCAGTTCTCTTGCTAGTCTAATTGTTGTACTTTGGTGTACTTCAACTATTCAATAGCTGATGTTACTTCACCCAACAGTCAAGGAACGCCTGGGGCTACTCTTAATGCAGGTTGGCTGAAAAACTGTCTACCCCTAGTGCAAGGAAGACTCCTTGTTCTTGTGTCACAGAGCTCACAAAGATTTTTAAATTAACACCTTGACCTATGCACAGGTAGGAGATGTCACGTAATGAAGATTTTGGGGCTCACAACCACAATCTATCTATCAAGTTGGCAACGATCACCAAAGACCCTAATTTGCGAAGGGAGTAAGTATTCTCTTTGGAATTGTATCAATCAAAGCCCCAACTGACTACCTATTTTCCAGTGCTTTTTTAACAGATCTGGAGTTTGTTCTGCCAACAAATTGGCTACATATTTTCCCATGGAACAGTCTATACTTAGACACAGCTTCTGTTGAAATGTGATTGTGGACTTGATTCTGCAGCATCCCCTATTGTGCTTACTTGTTCTTCTGAACTTTTACTGGCTGATTTGGTTAAAATTCTCATAGTAATGAGACAATCACATACAAGTTGGGACTCGAATTTTGGAGCTTCTGCAATTTTCTTTTGTCTCAAGTTATCACATGGGTATTATCATGAAAGCTGCATAAACACTCATGTTTTGCAATTCCTGTTTCTAAACCATACATCTGAGCATGCTAATTTGTAGCTAAAGGGCCTCTTTCAGCTAGCTAAAGCAGTTTCTGTTCCATGTTGCAGTTCAGCAGCCAAAAACTCCAGACCTCTCCATCAAAGAGACAGTCATCAGTACAGATGAAAAGGAAAATGCTGGGTTTTTTGAGAGGCTGAAGTGGTTAAAGTGGCTCTGGGTGCCTATGTTGGTGTTGCTTTCAGTGTCTATGGGATCTCAGTATCCTGTTCCAGTGGTTGTAGCTGTTGGTTTCCTCTTATGGAGTACCAAGCCCTACCCTGCCTCCATTTACAATTGGGTTGAAAAGGTTGGACAATTTAGCCCTTATCTTATGGTCACTAAACTTTTGGACCTTAAAGATGTTGGAGAACAGTTACAGTTAGTAGTACATGCAAACTTCTCTGCTATTTATTGCAGTTTGCATGGATTCTGATTTTGATCCTTTTCTTTGTCTGGTTCTATTTAAAGAGGAGATTGCAGGATACTCTTGAGAAGTGGGGTGCAAATGGACTGAAGAGTAGGGTAAGCATTGCTTTACCTTCATTTTATGGTTATGAGCACTTCAATATGCTGATATGGTCTGTTCTGTCTCTACACCATAATACACCATAATGATCATGAGCCCTTGAATGCTCCAAAGGTCAGAATGGTTTGAATTCTTCAATGCATTAACTGTCCAATTCATCTGTGTCACATAGCAATTTTCTTGAGGGGGACAGCATGTCATAGGGGAGGTCCAAAGTGATTAGGGTGATGATTCAAGACTGTGGTTTCATGGGAGGAAGTGTTACACTATTCTCTGGAAGCTAAAATCATTATCAAGACTGAATAATGTAACTAAAGAGTGAGTCTTGTTATCTTGTATCCTCTGTGCTAACTCTTAGATCTTTGTGGTTCTCACAGCTCAAAGCAAAAGCAACAGTGATGCATGTGGAGGTGCGAGATTACATGTTTTTCTGTCTTGCCCGAGTTACATCAATTACCCAAAATGCAACCATGGTGGGGATTTTTGGTGGCTGGTGGGTTTTGTACTCATCGTCATCCTCCATCACTGCAGTTGGTCTGAGCTCGCTTTTGCCCACCCCACCTCCAATCCTGTTCAAGTATCTCCAGCAATTTGAATCTGAGATACTTGACCAAACCTTTGCTATGCCCAGCTGATGGTTGACCATTGTTGATGCCTGATCTCAACACCTGAATCAAAACAAAAGAAGACGTTGTTGCTAGCCAGAGCTGGCATGACTGCCTTGTCCATAAACCAGAGGTACCATTTTGTTCTTGGTGGGGTTTGGCTCTATATGATTGCAGCACCTGACCTTCCTGGTTGGACTCTCATCCTGATACATTTTCTGGCCTAAGCTGCATAAGTTTACAATTCAGAAGGCATCTGGTTTATCAACCCAGTTCAGCACAGTAAAAAGCTGAATCAGTTTCCTATCTTAAGGCTTGTATTTTATCAGGATTGTACTCACTGGGTTGGTGTGTCGGTGAAAGCTTGCTGTGTAGTAGCCACTTCTTAGGCTGCTGTGGATAGCCTCCTTTCTGTATTTGGTGACTTGATCAAATTTCAAATCTGATAATTTGAGCCCTTCTCTTTCCTTCTGAGTTTCAATTTAATGCTTTACTTTCTGTTGTCAGCTAAGTAGGATGTGGGTGCTCTTCCTGTGTTGGCAAGTCTTATTTCCATAGCACAAATTAACCTCATGAGAAAATATTCACCGGATCTATGTTCTTATCTATGGGAGCTCAGGACCAGTTGCCCTCCAAGGGTTTGCTTTATTGTTGTTAGAACAGCACAAAAAGTAATGATATTGAGCACTGCAGACCATTATAGTATTGGAAAACCTTCTGTGGCACAGAACACATTTTGTGCAAATTGTTAGACTTAGGAGGGGCTAGAACTTGAACAGAAAAGATCATAGATGTGAAAGTCACTGAAATTTGGGCTTCTTGTATATATGGTCTGCTTTATTCAAGTTCCAAGTTCTACCAATGCTCCTATATGCAGACTTACTGACTGGGCATTAACAGTTTGATCTGTTTAGTCGGATTGTAGAGGGCTTAAGGTATCATATGCTCTAGTTACTCATTAGCAGAGGGGATCCTTCTGGTTGCAAATGCAATACTCAACCTTTTAAAATGCTTCTTGCTGAGGAACTAAGAGTGGTTGCATTCTCTGAATGAAAATTGCCTCATCTTTCACAAATTTCAGTGATTTACTGAAATTTGCCTGGATAGGCATATGCATTGTGTTGTAATAACACAGCCCATTGGGATGGCACTATAAAGTGTATATGTACGTATGTATGAAAAATGCGAGTACATATATGTACGAAGTATAGAAGTATTTACACTCTTGAATAGAAGGGGTGAGAATCCTATCGTAGAGTTTATTAATATATATACCAAAAAGAAATCGAAAGAAGAGAAGCGTTTGTAGTCCAACGGTTAGGATAATTGCCTTCCAAGCAATAGACCCGGGTTCGACTCC